>Ga0209107_10001917_pt1 | contig 11597 bp, 14 predicted proteins | sample LakErihyJuly2011_2_FD_187460 | JGI IMG/M metagenome (GOLD analysis project Ga0209107, IMG submission 187460) | Freshwater microbial communities from dead zone in Lake Erie, Canada - CCB hypolimnion July 2011 (SPAdes) (version 2) | ecosystem: Environmental > Aquatic > Freshwater > Lentic >... | reverse complement strand
AATGGCGGGATGTCGTGCACGGTCAGCCCCAAAGGCTTATCGAGCCGGGAGCTATCGGGCGTGGTCGGTGGGCGGGAAGAATCAACAGGCATGGCAAGTCATCAGACAAAGTGAAAATCTAAAAAAGGGAATTCAAGGACTTTTTGCGCGACGCCGCAAAGGCACTATCCCCTGAAACCATGCATACAAACCCAGCACCAGGGCGCACAGGGCAAACCACTGCACTGCATAGCCGTGGTGTTTGTCAACGCCGGTGTTCGGCGCAGCCCAGTCGCGCTGCAAGCCCTCGCTGGCTGCACCTGTTTGCAGCACCAGCACCGGTATCAATGGCTGACGTATTTCTTCAGCATACGCCTGGATGTCCAGATTTTGCCGGATCAGCCCTGTGTCGGCGCCCTTGAAGGCATATAACTTGGCAGGCCCGGGGGCCATTCGCCCCTGAATGCGCACCTCAGTGGTCTGGGTTTGGATGGGGGTCAGCCGCGTACGATCCACAAAGTCACGCGCCATCCAACCGCGCTGAACCAGCACAAGCTTGTCCGTGCCACTGAGCCTCAAAGGGGTGAGGACCCAAAAGCCGGGCCGGCCATTCATGGGCCGGTTGTCCAGGTACACCGTTTGCGCAGGCAACCACAGACCCGCAATGTCCACCAGCCGGTCAGCCAGCGCTGACGCACTGGCCGTATCGCGCTGTGTCAATGCCGACAAGTCGGCATTGACCAGCGCCGGCAAGCTCTTTTTTTGCTCCAGTGAAGACTGCAGCGCCAGCTTTTGCGAAGCCCGGCCAAGTTGCCACTGACCCAGCGAAAAAGTCAGCGCTGCGGTCAGCGCTGCGGCCAGTGTCACCAGCCAGAAACGGCTGCGATCTGTCAAAGCTTTCATAGACGGATAATCATGGTCATGTCATACCTCATCACATTTGCTTTCTTAGCCATTTTGGGCAGTCTTGCTGCAGCTCTTTATTTCATGATGAAAGACGGCACCCATGGCAAGGCCAAGACCAGTCACATGGCGCGCGCGCTGGCTTTCAGGGTCGGCTTTTCGGTGCTTCTTTTTGTCTGCATTCTGCTGGCCTGGAAACTCGGTTACATACAGCCCACAGGCTTGCCCAACGGGCGATAAAAAAGGCCGCAACAGCGGCCTTTTTCAACAGCAGCCTTCACTGCCAGGCCCCGGGGCCTGTAATCAAAGCCAGTAGACCAGGATGTACAGACCGAGCCAGACCACGTCCACAAAGTGCCAGTACCAAGCCGCGCCTTCAAACCCGAAGTGACGCTCCGCCGTGAAGTGACCCTTGCGCAGGCGCAAGGTGACAAACAGCAGCATCAGCATGCCGACAAACACGTGAAAACCGTGAAAACCGGTCAACATGTAAAAGGTTGAGCCGTAAACACCAGAATTCAGCTTGAGATTGAGATCACCATACAGGTGGGCATATTCGTAGCCCTGTACGCCCAGGAAAATCACACCCAGTAGCACGGTGGCCCACATGAAGTTGACAGTGCGGGCACGGTGGCCTTCACGCAGTGCGTGGTGGGCAATCGTCAGCGTCACACCAGAAGTCAGCAGCAAGGCGGTGTTGATGGTCGGCAGCCAGAAGGGGCCGACGGTGGTGAAAGGTTCAATGATGCCGGCCGGTGATGCAGTCACACCCGCGGCCATGCTGGGCCAGACGGCTTTGAAGTCGGGCCACAAAAGCGCATTTTCAAGGCTGCCCAGGGCTGGCACAGAGTGCGCACGTGCCCACCACAGTGCCGTAAAGAAAGCGCCGAAAAACATCACCTCAGAGAAGATGAACCAGCTCATGCTCCATCGAAACGACATGTCAATCTTGTGGCCGTACAAGCCGCCTTCGCTTTCACCGACGGCCTGGCTGAACCACTGGTAAAGCACGACCAGCCAGAAGACCAAGCCGAAGGCCAGGGAGTAAGCCCCCCAGCCTACGCCGTTGACCCACTGTCCCGCACCCATAATGACAAAGAACAAGCCCACGGCGGCCATGAACGGATGGCGCGAAGGCGCCGGCACGAAGTAGTAAGGGGTTGCCCCGTGTGATGCTGAAGACATGTCTGTTCCTCTGTTCTCTTTTTAAATTCTGTAAATACCGTTAAGCACTCAATACCTGCCGGTTCTCATAGGGTGAAGCGTCGCTAGGGCTAGCCCGGCACGACCCAATTGACCAAACCCACCAGCGCTCCGACAAAAATAAAAACACCCACCAAAGCCACCGCAATGATGTGCAGCGGGTTGAGTTTTTGGACATCTTGCTCAAATTCACTGCGAGCGCGCAAACCGACAAAAGACCAGGCCACGGCCTTCACAGTGCGCCACAGCGACAATCCAGTCAAAGCACGCGGCTCGCTCAAAGGGCTGCCTCCTTGGCCAAAACCAAAGGCAGCACGGGCGCCAGCGCCACAGGCTTGACTGCAGGAATGCTCTGATAACCCGCAGGTGCGGCCGGTGTCTTGCCGCCCACTTCAAAGAAGGTGTAAGACAGCGTGATGGTGGTCACTTCGCGCGGCAACTTGTTGTCAATCACAAAAGCCACCGGCCACTGTTTTTTCTCGCCGGGGGCCAGGGTGTACTGGCTGAAGCAAAAACATTCCAGCTTGTTAAAGTGCGCAGCCGACTGGCGCGGCGCATAGCTTGGAATGGCCTGCGCCGACATGGCGCGGTCTTGGACGTTTTGGAACTCGTACATCACCGTGGCCAGCTCGCCAGGGTGCACCTGCAGACTGCGCGAAGCCGGCTTGAAGTGCCAGGGGCCGCGCGAATTGGCATCGAACTCGACCGTGATGGTGCGCGTTTTGTCGATTTGCGTGTTGGCCACCTGCGAAGACGAAGCGCCAGGAATTTGCTTGTCGCCCAGCGCCAGGATATTGATGCCGGTCATCTCGCAGATCGCGTTGTAAATCGGCACCAGCGCATAACCGAAGGCGAACATGCCCAGCACGATCACGCCGAGTTTGCCCAGCATCTTCGAGTTTTCGCGGGTCTGACTCATGCTGTATCTACTTTCAAGCCTAGGCCAACAAAATAGACCGGGCCATGAAACCGGCAAAAAACACCAGCGCCACTGTGGCCAGAATGAGGCCCAGCCGACGGTTGTTCTTCTTTTGCTCCGGTGTCATGTCATGCCTCGATGGTCAGCGTAGCGCACTCAGGCAACGATCTTGGTCGCGTTGGCATTGAGCTTGGGCGGCGTCTCAAAGGTATGGAAAGGCGCAGGTGAGGGAACTTCCCACTCCAGGCCCTCAGCACCTTCCCAAGGGCTGGCGGAAGCTTTGGGGCCGATACCACGCATGGTTGGCAGCAAAACGAAGAAGAAGAAATACACCTGGGCCAGGCCGAAGGCCAGGCCGCCAATGCTGGCAATCGCATTGAAGTCGGCAAACTGCATCGGGTAGTCGGCGTAGCGACGGGGCATGCCTGCCAAGCCCAAAAAGTGCATCGGGAAGAAAGTCACATTGAAAGAAATCAGCGACCACCAGAAATGGATCTTGCCGCGCGTTTCGTCGTACATCACACCGGTCCACTTAGGGCACCAGTAGTAGTAGCCGGCAAACATGGCGTAGAGCGAACCGGCCACCAGCACATAGTGAAAGTGCGCCACCACGTAGTAGGTGTCCTGTAACTGGATGTCTATCGGTGCAACCGACAGAATCAGGCCGGTGAAGCCGCCCATGGTGAACACGAAGAGGAAACCGACGGCAAACAGCATCGGGGTTTCAAAGGTCATGGAACCCTTCCACATGGTGGCGATCCAGTTGAAGACCTTCACGCCCGTCGGAACGGCGATCAGCATGGTCGAGTACATGAAGAAAAGCTGGCCCGTCACCGGCATGCCGGTGGTGAACATGTGGTGCGCCCAGACGACGAAGCTCAGGATGGCAATCGAACCGGTGGCGTAAACCATCGAGGCGTAACCAAACAAACGCTTGCGGGAGAAGGCCGGGATGATCTGGCTGACGATGCCGAAGGCCGGCAAGATCATGATGTACACCTCGGGGTGTCCGAAGAACCAGAAGATGTGCTGGTACATGACCGGGTCACCGCCGCCTGCGGGATTGAAGAAGCTGGTGCCGAAATGGCGGTCTGTCAGCGTCATGGTGATGGCGCCTGCCAGCACGGGCATCACAGCGATCAGCAGGTAAGCAGTGATCAACCAGGTCCAGCAGAACATGGGCATCTTCATCAGCGTCATGCCAGGTGCGCGCATGTTCAAAATGGTAACGATGATGTTGATCGAACCCATGATCGAAGAGGCACCCAGGATGTGCAAGGCAAAAATGCCGGCGTCCATCGAGGGGCCCATCTGCAGGGTCAGCGGTGCGTACAGTGTCCAGCCGGCAGCGGGTGCGCCGCCGGGCATGAAGAAAGAGCCCACGATCATGAGCGAGGCCGGAATCATCAGCCAGAAGCTGAAGTTGTTCATGCGGGCAAAAGCCATGTCAGACGCGCCGATTTGCAGCGGAATCATCCAGTTGGCAAAGCCGACGAAGGCCGGCATGATCGCGCCGAACACCATGATCAGGCCGTGCATGGTGGTGAGCTGGTTAAACAGCTCGGGGTTGACCAGTTGCAGGCCCGGCTGGTAAAGCTCAGCCCGGATGCCCATGGCCAGCAAACCACCAATCATCAACATGGCAAAGGCAAACAGCAGGTACAAAGTACCGATGTCTTTGTGGTTGGTGGCATACACCCAGCGACGCCAGCCCGTGGGGGCGTGGTGATCGTGGTCATGGGCGTGATCGTGATGGTCTAGTACGGCACTCATCTGACTTCCTTTAAAAACTGAATTCTTGCGCTGACCGGTTCAGCCGGCCTAAAAAAAGGCGGACGCCGGATTACTTGCGGGCAGCCACAAACTCAGCGGGCTGCACCACCTGACCGGTCTTGTTGGACCAACTGTTCTTGGTGTAAGTGACCACGGCAGCCAGGTCGGTGTCGCTGAGCTGCTTCCAGGCAGGCATGGCCCCGTTATTGACGCCGTTCAGCATGACGGTGATCTGCTTGAGGTGATCTTTGTCCAGTACGAGGGCCGAGCCGTCGAGTGCCTTGATCGGGCCAGCGCCCTTGCCCGTCGCCTGGTGGCAGGCCGCGCAGTTGGCAGCGTAGACTTTTTCGCCGCGGGCGACCAGATCGGCCAGATTCCAGACTTTGCTCGGATCATCGGCCTTGGCCGCAGCTTCCTTGAGCTTGGCGCCAGTCCACAGGCTGTACTGCTCGGCCGTCACCACTTTCACGTGGATAGGCATGTAAGCGTGTTCTTTGCCGCAGAGTTCCTGGCACTGGCCATAGAAGTCACCGGTTTTCTCGGCACGGAACCAGGTGTCGCGCACAAAACCGGGGATGGCGTCTTGCTTGATACCAAAAGCAGGCACGGCAAAAGCGTGAATCACGTCGTTGGCGGTGGTGATGATGCGCACCTTCTGATTGACCGGCACCACCAGCGGGTTGTCTACCTTGAGCAGGTAGTTGTCGACTTCCTGGCCCTTCTTGGGGCCGCCATCGTTGGACATTTGACGATGGGTGGAATCGAGCGTAGAGACGAAACCAATGCCTTCGCCTTCGCCCTTGATGTATTCATAACCCCACTTCCACTGCATGCCGGTGGCTTTGATGGTCAGGTCCGCGTTGGTGGTGTCTTTGGAGGCCACCAGCACCTTGGTCGCCGGCAGGGCCATGCCGATGACGATCAAAAAGGGAATCACCGTCCAGGCAATTTCCACTGTGGTGGACTCATGGAAGTTGGCCGCTTTGTGGCCGACCGACTTGCGGTGCTTCCAGATGGAATAAAACATGACGCCGAAAACGGCGATAAAGATCACCAGGCAGATGATCATCATGAACCAGTGCAGCCAGATCTGTTCGGCAGCGATGCGGGTAATAGGCTCAGGCAAATTGAGCTGGTTCACTGCGGGGCCACCAGGCAGGTCTTTGACGACGGCCAGCGCAGACGGGCTGAAAGTGAGCAAGGCAGCAAGAACAGCGAGGGTGGCCGAAGCCTGACCGAACAGCGCCAGTTTGGCCGACGCCAGAATCGCTCGAGCTTGAGTCATGCCAGGCCTTGTGGTTTTGCTTGCGTTCATCGTCATCACTTTTAGAGAAATCATTGGAGGGATCGTTAATCTGCTGATTATAAAGTTAGAGTACCTGGTCATTTTGGCGGGCAATCTTGACGCAGCGCTTGCAATTTCGATCTTTAGGCACCCCGCAGGGCAAAACGGATCTCGCGGGCCAGCGCCGGGCGCAGTTCCGGGCGCAAATGCCGGCCGATACTGACCCGGTGGCCTTGCCCCGACACCTCAATCAAAGACCCGTCGCCGCCTTTGGGCTCCACCCGGACCCATTGGCGCTCAAATTCCGCGCGCTCAATACGACCCGCAGTTTCCAGCTCAACCACCAAGCGCGAGCCTTGCAACATGATTTTTTCGCCGTCACGCGCATGGCGCGCGTAAATCAAAAAAGCTGCGCCTACAACCATCACTTCAAGCCAGGCAAAGGGCAGGATCAGGTACGCACCTTGCAACCAGAAAAAACTGGCAATGCCCAGGGACACAACGCAAAGGGAAATGTAGAGCTGGAGCAATTGCGCCGGTGTCACAGAGCAGTTGCGGCGCAATTGCCATTGCATCTCCGGGGCATTGGGCTCACCGGGCATGCGCACGGTTGCAAAGCGAAATCGAAAGTCGGAAGTCGACAAAAGAAACTCAAAATAAGTAGGGCTTTAATGCAAAACGCATCAAAGCAAGGGGACATACCCGGATACAGAAAATAATTGTAGACAAAATCTTCGCCCCGCCTGCTTGCAGGGTCATGTTCGGGGCTGTTGCAGCATGCTGCGCATATCCTGCACAGAAACTGCACTGAGCGCCGACACCTTGACCTTGGGCCTGGCTTTGAGCGCGTGGCCGTAAATCAACTCAAAAGTCAGCTGCAGCCGTCCGTCAGGCCCACGCGGCAAACGCTCGCTGAGCGCTTGCTCTAGCTGCGCCCGCCAGCGTCGCCCGCGCAAAGCGCCAAATCGCGCCGGGTGAAAATTGCGGCCCAGCTCACGCAACTCTTGCAGCAGCCGCGCCGGCGAGTCGTAAGTCAGGGTGATGCGCTCCATGTCCATCACCGGCTCAGCAAAACCGGTCTGCACCAGCATGTCGCCCCAGTCGTGCATGTCGGTGAGCTGATGGCCGGCCGCAGGCCAGCCCAGCGCCTGGTACATACCGCGTAATTCTCGAGCTGTGTCAGGGCCCAGACAGGAAAACATCACGAAACCGTCGACCGCCAGCAGACGGTGCCATCGGGACAGCAAAGCCTGGGGATCGGCCGACTCATGCAAAGCCATGTTGGCCCAGAGCATATTCAGGCTGCCGGCTTCAGGCGCCTCAAAGCGCGCCGCCCGCGCCGTCCACGGTAATCGCTGCAGGACTTGCTGCCACCATGGCACGCCCAAGGCACGTCGGGCGTGCAGCGCCTGGCCGGGTTCAGTTTCCATGACAAAACCAAATGAGCGGGGGTAACGCCGGCGCAGTTCCCCGTGCGCTGCCAGCCCGCCCCGCACCGCACACCAATGCGCCCAAAGAGCGGGTTCGAGCTTGATCCACTGCAAGCGATCAAGCATGCGGCGCGCCACCTCTTCATGCAACCAAGGCGTGACCGCAGGCGCGCGGCGCTGCCAGCGCGCTACAGCGAGCGGATCCAAAGTGGGCGGTTTTTGATTCGAAGTCATTCGGGCGCCAGGGGAAACAGGGCCTGCGGATGCAGGTCTAGGCCAGCGACGAGTATATTGACATCATGTTTTTGCGTGCCCTGCCCGCTCTGCTCACGGCTCGCCTGCCCAGCCGGTGTGCTGTGTGCCATGGGTGGCCGGGCGGGCCGGTTTGCGCGCCATGCATGAGCCGCTTTGCCCAGCCATGCCAGCGCTGTCACCGATGCGCACTGAGCACCCTGGCCGTCACTGATCAGGCCCGCCTGCTGTGCAGCCGTTGCCGGCGCGAGCCTTTCGGACTGGACGCCTGTTTCGCGGCCCTGCCCTATGCCTTTCCCTGGTCTGGCCTGGTGGCACGTTACAAGTTCGCCGACCAGACCGGCTGGACCCCTTTTCTGGCCGGCCTGATGCTGGCGCAGCCCGGCGTGCGCGAAGCACTCCAGGAGTTGGGCCCCCACGACTGGCTGCTGCCCATGCCCCTGTCGGCCGAGCGACTGGGCTGGCGCGGCTACAACCAGGCCTGGGAGTTGACGCGCTCCCTGCAAGGCCAAAGCAGCTGCGCCGCCATAGCCGACAGCGCGCTGCTGCTGCGCACACGCCACACCCGGCCCCAAAGCGAGCTCAAGCGCAGCGAGCGCCATGACAACGTCAAAGGCGCTTTTGCGCTCGAACCCCTGCGCGCAACGCATGTCGCGGGCCGGCGCGTGATGCTGGTCGATGACGTGATGACCAGCGGCGCTTCGCTGCTGGCGGCAGCTACTGCACTGCGACAGGCCGGGGCCGCCGAGGTCAGCGCCATCGTGCTGGCGCGCACAGCGCCGACATAATGCCTGCATGTTTCACATTGTTCTGGTTGCCCCCGAGATTCCGCCCAACACGGGCAACGTGATCCGTCTGGCCGCCAACACCGGCTGCACCTTGCACCTGGTCGAGCCGCTGGGGTTTTCGATGGACGACAAGCACATGCGCCGCGCCGGCCTGGACTACCACGAGTACACCCGCGTGTTGCGCCACGCCAGCTGGGAGGCGCTGCTGACCAGTGCCAAGCCGGCGAAAGACCGCATGTTCGCGATGACCACACGCGGCTCGGGCAGCGTCTACGATGTCAGATTCGCGCCGGGTGACTGGCTGGTGTTCGGCTCTGAAACGCAAGGCCTGCCGGTGGAGCTGCGGGAGCAGTTTGCACCAGCGCAGCGACTGCGTTTGCCCATGCTGGCCGGTCAACGCAGCCTGAACCTGTCCAACGCCGTGGCCATCACGGTGTTTGAGGCCTGGCGACAAAACGCTTTTGCAATGCCCCGGCCCGGCGAGTCAGGCGAAAGCGTCCCACAGCAACTTTGAACCGGTCAAAAACATGCCGACCGCAATCAAGCGGTAAAAATGTTTGGGGCTGATGCGCTTGGCCATGCTCAAACCTACCCAGACACCCACGGGCACCAAGGGCAAAAGCGCCAGTGAAGTGGCCATGTTGCGCGCATCCAGCAAGCCCAGCCAGGCATACGGAATCCACTTGGACAAATTGATGGCAAAGAAAAACCAGGCCATGGTGGAGGTGAACTGCAAGGGGCTCAGCCGCATCGGAATCACGTAAGCGCTGACAGGCGGCCCGCCCGCATGGGCCACAAAGCTGGTAAAGCCAGAGACCACAGTGAGAATAGCGCCCACCCAGCGCGGCGGCGGCATGCTGTCAGGCTTGGGCGGAAACAACAGCCGCTGCGCCAGAAACAAGAGCGTGAAGCCGCCCACCAGCCCCGCCACCAGGTGCGCATCCATCACCTTGAAAAGCAAAAAGCCAATCAGTGAACCCAAAACACCCAGGGGAATCAAGAAGCGCAGAAAGGGCAGATCCACGTTTTTGCGGAACACGGCCAGCCCGAACAAGTCCATCACCAGCAGCACCGGGATCAAAATCGCAGCCGCCTGCGGAACAGATACAGACAGCGCCATCAACGGCACCGCCAGCGAACCAAAACCGGTACCGAAGCCGCTTTTGCTGATGCCCAGCAACAGCACCGCAGGAATGGCGACCGCGTAAAAATACGGGTCGGTGATGATAGGAAAGTACACGCCCGATTATGGCTGCCCGTATTGGCGGGCTTTGCCGGCTCAGTCCGGCAGATCCACGCCCAGATAAGCCTTCTGGATTTCCGGACGTGTCAGCATCTCGCTGGCCTGACCCTCGGCCACGATACGGCCTTCTTCCATGACGTAGGCGCGACTGGCAATGTCCAGCGCCATCGCCACGTTCTGCTCGACCAGCAGCACCGAGGTACCGGTTGCATTGATACGGCGGATGGCGGCAAACATGTCCAGCACAATGGATGGCGCCAGCCCGAGCGAAGGCTCGTCCAGCAAAAGCAGGCTGGGGCAGGCCATGAGCGCGCGGCCTATGGCCACCATCTGCTGCTGGCCGCCTGACAGCGAGCCGGCCGGGCTCTGCAGCTTGACTTTGAGGATCGGGAACAGCGACAGCACATAGTCCAGCGACTCGGCGCGCCTGGCCTTGGCCGACGCAATGAAACTGCCCAGCTCCAGGTTGTCACGCACCGTCATTTGGGTGAACAGGCGCCGGCCTTCCGGCACGATGGCAATGCCGGCTTCGCAAAAGCGGTGACTGTCGAGTTGCGTGACATCACGGCCGTTGAAATTCAGGCTGCCGGCGCGCACGCGGTGAATGCCGGCAATGGCATTGATCAGCGTGGTCTTGCCGGCACCGTTGGGGCCGACCACGCAGACCAGTTCGCCGGTCTGCACCTGCAAGGACACATCCCACAAAGCGGGGGCGGCGCCGTAGTTGACGGCAATGTGGCTGACTTCAAGCATGGGGCGTTCCCAGGTAAGCGCTGACGACTTCAGGGTTGCGCATGACTTCCTGCGAGGGCCCGACAGCGATCAGTTTGCCGTGGTTGAGCACGGCCACGCGGTCGGCCAGCGCTATCACCGCGCGCATCACGTGCTCGACAAAAACGATGGTGGCACCGCGCTCGCGGATTTTGCGGATCAATTCAATCGCCTCGTTGATCTCGGCAGGCGTCAGGCCCGACAACACCTCATCGAGCAAGACCAGGCGCGGGCGTGAAGCCAGGGCGCGTGTGAGCTCCAGAAATTTTCGCTGGTGCAGGTTCAGGTCATCCGGCAAGGCATTGGCCTTGTCTTGCAGACCGGTGAATTCCAGCCATTTCCAGGCTTCTTCGGTGGCCTGCTGGTGATTTAAAGCCGCGCCACCGAACATGGCGACCAAGGCCACGTTTTGCAGCACGCTCATGTGCGCAAACGGCCGAGGAATCTGGTAGGTGCGGGCAATGCCAGCCTGCGCAATCTGGTGCGCCGGCAAACCGGCGAGCTGCCGCCCCTCAAAGAAAATAGCGCCGCCAGTGGCCGCGTAATGGCCGCTGACCACATTGATGAAGGTCGATTTGCCCGAACCATTGGGCCCCAACAAGCCAAGAATTTCACCCTCGTGAACCTGCAAGCTGACCTGGTCCAGCGCCTGCACGCCCGTGAAAGCTTTGGACAGGCCCTGCACTTCGAGCATCACCTTGGGTTCAGCCCGGCTGGCCGGTCTGTCTTGAACGGCAGGCGCTTGGGCCGGCGCATGTGCATGGACCAGTGGCAAGGCAGCAACCGGGTCCGCGGGCGCCGCACCCCGCACAGCGGCACGGCGCTTCAAAAAGTAACCCAGAACGCCGTTGGGCATGAACAGGATCACCACGATCAGGATCACACCCACCGCGGCTTTGCCCGCCACCGGGTTGCTGCCAGCAGACATGAACAACAGAACAGTGATGAACAAAGCGCCCACCGCAGGACCCGCCCAGTGGCGCGTTCCGCCCAGCACACTCATCAGCACCACCGTCAGCGGCACCGTGATGTTGAAAGTTTCGCCCGCAGT
>Ga0209107_10001914_pt1 | contig 11604 bp, 8 predicted proteins | sample LakErihyJuly2011_2_FD_187460 | JGI IMG/M metagenome (GOLD analysis project Ga0209107, IMG submission 187460) | Freshwater microbial communities from dead zone in Lake Erie, Canada - CCB hypolimnion July 2011 (SPAdes) (version 2) | ecosystem: Environmental > Aquatic > Freshwater > Lentic >... | reverse complement strand
CCCAGTTGCACCATTAAGAGATAGAGCGGAATCATCACCACCTGAAACGGAATCAGGATCGTGGCCACCACCAGGGCCAGCACCATGCCCCGGCCGGCAAAGCGCATCCTGGCCAGGGGATAGGCCGCCAGGGAGCAAAACAACAGGTTGGCGATTACGGCGATGCCACTAACAATCGTGCTGTTGAGGATGTAACCCAGCATCGGGTTATCCGTGAACAAGCGCCCGTAGGCCTCCAGGCTGGGCTGGCTAGGCAGGAGGCTCGGGGGACTGGTAAAGATGTCCTCGGCGGGCCCCTTGAGCGAGGTGCTCACCAGCCAGATCAGGGGCAGCAGCATCGCCAGGGCCAGCACCAATAGCAGCGCTAGCTGCAAACCCTTGGCCAGGGTGGCAATCGGGCGGGATGTCGCTGCCGCTTTGCTCATCGCTGCGGCAGCTCGGCTAGGGGCAGGGGCGCCAGTTGGGGATGGAGCGGTGTCCGTTGGCTGCCGGCCACCAGCCGGTTGAGGGCATTGACAAAGGCTTGGCCGGCAGCCACGACAATGTCGGTGTCGGCGGCATGGCCGGAATAGAGCACGCCATCGCGGCGCAGCCGGATCGTGACCTCGCCCATGGCGTCAATGCCTTCGGTGACCGATTTCACCGAAAATTCCACCAGCTCGTTAGGAACCTGGGCGAGCTGGTTGAGGGCCTGGCAGACCGCATCCACCGGTCCCGTGCCGATCGCGGCCTGGGTGCGTTCGCCGCCCTCACTGTCGATCAGGGTGACCGTGGCGGTGGGCTGCAGGTTGGTGCCGGTACTCACTTGGACCAACTTCAAGCTGAAGCGGGCTTCCGCCTGCTGCTGCACCTGCTCGCTCACAATCGCCTCAAGATCGCGGTCGCTGATCTTGCGTTTGCGGTCAGCTAGCTCCTTGAAGCGGGCAAAGGCGTCATCGAGATCCTGGCGCTCCAAGTTGTAGCCGAGCTCCTCAAGGCGGGCGCGGAAGGCGCTGCGGCCCGAGAGCTTACCCAGGGAGATGCGGTTATCGGCCAGGCCGATCGTGCGGGCGTCAATGATCTCGTAGGTGAGGCGGTTTTTGAGCACGCCATCTTGGTGAATGCCCGATTCATGGGCGAAGGCATTGGCCCCCACAATTGCCTTGTTCGGCTGCACCGCCATGCCGGTGAGGTTTGATACCAGGCGGGAGGTTTTGTAGATCTCCTCGGTGCGAATGGCCGTGATCGGCTCGCTGCTCTCGGCGGGGCGCCCCAGGAAGGGGTTGAAGTAGCTGCGCCGCACATAGAGCGCCATCACCAATTCTTCGAGTGAGGCATTGCCGGCCCGTTCACCGATGCCGTTGATCGTGCATTCGAGCTGGCGGGCACCCGTTTTGACGGCCTCGAGGAAATTGGCTACGGCCAGGCCCAGGTCGTTGTGACCATGGACCGAGAGCACGGCCTGATCAATGTTGGGCACATGTTCATTGATGCCTTTGATCAGGGCTCCAAATTCGGCCGGGGTGGTGTAACCCACCGTGTCGGGGATGTTGATCGTGCTGGCGCCGGCGGCGATCGCCGCCTCAATGACCGGATAGAGGAATTCGGGATCGGAGCGGCCGGCATCTTCACAGGAAAACTCCACGTCCTCGACGAAGGAGCGGGCATAGGCCACCATCTCGCCGGCAATCTGCAACACCTCGCTGCGGCTTTTGCGCAGTTTGTGCTCGAGGTGGATGTCGCTGGTGGCAATGAAGGTGTGGATGCGGCGCCGCTCGGCCGGGGCCACGGCTTCGGCGCAGGCCTTGATGTCGCCCTTGGCGGCCCGGGCCAGGCCGCAGATCACCGGGCCATCGGCCGTGCCCACGCTGCCGGCAATGCGCTGCACGGCGTTGAAATCACCGGGGCTGGCAAAGGGGAAGCCCGCTTCGATGATGTCCACCTTGAGGCGGGCCAGCTGTTGGGCGATCGCCAGCTTCTCTTCGAGGTTGAGGCTGGCGCCAGGGGACTGCTCCCCGTCGCGCAGGGTGGTATCGAAGATCAATACCCGGCCGGGATCGCGGGCCATGGGACGAAAAGGCGGAATGAGTATGAGTTGGAGCCAGTCTAGGGGGTGTTGCGGCTGAAGACCGGCGCCTGCAGGGCCTCGGACCGCTCCAGCTGGGGCCGGAGGCTGGCCAGGTCCCAGAAGCGGTCCACCGCGTTGCGCAGCTCCCTCGGCACCATGCCCTCGGTGTTGATCAGCACGATTTTGAGGCCCCGGGCCCGCAGCACCTCCACCGTGCGCTCCAGATCGCGGCTGCCACTGAGTAGCCAAACCACGTCGGTGCGGCCCGAAACGGCCATGAGGTCGAGGGCGATTTCCACCTCCAGGTTGGCCCGGGCGTACTGGCGCTGCTCCGGGTCATGGCCGAATTCGCGCAGGGGCTTGGTGCGCACACTGAAGCCCAGGCTGGTGAGGGCATCGCGGAAGGGGCGCTGGTCGGTGTTGTCCTTGAGCCCCAGGTACCAAAAGGCGCTGCCCACCTCCAGGTCGGCCTGGGAGCTGGCCAGCTCCATTAGCCGGCGCGGGTCAAAGAACCAGCCCAGTTTTTGCTGGCTGTAAAACATGCTGTGGCCGTCGACCGCCAAGGCCAGCTGCATGGCGCCTCGTGTGATTGGGCCAGCCTAAGAGAGGCGCCTAGAGTGAACCCAATGCGGGGAAGGGTCTTGGCTGCCGGCGACCAGGCCAGCTTCACTCCTGCGTCTGCCGATCGTCCCCTGGGAGCACCAGCCGGGGGGGACCTGGCCCTGGTGCTGCATGCCCACCTTCCCTATGTGCACTCCAGCGAGCCCGGCTCCCTGGAGGAGGACTGGTACTTCGAGGCCCTGTTCGAGTCTTACTTGCCCCTGCTTGACGCCCTGGAGGCGGCGGCGGCCGATCCCCGTCAGCGGCCCCGGCTGAGCCTGGGGCTTTCGCCCACCCTGCTCTCGTTATTGAGCAGTCCCCTGCTGGCCGAGCGCTTCGGCCCCTGGTTGGAGGTGAGGCTGCAGCTGCTCGATCGGGCCCCGGCCGCCTATGGCCTAGCCAGAGCCGGTTTGGCCCGCCAGCTGGCCCAGACCCAGGCGAGCTGGCGGGCCTGCGGCGCCAACCTGGTGGCCCGCTTCCGGCGCCTGCAGGAGCAGGGGGTGCTGGATCTCCTCACCTGCGCCGCCACCCACGGCTATTTGCCCCTGCTGCGCGACCGGCCCGAGGCGGTGCGCGCCCAGCTGATCACGGCGGTGCGCGAACACGAGCGGCTGCTGGGGGTGCGCCCCCAGGGGATCTGGCTGCCGGAATGTGCCTACTACGAAGGCCTCGACCAGCTGCTTGTGGCCTGCGGCCTGCGCTACGCCGTGCTCGATGGCCATGGCCTGCTCCATGGTCTGCCCCGGCCCCGCTATGGGGTGTATGCACCGATCTGCTCACCCGCCGGCATGGCCTTCTTCGGCCGGGATAGTGAGGCCACCCTGCCGGTCTGGAGTGCCCGCGATGGCTATCCGGGCCAGGCGGCCTACCGGGAATTCCACCGCGACCTGGGCTGGGACCTGGACCCCAGCGACCTAGCGGCTGCCGGTATCGGCTGCCCCCGGCCCCTGGGCCTGAAGCTGCATCGGGTCAGCGGCCGCGCTTGCCCCCTCGATGGCAAGCAGCCCTATGACCCCGCCGCCGCCCGCGCCCTCACGGCCGAGCACGCCGGTGATTACCTGGCCGGCCGCGCCACCCAGCTGGTGGGGCTGGCCGGGGCGATGGCCCGGCGCCCCCTGCTGGTGGCCCCCTTTGATGCCGAATTGTTTGGCCACTGGTGGTACGAAGGCCCCCAGTTCCTGCAGGCCCTGTTTCGCCAGGCGGCTGGCAGCGGCGTCAGCCTGGTGACCCTGCGCGAGACCCTCAGCCGCGGCGATGCCCTGCAGGTTTGCCAACCGTCGCCTTCCAGCTGGGGCCAGGGCGGCTACCACAACTACTGGCTTAACGACAGCAATGCCTGGGTGGTGCCGGAGTGGCACCGGGCCTCCACGGTCATGGTCGAGCAGGTCAACCGCGGGGTGGGCAGCACCCGGGCCCGGGACCTGCTCAACCAGGCGGCCCGGGAGTTGCTGCTCGCCCAAAGCTCCGACTGGAGCTTCATCCTGCGGGCCGGTACCACCACCGACCTGGCCCGGGAGCGGATCCATCGCCACCTGGAGCGCTACTGGCGCCTGATGGCGGCGATCGATGCCGGCACGGACCCGCCGCCCGATTGGCTAGCCGCGGTCCAGGCGGAGGACGGCCTCTTCCCCCTCGTTAATGCCGCCGACTGGGCCAGTTGGACCGGCATCGCCTAGGGATGCTCCCTAGCTAGAAAGCATTTTCTAGCTGGCTTGGCGCCCCTCACGCTGCCTCCGTTCGCCGATGGCCATTTCCGTCTCGACCCCCTTCGCCCGCGCCCAGCCGCGGCCCCCAGCCCTGCCGCCCCAGCAGCAACGCCAATTGTTGCAAGCGGCCCTGGGACCGGAGGGGGGCTTCGGCGCCACCCTGGCCCAGCGGCAGCTAGCTGAGCCCCGTCGCTCGGCCCTGCGGGTGTTGCAACTCAACCTGGGGCGCCTCTGCAACATGCAATGCAGCCACTGCCATGTGGATGCCGGACCCGACCAGGGGGCCAGCCAGATGGCCGAGCTGGTGGTGCAGCAGTGCCTGGAGGCGATCGGGCGGCTGCGGCCCCAGGTGGTGGACCTCACCGGCGGCGCCCCGGAACTGCACGGCGCCTTCCGGCGGCTGGTGCTGGCGGCCCGCCGGCAGGGCTGCCACGTGATCGACCGCAGCAACCTGACCGTGTTGCTGCTGCCGGCCCTGGCCGACCTGGCCGCCTTCCTGGCGGACCAGCAGGTGGAGATCGTCGCCAGCCTGCCGGCCCCCGAGGCCAGCGGCACCGACGCCCAGCGGGGCGAGGGCACCTGGGACGCCTCCCTCGGAGCGTTACGCCGGCTCAACCTGCTTGGCTACGGCCAGAACGATCCCGATCGGTTGCTCACCTTGATGAGCAACCCGGCGGGCACGGCCCTGCAGCAGCTCACTGCCTGTGACACGGCGGCCTGGCGCCGGCGTTTGGGCGAGCAGGGCGTGGTGTTTGATCGCCTGATCGGCCTCAACAACATGCCGATTGCCCGCTTCCTGCAGCAACTAGACGACCAGGGTCAGGTGGCCCCCTACCTGGACCAGCTCGCCAAATCCTTCAATCCCAGCGCCCTCTGCGGCCTGATGTGCCGCGACACCCTCTCGGTGGCCCCGGACGGAAGCCTTTACGACTGCGACTTCAACCAGATGCTGGAGCTGGGGCTCGGAGCTCCGGTGGATGGGGCCCTTGAGCAGGCTCCCCCCACGATTGCCACCGTGACCCGGGAGCAGCTGGAGCGGCGGACCATCGGCTGGGGCAACCACTGCTTTGGCTGCACCGCCGGCCAGGGCAGCTCTTGCTCAGGGGCGACGGCCAGCCCCTGAGCGCCCCTTAGCTTCAATCGGTCGAGTCGCTGGCTTCGGGGCCATCCCCAGGGGAGGCCTCCTCCAGGCTGGCGTCAGAGGCAAGCGGATCGCCTGCCCCTTGGGCGCCTGCGTCCTCCAAGTCGGGCCCAACCAGGGCCTCCTCCTCGGCAGCCGACGGGGGTACCAACACCACTTCGGCGAGGCGATCGCCGCTGTCGAGCTTCTGCAGCCGCACGCCGGTGGCGGCGCGGGACTGCTGGGGAATGGCATCGGCACTCATGCGCACAATCACGCCCTTCTCGCTGACCAGGAGCAGTTCTTCGCCGGCGCCCAGCACCTTGAGGCCCACTAGGGCATCGCCATCGCGGCGGAACTTGATCGCCCGCAGACCCATGCCGGCGCGGCGCTGCAGGCGGAACTGGCTAACGGGAACCCGCTTGCCCAGGCCACTGGCGGAGGCCACCAACACCCAGGGCCCCTCACTGGCGGCGGTCTCCTCGAGCCCTTCGGCGTCGAGATCCGCTTCACCATCAAGTTCGCCTTCGGCGGAGCTGGCCACCAGGTCGGCGAGTTCGGCCGGCAACACATCCATGCTCACCAGCGAATCGCCGGGCCGCAGGTTCATGGCCCGCACGCCGCGGGCGGTGCGGCCCAGGGGCCGCAACTCCTCATCGCTGAGGCGGAAGTGGATGGTCATGCCCTTGGTCGAGCCGATCAAGACGCTGTCGCCGGGGAGGGCCTGGCGCACCCAGCAGAGGGCATCGCCATCTTCTAGGGCAATGGCAATCAGGCCATTGGAGCGGATATTGGCAAAGGCGGATAAACGGGTGCGCTTGATATAACCGCCGCTGGTGAGCATCACCAGTTGTTCGTGTTCCTCAAAGCCGCCCACCGCCAGCAGGGAGGTGATCAGTTCTTCGCGGGGAATCGGCAGTAGCTGCACGATCGGCGTGCCCTTGGCGGCGCGGCTGCAGATCGGCACCCGGTAGGCCGGCACCGAATACACCACGCCGCGGTCGCTGAATAGCAACAGGGAGTCGTGGTCGTTGCAGCTGATGAATAGCTTGACGCCCTCTTCGCCCTGGCTCTTGGTGCCCGCCTTGCCGCGGGTGCCGCGGCTGGTGGCCTCAAATTCGCTCACCGGCATGCGCTTGAGATAGCCGGTTTCGGTGAGCAACACCACCGAGCGTTCATTGGCGATCAGGTCGATGTCTTCGAGGCCACCTTCTAGGTCGAGGATCTCGGTGCGGCGCGGCGAGTCGTAACGGGTGCGCAGGGCGTGAAGCTCGTCCTGAATGATGCCCAGTACCCGTTCGCGCCGGCCCAAAATATCTTTGTAGTCGGCAATCTTGGTGACAAGATCCTCATGCTCCAGCCGGATCTTGTCGGCCTCGAGGGCCGTGAGCCGGCGCAGTTGCATCTGCAGGATGGCGTCGGCCTGCACTTCGCTGAGGCCATGGCGCTCCTGCAGTTGTATGCGGGCCGTGGCGGCGTCCGCGGCAGCCCGGATCAGGGCAATGATCGGATCAAGCTGTTCGAGGGCGCGCAACAGGCCCAGGAGCAGGTGGTCGCGCTCTTCGGCCTTGCGCAGCAGGTAACGGGTGCGCCGCTCGATCGTTTCGATGCGGAAGTCGAGGAACACCTCGAGCATCCTGCGCAGGGTGAGCAGGATCGGCTCCCCGTTGACCAGCGCCAGCATGTAGGCGCTGAAATTATTCTGTAGGGGGGTGAGTTTAAACAGGTTGTTGAGCACAACCTGGGGATAGGCATCGCGGCGCAGTTCGATCACGATGCGCATGCCATCGCGGTCGCTTTCGTCGCGAATGTCGGCAATGCCTTCGAGTTTCTTGTCGTTGACCAGTTCGGCGATGCGCTCGATTAGGGCCGCCTTGTTGGTCTGGTAGGGCAGTTCGGTGATGATGACGGCATCACGATCAGGGCGCCCCTTGCCCTCCACGGTTTCAATCGACGCCACGCCGCGCATCGTCACCGAGCCCCGGCCGGTGGTGTAGGCCTCGCGGATGCCGCGCCGACCCAGGATTTGGCCGCCAGTGGGGAAGTCGGGGCCGGGGATGATCGCCAGCAGCTGGCGCTCTTCCAGCTCCGGATTGGCGATCAGGGCCAGCAGGCCATCGATCAGTTCGGTGAGGTTGTGGGGCGGGATGTTGGTGGCCATCCCCACGGCGATGCCCGAGGAGCCATTCAGCAGCAGGTGGGGCACCCGCGCCGGCATCACGGTGGGCTCCTGCTGGGAACCATCGAAGTTGTCGATGAAATCGACGGTTTCGGCCTCGATGTCCTCCAGCAGGCTGTCGGTGGTGAGGGCCTGCAGGCGCGATTCGGTGTACCGCATCGCCGCCGGGGGGTCGTTGTCGACCGAGCCGAAGTTGCCGTGACCGTCGATCAGCGGCATGCGCATCGAGAAGTCCTGGGCCATGCGCACCAGGGCGTCGTACACCGCCGTGTCGCCGTGGGGGTGGTACTTGCCCAGCACTTCACCAACGACCCTGGCGCATTTTCGGTAGGGCCGATCGCTGGTCAAGCCCAGCTCGTACATCGCATACAGGATGCGGCGATGCACCGGTTTGAGGCCATCGCGGGCATCGGGCAGGGCCCGGCCCACGATCACGCTCATCGCATACTCCAAGTAGGAGCGCGACATTTCGATGCGCAGGTCGGTCTGGATGATCCGCCCGTCGGATTCGCCGGGACCGGTTGGATCCGCCATTAATGACCACCTCTATTAGCCCTACTTTATCGACTCTTGCTCCCATGGCTCTCCAGCCCCGTAGCGAGGCAGACCTGCGGGACCGCCAGGGCCGCGGCCAGTTACGCGTCAGCACCGCCTTGGCCTTCCGCCAACAGGTGGCTGCCGCAGGTTTGGAGGCGGCCTACGCCGCCACCGACGTGGTGGTGGCCAGCAATGCCGAGTTCACCGACCAGGCCAGCCTGGTGCTGAACTTGGGCCCCAGTGATCCGCCGATCCGCATTCGCCGCTTCCAGCTCGATGGGGTTGGCGGCTGGGGTGGCCACGGCAGCACCGACCTGGTGCTGCCGATCGGCGGCGGTCTGGTGCAACCGCTCCGTCGCGGCGGCGCCCAGGTGCTTACGGCCCTGCTGGCCGGTCAGGAGCTGGATCTGAGCGCCAGGGGCGATGCCACCGCCCTGCACCCGCGCCGGGAGCTGGATAGCCGGCTAGACCTCGATCGCATCGGCAGTGGCCGGTTGCTGCTGCACCGGGGCATCGTCGAAAACGGCCTGGTGGCGCTCAGCAGTGCCGAGGGTCTCACCCCCAGCCCCTATGGCCCCCTGCTCGGTCCCTACGGCACGGCCCTATACAGCTGCTCCGGGGCGGCCAGCATCGGCCTGGCCATGCCGGGGCTAGCCCTGCTGGGCCCGGGCTCGCCCGTGCTGGTGGCGGGCGCCCTGGGCTGGGTTAGCGGACCGGGTAGCGGCCACCAGCCCCAGCCGCGCCGCCTGGCCAGTGGCCATGCCCGCAGCCCCGGGGCCGTCGCCGCCCTGACGGTGGAGTTGCACGGCCTCAGGTCCGAGTGGCTGCGGGCCTGCTTCTTTGAGGGCCACGGCAGTGCCCTCCTGGTGGCGATCGCGGCGCCGATTCCCCTGATCAACCTGGCCGTGGCCCGCCAGGCTGCTGCGCTGGATCAGGCCCTGGAGGCCCCGGTGCTGGATTTTTCAATCCCGCGCCGCATCCGTCCCAGCTTCGGGGCCGTGCCCTACAGCCAGCTGCTGGCCGGTCAGATAGTGGTGGATGGCCATGGGGTGGCCTGCGCACCGGCCCACAGCCCCCGGCTGGCGGCCTCGATCGCCGAGGAGCTGGTAAGCCAGCTGCAGGAGGGCCGCTTCCCCCTGCGCCTGCCCCTGGTGCCCCTCCCCAACCGCCCGGCCCTGGTGCCCCTGGAGGCCTAGGCGCCGGCCTGTAAGCCCACTCCCAGCCAGGGGACCATCAAGAAAGCGGAGTCAGGCCGGTAGCTCCTGGGAAAACAGCCGTAAAGTCTCTGCTGCCTCCGTTTTGCTCCGGATCCATGGCCGACGCGTCCGCCCTGCCGACCGACGACGATCAGCAGCCAGGCCCAACGAGCGCGTCCCTGGAGTCGCCCCTGGCCGAGGGAGAGGCCCCTGACCTGGCCTCCCTAGACCCGTCAGAGCCCGAAGCCAAGCCGGCCGAACCCAGCCCGGAATGGACCGCCGACGTGGCGCAGCAGGCCGTGCCAGCCGCCCAGCTTGACGAAGCCGATGGGGCCGCAGAGCCTGCTAGCGAGCCTGCGGCAGCGGCGCCTGAACCGGCGCCCTTGCCAGAGCCAGAGGTTGGGCCACTCACCCCGCCACCGGTGGCCACAGTGCCCACGGTGCCCACGGTGGCTACCACCATTGACCTCCCGGCCCGGGGGGGCAGCGCCGGCGCCAGCCCCACGGCTGAGGGCGGTGAATGGGCCTTGTTGCTCAGCAAGCTGCAGGCCTGGCTGGCGACAGGCCAGCTGCAGGCCCAGCTGCAAGCCGCCCGCACGCCCTTCACCCTGGTGGCCGGGCTGATCGCCGTGCTGGTGGTGCTTCAGATCTATGGCGCCCTGCTCGCCGTGATCGAGAGCTTCCCCCTAGCCCCCGGCCTGCTGGAACTGGTGGGACTGATCGCCTTCGTCCGCTTTGCCCTGGTCAAGCTGGTGCGCAGCCAGGAGCGTCGGGCCCTGATCGAGGGCCTGCAACAGCGCTGGAAAGCCTTCCTGGGCAAGGCCTGAGCCAGGTCGGCTGGGCCCGATTAACCTGGCCCTAGGAGCCGGGCAGCGAAGCCCGGTTGATAGCTTGGCCCGACTGCATCAGCCTTCCGGTGGACATTCAGCTCGGCCGTTCCCGCATCGTTCGTCGTGCCTATGGCATTGATGAAATTGCCCTGGTGCCTGGTGGCCGCACCGTCGACCCCGATGTGACTGACAGCAGCTGGAGCCTGGGCGGCATCAACCGCGAGATCCCGATCATCGCCAGCGCCATGGATGGTGTCGTTGATGTGGCCATGGCGGTGGAACTCTCCCGGCTCGGAGCCCTGGGGGTGTTGAACATCGAAGGGGTCCAGTGCCGCTACGACGATCCCAATCCGGTGCTGGATCGGATCGCGGCGGTGGGCAAGGAGGAGTTCGTGCCCCTGATGCAGGAGCTCTACAGCGTCCCCGTGCGTGAAGACCTAATTCGCAGCCGCATCGCTGCAATCAAGGCCCAGGGCGCCATCGCCGCCGTGAGTGCCACCCCGGTAGCGGCCCTGCGCTTCGGCAAGGCGATCGCCGAAGCCGGCGCCGACCTGTTCTTTGTGCAGGCCACGGTCGTTTCGACCGAGCATGTGGGACCGGCCGGTCGCCAAACGCTCGACCTGGCCGCCCTCTGCCGCGACATGGGCGTGCCCGTGGTGATTGGCAACACGGTCACCTACGAGGTGGCCCTGGAGCTGATGCGGGCCGGAGCGGCCGGCGTGATGGTGGGCATCGGACCGGGGGCCGCTTGTACGTCCCGGGGCGTGCTCGGGGTCGGCATCCCCCAGGCCACCTCCGTGGCCGATTGCGCCGCCGCCCGCGACGACTATTTCAAGGAAAGCGGCCGCTACGTGCCGATCGTGGCCGATGGCGGCATCGTCACCGGCGGCGACATTTGCAAATGCCTGGCCTGCGGCGCCGATGCCGTGATGATCGGCTCACCCATCGCCCGGGCGGCGGAAGCCCCAGGCCGCGGCTTCCATTGGGGCATGGCGACCCCTAGTCCGGTGCTGCCCCGCGGCACCCGCATCAAGGTGGGCACCACCGGCAGCCTGGAGAAAATCCTGCGGGGCCCCGCCAACCTCGATGACGGCACCCAGAACCTGCTGGGCTGCATCCGCACCTCCATGGGCACCCTGGGAGCCCGCACCCTCAAGGAGATGCAACAGGTGGAAGTGGTGGTTGCTCCCTCCCTGCTCACCGAAGGCAAGGTGTATCAAAAGGCCCAGCAGCTCGGCATGGGTAAATAACTGCCTCTGGCGGTTCGCGCAGCGCAGCGGCCGCCAAGGGGGGCGTTAGTCTCAAGTTGTGGGGGCTTCGGCTCGCACACTCCTCACACCCCCCGGCCCGGCGCGTCCGGGCTTTTTGTCTTTGCCAGGGCCCAGGCCG
>Ga0209107_10001913_pt1 | contig 11608 bp, 19 predicted proteins | sample LakErihyJuly2011_2_FD_187460 | JGI IMG/M metagenome (GOLD analysis project Ga0209107, IMG submission 187460) | Freshwater microbial communities from dead zone in Lake Erie, Canada - CCB hypolimnion July 2011 (SPAdes) (version 2) | ecosystem: Environmental > Aquatic > Freshwater > Lentic >... | reverse complement strand
CTCCTTATTGTTTCGGTTTTTGTTTCGAGTTCTCCTTCTTCATTTATTTTACCCCACGTTTTTATTAAATCACCCGATATGATTTCATCAAACGTTAATCCAGTGTAACTACTGTACTGTGAAATTGTGCTCAATATAGATTGTGTTTCCATAATATTTTATTCTTTTAATTTGTTAGCAACCCATTCAGGGTCATTTTTAAATTCTTTCCATGTGTCGAAGTCCTTCAACGACTCAATGATTTCTAATAATCTATCTATTGTATCCATAATATTTTAAAAAGGTAACGAGTCATTATCATTAATTCCCAATGCTCGGTTTGTTTCATCATCTAATCTTCTCATTATTTCCTCAACCCTAATTCTTTCCTGCCATTGAAGTCCTTCATTTCGTTCTTGATATTGTTGTTCTTGATTTAATTCATTGACAATTCTTCTAACATCATCAATATCAATATCATCACGAAAATGTGGAGGTAATGGTGCATTTTGTTTTTTACTTTGTTGTATGGTTACCGCGATTCCATGGTTTTTTGCCAATTCAATAACTGACTCTCTTTTTTTAACCTCCTCAATCAACACACCCATAACTTCATTTGGTATTGACCATAACATTGGATTACTTTCCTTGTCGTTGGCCAACCATCCCTGTACTTTATCTTCGGTTGTTGAAGATGATACCGCATATTTTACATTACTCTTCTTATTGATAATGTAAATCAATTTGTATTTTGATTTGTAATCGTCCCAATGTTTCTCCTGAGTTGTACACCACTTCGTATTTGTACCATACATCTTTGATGCCTCAAATGATAATGGAATTATAACCAACCAAAAATCGGTTTCATATAATTTCTTAACCTGTTTCTCAAGTTCCTTTAGTTTAACAACATCATCCGCTCGGTTTACTTCCTTCTTAATGTCATTAAAATTTTTATAATGACTAATGTCGGGATTACTCAAACGGTTTGCTCGAGAATGTTTTTCAAAATCAATAAGTAATGCCAAATTTTCATATTCGAATAGTTTAATTACTATACTCCTATGTAACGCCTGAACATCTCCCTTCTTATAGTACTCGTTTTTGAGTATCTTGATAAGAAACCCCATATACTTGTAGGTCTCTGATGGTTCAACTGATGCAATAATGTCAATCAGTGAAACATTTAATTCCGGATGTTGTTCTTTTAACTTATCTAATCTTGACATATCTACTTAGGTATTCTATCCAACACTCTTTCCACCATATCTTCTCTTGTCCGATGGTTGTTTTCATTGTCGAATGACTGTTGTGATATGTACTCACCGGCACGATTCTTAAACCTCGCGTAGATACCGTTGATTTGGTGGACAAAACCATTCGTCTCCAAATAATCTTTAACGTAATCCTTACCACTAAATCCTTGTTGTTTAACGGTTGCGAAAAAAATTCTATCAGTAAAACTAATCGATACATCCGAAAACTTTATGTATGAATGTAGGTGTTCGTGTACTTGAATGTTAGTGTCCATAATGGTTTATTTTTATAAAGGATAAGAAATTTTTCCGAGTATTCCAAATTGTTTACCAATAACCCACATCTTTTTTAAAGAAATCATTGTTGTACCTGTTTTTGTAACCCTTAATGAGTAACTTAATCATACCAAAATACCCCATCTTTTTAAACCTCCTATCATCTTGACCAATATAGTGATTTGAAATTTTAAAGTTTTCGGGATAAAACTTCTTACTCAACACATAATCCTCAGAGTGATTTAATGTTTCATCAAACCCACCGAAAAGATTAAACATCTTTCTATCAACCATGAAATAGGTTCCAACTGCAAAGGGGGTGACCTTACTAACAAAGTAATTCACGATATTAAACATTTTAAACATAAGTGAAGTTCTAAAATCATTACCATATGATTCTAATTTACAGGTTAATAGTTGTAATTCCCTTTCTTCCATTTCATTTAATGTATTTTTAATGGTATGGGAGTCATCTAAAATTACATCACCGTCAATGAATAAGATATATTTGGTATCAACCAATTTTGCCCCATTGTTTCGACCAACCGATACGGTACCCCCATCAATCAATTCTATCTTTAGTTTCTTCTGATAAAAGAATGATTGTTTTTTAATTACCTTTCGAGTTCCATCATTACTATGATTGTCCGCAATTATCACTCTTGTTCCCCGTATACCGGTTTGGTTATGTATTGAATGTAATGTACGCTCAATGTAATTTGCTTCGTTATATGTTGGGATAACGATTGTAAGGTTATCTTTTATTGAAGTGTTTTGTGAATTTGCCATTGTTATAAATTATATATGAATTATTTTCTATCCAGTCACCGCAATTGACGTATTCAATATCGTCGATGACTTTTATTATGGGATGATGAATATGCCCACAGACAACTTTGGTACAGTTTCTTTTTTTCGCTTGGTAAACTATTTGGTCCTCAAAGGACGTGATGAATTTAACTGCCTCCTTTACTTTATCCTTTAAGAACTTAGATAAAGAACGCTTATAACCTAATCTTTTAAGGTATCTATCAACCACAATTGCCAAATCATAACCGACGGAACCAAGAACACCTAACCATTTTAATTTTACCACACCATCATATAGGTCTCCATGTGTGATGAAAATATCTTTGTAAATGTATTCATTGTGAAATTCGATATTCCCAAATGATAAGTCATCGTAATCCCTCAAGAATTCATCATGATTACCGGTGATGTAAATTACTTTCGTACCATTTTTTGAATACGATAGAATTTTTCTTATTACGTTGGTGTAAGATTGTTTCCAATAAAATCTCTTTTTTAATAACCAACCATCGATTATGTCACCAACCAAGAAAAGATATTCCGGTTGGTAATCTTTTAAGGTCTCAAGGACCGCCTCAGAGTTACACCCCTTTGAACCGAGGTGAACATCTGAAATTAATAACGCTTCAATTTTTTTCATTTTAAAATAGTTTTCCTTGTATGTATTCCATTGCTCTTCTATACCTACTGATTGGTTTGTGTTCCTCACCATCTAAGAACTTCTCCAATACTCTCTTTACATTAATCTCTTCGGGGTCATAGATGTCTCTAACAATATTATTCCCGTCAATTATGTGTGGTCGAGCATAGTATGTTAACTTTCTAAACGAATCACCATACTTGTGAAACTGTTCTTTGAACAACTCTGATGCCATCTCTTTAATTTTGATTTTAAATTGATAGTACTCATCACCAATCTCTTTGGTCCATCCGTATTCCCAACTGGTAAACAGATAGACTTTCTTTTCTGATTTGTGGAAGAACGTGATGATTTTATCTTCTCCCGGTGAACCGGTGTTCCACTCTATCTTTTCTTCGTTGTTAGATTTATCTTCAATACCAAAGATTCCATTTGGTGTTACGAACAAATAATCAGGGGATGACTTATTTCCGAATGGTTCGTGAATAACAAAGTATCCACCACCCAATTTCTCGGAGGTGAATACACTGTGGTCGTATTTGAAGTAGAAGTTCTTTAACTCGTCTTTATTCTTCTTATCTTCAATGTAGAATTGACCGTCTTTCAACCATGGTAATTCTAAGAACTTGGTCATCGTAAATGATTCTCTCTCTTTACTGTCCCAATCGTTCTCAATCTCGTTAACTATACCTGATAGTATACCTTTCAATTCTTCACTTTTTTTCATTAAGATTCTCTTTCTTTTCTATCTATGTATCTATGTACAATAATTAACAATATCATTACGATTATACTTTGCTGTGCTGGTATTGGTAAAAACATCACTAACGCCATGCAGATACCATAAAGAAAATCGTTCCAATCCTTCTTGATGAGTGACCCTAAAATATAGAGACCCCATATAATTCCAATCACTATGTTGAAGACCACTAACATTGTTCCAAATATAAAAGATTATTTTGAATATTCCAAATAATACCCTGATTTTTTTCAAAATCGGTATATATATGGATTATAAAAACTTATAACATTGGACAAAATAGAAGTATTTGAACCCTATCACCAACACCTATTATTAAAGTGTTGGATGACCAACCCCCCCAAGAGGGAAGAACAATTAAATAAATGGTTTATACACCTTGTGGAATCCGTAGGGATGAAGGTAGTTGCCGGTCCAACCAGTGTCTATGTATCCGACCCCGGTAATGAGGGACTAACAGGTACCGTAACCTTGGCGACCTCTCACTCATCAATTCACATTTGGGACCACTATGAACTACCAATGGCTCAGTTTGACATCTACAGTTGTAAATGTTTTTCACTTGAGACAGTATTAAAATGTTTCGAACCTTTTGGTATGGTAAAGGCTGAATGGGTGATGGTTGATAGGAATAGTAATCCGATTATTACGGAATCAGGTACTTGGGAAGGTTAAATTATTTCCGTTAAAGTTATTTCTTGTGGTGAATTTATAATTTTAGGACCTTCTCTAAACCATTTAGTGATGATGTTTTTTTCACCCGAGATAACCGGTAGTCCGCAATGTTTTGCGTATTCATTTGGTTTTCCATTTCTTAAAATATTAGACCAAACAACGGCAGTTCCGGTATTCGGAATTAATGTTTTATCGATTTTTGTGAAGTGTGTTTCACCACCCTCTTCCACATTATTAAGATAAACCATGAATGTCCACGTTCTTTGACCAAGATTAACTAACCCCACTTTGTTGGGTTCGTAATTCTCATCAAAATAATCACCATGCTCTTTAAATTGTTGACCAACTAGATACTTCTGACCTTGTGGTATTTCACCCAACTCGTGGGGTAATTTCATAAACAAATGTATCTTATCATTTACGGATTTATAGATTGGATTATCTAAAAACATGTCACAGGTTGAACTGGTTCTAACGTCTTCAACATTAGTATTTGTAACCACTGTTGATTGTCTCAACTTACCAACCATCTGTTCTATTAACTCCCCACATTCTTCACCCGATAAGAAGTTTGGGATTGTATAAATCTCCAAAAACTCAGTCTCAATTCTATAAACACCTGAGTTATCACACAACGGTTTATAGAGAGGTTGAATGGTAAAAGATGGTGTTTCATTAAGGGTTACTTGGGTATCCTTTCTTTTTTGTATCAAAGGATTTGAAGGTGTCATATCTAATTCTTTAGAAATTAAATCATATTCAAATCCATGATTTAATAATACGTTAAAGATATTTTCTTTACCTAAACCATTTACTACGTTTGTCCAAATCCAAACTTTCCATTCCGGTGATAAACTTTTGATAATCATTTTTATTTATATTGATTGAATAAATCTATGTAGTAATCCACCTTTTCGGGACGGACTGTCATTGAGAAATGAAATTGTTTTTCTTTAATTCCTTTTGGGAATTTTGTGCGCATTAGATTATATAACTCTCTTCTTTCGACAGTAGGGTCATAATATTCGTGTTTCATTTTTTTGTTTATAAACTACAATATACAACAACAGAAACAAGTATCATCCACAGTACGAGTACTCCGGCAATTGCCCAATCCGTAGATTTCCAATTCTTCATTTTTATAAACTTTTTAAATGGCAGTATCGATTCGCCGCCGCGATTATCCTGAGGTTTTTCAGACAGTCTTGGTCTGCACGGCTGACTGCCTCGAATAAATTGTTGTCAACAATTGACTGAACAAAACTCCCACCCATCGGTCCAACACCATCTCGAGTTACCATCACCGATACAATGATATCAATAATGTGCTCACTTACATTTACTTCGTACTTTTTTACAAACTCTCTTGCGGTTTCGTAAAATTTATTTCCTCTATCTATCATAATTATTTTGTTTTTAATTATCAAACCAAAAAACTACTCTGAATCCGTTTTCTTTTATTGTATGTCGATTGTCATCCTCAATGTAGAATTCATTTTTAAATCTTCCATTCATTGAGTTAACAAAATAAGATAATGTTTCAATAAGTTCTTCATTATCTGAATTATTGTAAATGTAATCCTTGAGTTCTTTCAATGTATAGTAAGAAGGGGTATGTACCTCATCCCATTTTTCATACTCTCTTTTGGTAACGTCACTTACATCTTCAGGTAAACCTCTCGGCTCCTTAATTGGGTCTTCAGAACTTCTAACACCAGCAAGTATTCCGAACAACTCATAATTTCTTCCAATGTAAAATGAAACTTGGTCGTATTCATTTTTAGAGTCGTCCAACCCAAAGTGTGGATTTATTTGCCAGTAGTCAACGTTGACCCATTTATTTTCACCGTTAATCGATGTGTATTTTTCTAAGTAACTATGTATATCGCATCCCATATTTCAAATATAATTAATTTTTTCCAATTATTCGGTTTTACCAAATTAAACTTTTAATTTTTTTATTATTATTTCCGCAGTTGCTCTCGGACTCAAAAATTCTTCGTAAAATTTTTTATTATTTAATCCCATTTGTTCCAATTTTTTAGGATTTTTGAGTAAGTTTCGTGCGATTTTAATTCCATCACTCCAATTTTCTACTTTTATAACTGGAATATTTTTATAGTATTCCCTATCGGGTAATTCTTCTGTTATAACTACACAACCATACTTCATGGCCTCATACAATCTAAATGTTTCTGAATTTGTCCAACCTCTTGGACAAAGTGCTATTTTACTATGTTGTAAAAAGTATTGGTATAATTCCGAGTCCATTCCTTTGTTAAAATCTTCGTTGAATTGAAACAAATCTCTATTCCATTTCCATTGAAGGATTTTATTCAAAATTTTCAAAGTTTTATTTTTGTAGAATGATAATCCAGTGGATAACCAAAACTTACGAATACCACTCAACTCACTTGCCAATACCAATCGGTTTCTATTTAAACAACCAATAAAAGATATGTTGTATAGTCTTTCACCCATTGGTATTATTTCGGAATTTATACTTTCAGTAAAATAACCCAAAGGTATTGATGTTGTATTTTTGGTATTCCAATAGTAATTTGAAAAAATATGAGTGTAATCGTTTTTTATCTCATTTATATTATTTCTTTTGTTTTCACTACTATGCCAAATTAAAACTTTTTTGGAATGATTGATTCGTTTGAGTAGTGGAGTAGGAGTTTTACTTCCATTAGTAGAATACATCACAAACAAAAATTCATCAAAATTTTTAAGTTTCTTTTTTAGATACTTAAACATTTCTCCCGTGTACCCTCCTTTGTATTTTTGCTCATTACCCAACTCATCAATAACATTTTTCATATTTTTAATATAATTAAAGTTTTTTAAAAAACAAAATGATTACACCATTGAGTTGTAATATGTGTGTGATTTTATGATTGCGTTTTCAATAACACCAATGATACTGGTAAGATTAAATTCATCGATGTTACCAATTGAGATTCTAAACCAACCCTTGTTTTCTTTTGAACCAAAGTATTCGAATGGTACAATACCCAAACCACACGTATTGATTAAGTAGGATATGTAATCCTCAGTATTGGCAAATGAGTGAGTGTATTCTATATAAACTGAAATGTATATTCCACCTTCGGGTCTTTGACAGTCAACTCTGAATCCTTTACCTTTCATCTTATCAAACATATCACAAATAGAATGTGTAATGTGTTTGTATTTGGTGGTAACATTTTGAGTGTGGTGGGTGAACTCAGGTAAAGTATCTGACATAAATTTACCAACCGCATTTTGTTCCGCCTTTGGTGCCCACGCTCCGATGTGTGAAAATATCTCGGTTAGTTTTCCAATAATATCTTTAGGTCCAAACGCCCAACCAACACGAACACCGGTTGCATTAAGTGACTTGGAAATACCATCAACACAAATTAAATAATCTTTAATCTCAGGACATAGTGTTAATGGATGAACAAACAAATCATCTTGAGTTAAATCAGAATAGATTTGGTCAAAGAAAAGGTACAGAGGTCTCGAATTTATGTGGTCTTTCCTAACGTTATTTTCATTTACAATTAAATCACAAATATCTTTTAAAACTTCAGGGTCTATAACACGACCTGTTGGGTTCTGTGGTGAACAAATACAAACCAATGATGTGGTCCTTTTAATTTTAACGTCAATATCCATTACACTCGGGAAGAATGAGTTCTCAGGTTTACATTCGATAACATCTTTAACCGCATTATGTAAGAATGAGTAGTGATTGTTATTCCACGATGGAACCGGATAAATAACAGAGTCACCATCATTTACGGTACCTTTGAATATGGTATAGATTAATGGTCGAACACCTCCACCAATTAATATCTCTTCGGGTGAATAGTCAATGTCGTGTTTTGTTTTCATGTAATCACTAACCGACTTTCTCAAATCCAGTTCTCCCTGTGATGCCGGATAGTTGGTTAGGTCTTCGTTGTATGCATCTTGAATGAAGAACTTTAACCTCTCAGGTATTGGCCATTTCTTCGAATCAAAATCACCGATTGTTAAATTGGCAACGGGTTTAGTTTTTGATATTTCTTTAATTTGTTGTGAGATTTTAATAATCTCTGAGCCGATGATTCCGTTTCCAATTTTCGATAATTTTTTCATTGTTTTTTATAGGTCTATCTATTTTAATGAGTTAGGTAAATATAATAATGTTGGATTTTTCTTTTGGATGTCGAGGTGAGGATATTTCTCTTTGAATTTCATAACATCAAACTTTTTAGTAATCAAGTGATGACCATTCTTAGTTGGGATAACCGCCTCGAGTTTCGGTCCTACTTTATATCCTATCGGCATACCCGCACTGTTGAACTCAACTTCAGTAATTGGTTTACATTCGTATTCAATAAATGCAACCATAAGAGGACTCATTTCTTTTATGTCATCAACATCAATAATCCATCTCTTCTCCTGTGTTTTAATTTGACCAACAACCGAATCGAACAACCCCTTTTGGTTGTGTTGACCGTTCTGAATTCGTTGTGCCAAATCAACCATCATGTTTAATGAAACATCAAAATGGTTTTGTTTCTGAACATGAATGTATGCCCTTGCCTTAAACATCTCACAGAGTTGTTTAACCTCATCATACCTACGTTCAAGATGTTCAATACTTTCAATACAGTAAGTCTTAATTGTCCTCACCGATTGGTGATTATCTCTTTCACCTTCGGGTTGGTCTTTCTTACGTTTAAAAACATATAACATGTAGAAGTCCCCACTTTTTTCAAAGTTCAAGAGAGGTCTAATTAAATCTATATTGTCCATACTACTTTGTTTATTGTTTGTCATTGCTCACCTCCCGTAGGTTTTGTTAAAATGTTGTTCAATCGTATTTTTAACATCAATTCCTTCACCCAATAAAGGGCCGTTGAAATACCAATCCTCGGTGAAGTTAATTGTTTTTTCCTTCTCCATTTCTTTGGCTTCGTTTCTTGCTTTAAGCATACCATCTAAAAACTCCTCTTGATTTACCCATTTCCTTTTCATTAATTCTATTAAATTGAAAGTTTTTTCTGCAAATAAATCCACTGCAGTTTGTTGTTTATTGTTTGTCATTCTTTTTTCTTTTAACCATTCGTTTAACGATTCACTTGTTTCGTTATTTAACGCATTGTCAAGTTTCTCTTCGAGTTTGTTTAAATCTATATTGTCTATCATAATTCCATTGTTGGTTTTAACCAAAGAGTATTATCTTTAAAAATGTAATTTCTCAATGCGGGGTATTCGTGTAAGGTTTTTAGAGTTTTAATCGTGTCGTGTTTAAAACATTTGAACAACTCCTCTCTAATTCTTTCAGTAGATACCACACCCATCTTATTTTCGTAATCGTAATCTTGCATAATACCATCCATCGCCGGTCCTATCCAAAATCCTTTGGTTATGCAGAACCTGATTGCTCTCAGAATACGAAGTGGGTCGTCATCAAATGTATCGGTACATGGTAATGGTGTACGAAGATACCCTCTCTTTAAATCCTCAAGTCCCTTAAAGTAATCTATAATATTCCCATCACTGTCTTTTGCCAACGCGTTCAATGTAAAATCCCTACGTTCCAAATCGTCATATAAGGTCCCTGGTTTGACGATAGGTGTTCGGGTACCACTTATGTACCCAACTTCCTTTCGAGCCATTACGAAGTCTGCAACACCTTGATAACGATGTCCCTCAGGGAACCGTGCTCTAATGGTGAAACATGATGGGGCTTCCAAGAAGATTTCAAACTTTTCAGAGACAAGATAATAGTGTAAAACCGTGAACATATCCTCCGCCCCAGTGTATAAATCCAATAAAGATTGGGTGGGTACCGCAACATAATCCACATCTTTAGATGTTAACCCCAAGATTTCGTCCCTTACTTTTCCCCCAACTTCGTAAAATGTAAAACTCATAATATTTTTTATGATACAAATATAAGAGATTACTTCGAATATTCCAAATTATTCGTAAATAGAAAACCCCCATAATTATGGGGGTTTTAATTCTAAAAAACAAATTTAACCAATATGACAGAAAGTGCGGTAGTCACCAATACACATACCTATTGTAGTGTTATGATAATGATAACAAATTCTATTTGGTTTTTAAAGTCATTTTTAAAATAATTCTTTTAGTTTGTGTTTTTCAATCACATCTTTCAATGAGGTAACATATTTGTCCCCCGACTCAGCGTAACTGGTACTGAGGTATGTGAAATATTCCTTTTCACTTCTAATTGTAGATAGATATCGACATTGATAGAACGCGTAATCGTAAACAGATTCATACCAATTGTCATAGTATGCGTGTCCGTTCTGAGTACCCTTTGCGGTATTGATGCGGATGTTAGCCTGTTTCATCCCAAAGAGATTATGGTTCTCCTTGAATATATTACTTTTAAAACCACCTGTCTCAAGGATAGATTGTGCCATTACTATATGTGGAAACCTCACATTCAAACGTTTAAGTTCACCGGCAAATTTATCTTCAGTGAATTCATTTTTTTCTTGTTCGAGACTCACAACCAATAGTTCCTTTTCGTACTCATCTAATGTTGTGAATCTATAGAACCTACCAAGTAGGAACGTCGCAAACATTAATACTGCAACAACTGAAAGTGCAATCTTGGTTTTTTTCAAATCTTTTCTCCACACTAAGGTGTTATTATCAAATTTATAAAACATAATTTTAAGTTTTTAAGGTTAAACAAACATTAGGCCAAACTCAATTGTCCTCTTTACCGTAATGAAATTTATAATAACGAGTGGTCATTAGGTGACCCGAAATAACCTTAGTCATTTTTAGTGCCTCGTTGAATGTCTCGTAGTAATGGGTTTTACCTTCATTCGTTACGATGACCCAATTCCGTTCATTTGTTAATTTATCCATATTGAATAGTTTTAAACTTCACTACAAATATATGAATGTTTTTGGAATATCCAAAAAAAAATAAAAATATTTTTAATTTCTAGAATTTAGTTCCTGAGTAAGTCTCTCACGAACTTTATCACTAATTGGTATTGCATTACCATCCTCGTCGACACGAACAAAGGTAATGTTAGTGGATAATATAACGTCTTCTTCATGTGTGTACACGTTGAATGACCTTGCCTCCAAGTAAAGTGTTATGGATGTGTTACCAATTTTAACAACATCACCATAAATTTTAAGTAATGAACCTTCTCTTGCTGGTTTTTTAAAACACATTTA
>Ga0209107_10001912_pt1 | contig 11612 bp, 11 predicted proteins | sample LakErihyJuly2011_2_FD_187460 | JGI IMG/M metagenome (GOLD analysis project Ga0209107, IMG submission 187460) | Freshwater microbial communities from dead zone in Lake Erie, Canada - CCB hypolimnion July 2011 (SPAdes) (version 2) | ecosystem: Environmental > Aquatic > Freshwater > Lentic >... | reverse complement strand
ACAGTGCCTCTTTGGTTTCCGACCAGCGTGACTCGAGTAATTGTGACATTATAGTTCTCCTTAAACTTTTAGTCCCGCAAGCCTGCGGATGTCAAATATTTCAGCGGTTTTTTCTTCACTGCTGAATTGTTGTGCCTGTGCTTTGTCGCCTGTGATTTCTTTGCCTTCAGATAGTACTTTCTTCGCCGGGGTAGCACCGTTCATCACTGAACTGATATACTTGTCGAAAGCTGTACGTAGCTTTTCTGTCTGTACTGATTCTAGTAGACTGCCCATTACTTCACGCTTGTCACCGGTCAACGGGCCTAGCAATTCGCTCATAACTTCCTTGCGTTGGCTGCTTTCTTTAATGATGCGTAGTTCACGTTCTTTGTTTTCTACTAGTGATTGTGTTTCTGCAACAACTTTAGCTGCTTCTTCTAATTCTGATTCCTTGACCGCAACTACTTTCAATAGTTTAGCTGTTTCGGATTTCTCATTTAGATGACTTGCAGCGTATTCGCTGGCGAAGCTTTCAAAAATTCTGCGACCAAAGTCATTTCTGCGAGCAGCTTCAATGTCTTCACGCAGCTGAGTCATTTCGGAACGCAGTCCTTTTGCGACTGTTTCTTCAATGATTTTAGCTGAACGTGCTACGAAATCTTTCTTGATCTGTTCAAACTTGGCCTTGCTTTCACGAACCAATTTTACTTTGGTTTCGGCCAAATCTTTCTTGTCAGTGTGGAATTCTGCGATTTCTTTCGCTAGTGCATCCACGATAAAAGATTCTAACTTTTCAACATTGCCAGCTACTGCTTTGCGATCTTCGTGTAGTTCTGCAAGTTCTTTCTTGAGATTTTGAAGCACGAATGATTCCATTGCTTTGGCATCGTCCTTCATTTTCTTGTGATACTTGGCACGAGCTTCAATCAGGCCCTGACGGTCTTCTGCAAGCTCGCCTAGTTCTGCTTGTAGGCGATCTGTTAGCATAGCTTCAACAGCTTCTACCATAGCGCCTTTGTCGTGTTCGTATTTCTGTGCAAATTCTTCACGTAGTGTAGCAGTGACTTCATCACGGTTTTCTTGAATTCTGCTATTCCAAGCGGATTCAATTTCCGATTTGATTTCCTCGGAAATCACATTGTTTTCGAACAACTGTTTTACGATATCTAACATGTGATTCTCCTTGTTATTTGAGACCTGAAATTATGCGTTTCAGACTCTCTGCTAGGTATTTTTGTGCCTGTGGGTCGCCTTGGACTTGTTGTGCCATTTGGTAGGCCTGATAACCGCCTGTGTTATTCATTAGGTGTTCATACACTGGTGTAGGATAAGCGCCAGGTGCGCTGGGTTGAGCCACTACATCTACTGTGATGATCTCAAATCCTTGTACTTTGCCGTCGCTGTCAACTTCGCCACTGCCTCTGGAGCTGACGCCGAGTTTAACTCCCGACTCCAACATGGTCTGAATCAACTGACCCATGGGAGTTGGAAGTATTTTAAGTTTTCCGTAGCCGTTAGGACCGTCCATCCACATCTTGGTAATCATATGACTAACACGATCTAGATTGATTTTCAAATCCTGTGGGTGATCAACTTCTCCCAGCACAGAGTAACCACCAGCGATCTGCTCGTTGAGCGTTTTGACAGCCTTGCCAATTTCTTGAGAAGAATAAACACGTTGGTTTGCATTGCGGATGTCTCCCTGAATGCAAATACCGTTTAAATGCAGCGACTTTTTACCGTCGCTGCCTTCTTCGCTCTCCAAGACAATCTTAGCCTGATCGTAACTCAAATGTTCTGCTAGCGTAAGTTTCTTCACCGTTTGATCCTATTATCTACGACCACGGAAAAGGCTTTGCTTGTTGTCAGCGGATTCTTTAGAACCAGCTTTCTCAGCACCATGTCCAGGTTCTTTCTTAGAGAAAGCATTCCCGTTCTTAGCACCTGGGACATTGATGTTACCAGCATTATCTTCAGTGGGCTTGCCTTTCAACAGTCCGGAACCTTTAAGTTCGCCTGTTTCTGATCCAGGCGTGCCATTTTTGCCGCTGAGAATGTTGGCAGTTGTACCGCCCATGTCATTCTTACCAGCTACGATTGATTTGTTATTGACACCGTTGTCGCCCATTTTTGCAGGAGCAACTTTTTCCACGTATTCACGCACGGTTTCAAGATCGAAATCATCTTTCATTTTATCGTCCATGCCGCCCATGTCATCGCCGCCCATGTCGCTCATGTCATCACCACCTTTGAGTTCATCAAATTTAGCCTGTAGTTCATCAACAATGCTGTCTAGGTCTTGGAATAGTTCTTCTTCGGACTTTTCTTCCATGTCGTCGTCGCCCATTTCTAGATCACCTTCTAGGTCATCTGTAGGGTCACCGCCCATCATATCTGGATCCTCGTCATCAGCTTCGATAGCAATGTCTTCAAATTCTTCGTCTACTTTTTCGTCTTCTGCATCATCATCTTTTGCAGCTTCATCTACATCCTCGTCATCTGCATCTTTTTCTTCAGCGATTTCACTGTCAATTAAAGATTCGTAGATTTCACGGGATTGTTGTACCACGTACTCGTGGAATAATTCTTCAGCTTTCGCTTGATCGTCGTTCACAAGATGCTCAAGCATCTGTTGCAACAGTTGTTTGTCTGCCATGTTATGTTCTCCTTTATATAGTCAAGGCTGTAAGTTATTTAACACTAAGATTACAAACTAGGGTTAAATGGTAGTTTTTTGATTGATTTGATTGGAATATATAGTGCCCGGAAACGTTCTGTCAAAATCCTCAAAGGTGATGTGACTAAGGTTTGACAGTGTTGGGCCTAGTTTGTCTGGTATGAATGCACCAGGATCTGCCACTCTAAAAAATTTCACGTGCCTAAATTCTTTGATGGTTTTTTCAGTTTGGCTCAGCCAATTGCCATAGTAAGTGGCGCTGTCCGAACTTTTTTTATAGTTGTGAGTGTTGGCATACACATTGTTGAATTTGCCGTTGTCGCCTTGATAATCAAAGCCAAATATATAGATATCTTTGTGACCTTGTGTAGCAGCGAACCACAGAGCTGTGGGTCCTGAACTCCAACCTTTGTGAGGCGAAAAGAAGTTGATATTGTGTTTGGTGCTGATACCTTTGTTGGGATTAGTCCAGACCTGATGCTTTTTGTGATAGCCTGCACCTATGATTTCGTTCACCATTTTCACATCCACCGCTATCAAATAGTGTGGAGCATATTCTCTGTACTGTGCATTACAGCCATATACTATGCCACGATCCATTGCACTGAGATGATTTAATTTCAGTCTGCTAGTGCCGTTGCCTATGACGAATGCAGGATTATGCTGCAGGTGCTTCTGCTGGGGTTGCATACATTTGCCTGATAAATCCCAGTTCTGACTCTGATTCTACTTGATGTGCTTCTGCCTGTAGTCTCAATTGATTGATCTGCCGTAGGGTCAAACGTATTTTTCTAGTGTCACTTTTCTTCACAACTGATGAATCTCTGCCAGCATCATATCTACGATCATTGGCAAAGTCGTTGTTTTTTTCGTTAAAATAAAAAAATTCGTTTAGAAGCATAATGTATTTATTATTGAACTGGTGCTTCTGGTGTTGCTGCTTCTGTGCCTTCTGCATCTGCTTCTGCGGCGGCTGCCATGTCTGGGGGTGCTTCTGCGGTCTGTGCTGCTGCGTCTGCGGCCATTCCACCCGCTGAGACTCCTACACTTCTCAACTGGCTCTGCGCATCCATATCTGGTTTAAGAACTGTGCCGTTTTCTTCTCTCCATAGCTTTTCGTTTTCTTTGATTTCTTCTTCGCTGAGTCCTAGGAAACGTTTCATGGCGAATCTCTTGCTGAGATGCGGAATAGCTATGACCTGGCTGAATGTTGCGGCTCTAGCTGTGTCCAGTTCTGATTGACGGTAAGCAGCAAAGTTCTGCGGTGAGTTAAATTTCAATTCAAATAGACCATTGTCTATGTTGATGCCCTGTGCGTTTAACCATAGTTTGAATTCTAGATCAAAAGTTTCTACGATCATTGACTGTAAACGTTTACAGTATTCGTTGAATCTCAGTTCTTGTATGTAGGCAGTACCAACCTTGCCATCTGCCATGGTGTTGGGCTGTTCATCTATGGCCGTAGGAAGATATGAACTAGGTATGCGTAAAGCCCTAAACAATTTGTTAGTAAAATAACGCAGATCTGTAATTTCTCCAAGGTTAGTGCCTCCTGGTAATGTTTCAACTTTACTTCCTCGACCTTCTGCGGTCTGTGGGAAGAAGTAGTCTTCGTTGACGCTCAATGGATTGTATGAAGCGTCTATGACATTCGCGCCACCTCCTGTGGATGAAGGAATACGGCGCTGTTGGATTTCGTTTTTAACACGCTCAACAAAGCTCATAGCCATGTGTGCTGGCATGTTACCTACGTCTACATAGAAAATACGTCTTTCAGGAGCACGTTGTATACGATAAATGATGATCGCGTCTTCTAATAATTCTTTCTGCTTGTAGACTTTGAACACTGATTCTAGAATTGAATTGCCAAAAGGATAATTGTTATCCAGTCCTTCGCTCATACTAATATGCACCACATGTTTGGCATCTATAGTAACTTCATTGGTCTGGTTGCTGAATCTAGTGCCGGGGGGTTGTGCTGCTGCGCCGACCATACCGCGACCAAATCCACCGCCGGTGGTATACGAACTAGTTCCGCTGGGTGCTGTGTTTGTGGTACCATGCGGAGTCACAGCCACCATATCTTTGAAGTTAAAGTTGATGTCACGGATCACATACTGCTCGGGTATCTTGCCTTCAGATTCGTTGACTATGATCTTAGTTACTTTGGCAGCATCAACAAACAGCCACTTTTTGGTTTCTGGATCTCTCACAAAGAAACAGTCACCGTATTTTAGAGCGTTGCGGAAAATACGGAATATGCGAGTTTCGAACTGCTGCTGCTTACTCCATTTCTGCAGACTGTCTTTCAACAGTTTTACTTCAGTGGCAGTGGGACTGCCTTTGAAAAATGTGTTGAATGGTGTGCGATTTTCTTTTTCTTTTTGTGTGCAGAATTCAGTGAGGATGTCCAAGGCAGCATTGACTTCTGAATCCATGTCCATGGTATCATACTGCATATACCGTTCTACACGATTGGGTGCACCTGCGTATACATCTGGTAGGAAACTAGAGTAGTTTGCTCTAGCTGGACCAGGACGGCCGCGGCCGCTGATTGGACTCATAGAGCCACTAGAGTTATCAATTTTTACAGGGGTAAAATGTCTTTTCCAGCTCATTGTTTTCCTTACAGCGACTTGAATAGATCTTTGGTAAGACCTCTTGTAGCATTAACCGTTTCATTGGTATTGTTTGCTACTGTCCAGGTATATTTCAAAAGTGTGCCCATCTTCGTATTTAACTCCGCAAGCAAGGTTTCTGTGTTTTCTTGAGTTTTAGGAGGAGCCTGTTGGTCAAGTCTTCTTGGATCTGATTGAGCAGCTGCGGCTCTGGCTTCTTCTGCTTTTTTCTTTTCTTCTTCTGCTTTTTTCTTTTCCGCTTCTGCTTCAATAGATTTTTTTGTAGCGTCTGCATTAGCTGAAGCAGGTGCGGTACTAGCTCGTTGTTTGGCCAATGCTTCTGCCTCGCTTAAAGCTTTCAGTTTGGCTTCAGCAGCTTCAATTTTTTCTGCGGCAGCTTTCTTTTCAGCACCAGTTTTTGCTGCTGCCAGTTCTTTGTCTGCTGCTTCTTTTTCCTTGCTGATTTCTCCTTTCTTGATGCCTATTTCAACTGCGCCACCTTGTTTAGAACTGAACTGCTTCAATAGTTCTTCTGGACCAGCTGTGTAGTCTAAGAGTTTTTCTTGAGCTTTTACCGCAGCTTCTTTGGCTGCGGCTTCGCGTTGGGCCGAAGCAGTAAGTTGATTATGTGTTATTGTCCGTTGTCCGAATTTCTTGGCATCTTCCTTGGCCAACTGCTTTTGCTTCTCAACATTTTCTTGGCTTCCTAGCCTAGCAGCATCTCTAGCTTTCCGGTCTTTATCATTAGCTTCCTGCTGTTTTTTCCTTTGTGCTTCACGGGCCTTGTATTCTTCTTCTGAGATACCCTTAAGCCCAAAGGTAAACTTGTTTATTCCTAGAAGAATCATGTCAAACATACTGTCAAAAAACATGCCTACGTCTTGGATCACATCTCCAAAATTTAATAGTTTATACATAATTGTTCTTACACCCGACCAGAGAAATTTAAATCCCTCGATTAGGCCTTTAATTGCAGGAACCAGTATAGGGGTAATAAGATCTATAACAAATCCAAGTGCCTTGCCTAAGATCTCAAATACATCTCCAATATACGCTCCCGCTTCAATAAGGATATCACTGAACTTGCTGGTACTGTCTGAGACTCCAAATATTTTGATATATAATTCTTTCAATGGGTTGAAAACAGCTGTGATTCCATTCCACAATCCGTCAAAGGCGATAATTGCTCCTCGCATGGCTCCTGCTAATATCGGAAAGACCGCATTTAACACATCGTCCAGGAATTGCGCTGTGCCTGCTAGTCCATCTACACCAAATTTTTCTCCTAGATAATCCAGTGCAGGTTGCAACAGTATGCTTATACCATTAGCCACTTTCATTACCGCCGACGCCACTATGTTAAATGCAGGCACAAGATATTGATTGGCTAATCCTACCAGTCCGTGGAATGCCTGTATCATTACATCTAAGATACCACTGTTGGCCAGCAGCATCTTAAAATCGTTGCTGACTTGTGCAATAGCCTGCTGAAACTCTGACATTTTTTTGTTCATTTTATCAGTTTCAGCAGCGGCTTTTTTCTGTTCTTCTGTGGCTTCAACTAGTGCATTCGCATTGATCTGTTGAGTTGCAGCTAATTTATTCACGGTACCTGCAAGTTCAGCGTTGGCTGCTCCTGCATATTTCATATTCTGTAATTGTTTTCCGCCTTCCTGCTTCATGAGATTGTTTAAGGCGTTTCTTTCTTCTAAGGTAACTGCTTCGCCACGCTGCATTTTTGCATTCATTCTCTGCAACATAGCCGCTGATTGAGGCATCATAGCCATGAGCTTTTGATTTTCTTCAGTGGTGGCTGTTCCGGTTGCCATGATATCTTTGGCAAAATCATTTAAGCCAGCAGGTAATCCTGTAGTCACTGCAAGAAAACTATCTCTAACCTGAGGTCCTAACCCAGCCATAGATGCTTGGAATTGTGCATCTTTGGCCATAGCAGCCATTTGATCTTCGACTTGCTGACGACTTTGACCAGTGGCCTTGGCCAACAGATCCAGTTCTTTCATATAACTTCTTGCACCAGCAGCTAGTTCTGCATTGGATTTTTTGCCTTGCTGACCTTGCAGTTTCATCAAATTACCATAACTGGCCAATCCTTGATTTATTTCTGCTGTAGAAAATCCCAAGGCGTACAAGTCACTGCCAGTAGCTCTTAACTGTTTAGAAACTCTAGCAAAGTTAGCAGCACCACCTTCTGTGGTGGTTCCAAATGCTCCCATAGCCTGACTATTTTTTGCGATTAGTCCGCTAAATTCTGCCATAGTCATGCCGGCCTGTGAGCTAGCAGCAGCAAATTTGCTGATACTTCCGCCAAACGTTGCGCCTGATTGTGATACGGCTTGATACGATTTGACCACATCATCTGCTGCTCCTGCTACAGCAGCAAACACAGGTCCGATCAGAGGAATATTTTTAAAAATGTTGGCTACACCGCTAGCACTACCATCCAGCTGTGATAACGCTTGTACTGCACCGGTTATAGCTTCGCCCATTCCAATAGTAGCGGCTGTGGCTTTCATTGCACCGCCAGCTAATTTTCCTACGACTCCGGTGGCAAAGCCTGCAACTATTCCTAGTTTATTAAATGATTTGCCTATCATACCAGCTGCAGATCCTAACAGCCCGCCGCCGCCACCGCCTCCGCCAGCTCCACCACCAATAATAACACCACCTGCTCCACCCCTTCCACCACCGCCACCACGCATAGCAGCCAGCAGTTCTCGCAGTGTAGCTTCAGAAGCTGCTCCTTGAGCTTCTACATTGCCGACTCCGGGGATGTTGATGAATACACCTGCCATAGCTTATTTTTTTCCTGGTAAAATGCGCATATAAATACTCGTGAGCATTATATATTTACCGGAGATAAAATGAACCAAACTCAACCTAAAAAGAATCCTTTAGCCAGCTTTTACAGGCAGCCAAAAATCTATGTGCGTCTGCCATCTAAGGGAGAATTTTATACGCCCGGTAGTCTAGATGTCAGTGAAAACGGTGAATATCCTGTGTATGCTATGACTGCCAAAGATGAACTGTTGTTTAAGACACCTGATGCTTTGTTGAACGGAACCAGCACAGTAGAATTAATTAAAAGCTGCATTCCTGCTATTCTAAATCCTTGGGTTATGCCTAACATAGATTTAGATTTTGCCTTGATAGCTATTCGCATAGCCACATATGGAGACAAAATGGAAGTTGGTGCCAACTGTCCCCATTGCAATGCTGACAACAGCTACGACATGGATCTCACTGCCTGGTTTAATGTTTTCAATCAATTTGTATATGAAAAAGATATTCCTATTGACCAACTTACGGTTCATGTAAGGCCTTATACCTACAAAGAAGTTACTAAAACTGCGCTGAAGTCCATGGAACAACAGCGTATCTTCCAGGTCATCAATGATGATTCTCTCAGCGATGAACAAAAATTAGAAAAATTTGGTGCTAGTTTTTTAAAACTCACCGAGCTCACTGTAGATATCATAGCAGACTGTATCACATCCATAGATGCTCCGGATGGGTCTGTCACAGACAAAGACATGATCAAAGATTTTATTGCCAACTGTTCTAAAGATGTTTTCCAACGCATCCAAGATCATGTGGTGCAGATGAAAGAACGTATTGAATTCAAAGCCCAGAGCGTAACCTGTGGGGAATGTGATCAGCAATTCAGTCTGCCGATCACTATGGATCAATCAAATTTTTTCGCCGTAAAATCTTGACCCTGTCCTTGCCAGAGATTTTACGAGAAAGTGAATTACTAGACAAAGAAGGCAAGGCACTGAAAAAAGATTGCATGAAACTGTGTTGGTATATGCGAGGACTCAGTTACACTGAAGTCATACACATGAGTTGGGAAGAGAGAGCAATCATTGGCGAAATTGTTGCAGAAAATCTTGAGACCACTAAAAAATCAGGACTGCCGTTTTTCTAAAGTGAATTTCTATATATCTGTAGGCTGCGTTGATCAGTGAATTCAAGTGCGCTGCCGCGCTGTACTTTATCAAATACCCTTTGTAATTGTGGATCATCAATTTGATTTTTCAATCGCATAAGATGCTGTGTGTCGTCGCGTGATACAGCTTCGCCTTTAAGTAACCTATCTAGAATATCTTTAGTTTTGGTTACATCAACTGCGGCAGTTGACACAGATTTCTTGGCGGTCGATGATGTTGATTTACTAGAAGTTTTTGCTGCGGGCTCATCATAGTCAATACCTAGAAGTTTTTTTCCTAACTTACTAGTTTTATCAACTGCTGATACAGCAGAATCAGGAACTTCTTTGGCTAGATGCCCTGCTAGGTTTAAAGGATTTTGTCCTAACTGTCGATATTTTGCAAAATCACCTTCTGCCTCAGAAACTATTTCAAAAATTTTCATTTTACGAATACGCTGGCGGTGCCGTTGGACAATGAAGATTCAAACATTCTGCGCTTGTGTATTTCTAATCTCTGAGCTAGAACTTCATTTAGACTCTTACCGTAATGCACTAGACTGGCAGTGACTGCGGCTGGTTGCCTGCCGGCTAGCCTAGCTGCACGTTTTTTCACTGCGTTAGCCGTTTGACTCAGCGCACCCGCCACCTTGCCGCCACCTTGCGCTCTGCCTGCGGGTTTTGCCAACTGTTGAGCTACATTAGCAAACGCACCCTGTCCTGCTGATGTTCCACTTGCCTTAGGGTTAGTGCTTCGGGCACGTTTACCCGGAACTTCTAAAGGTTTGTCTGAGAAGGCAGCATTTGGATTGCCAGGTTTCGCTGTATTTGAAGCACTTACTGGTGCATTAGCCATAGTATTTGGAGGTTTGCCACCTGCCAACTGCTGTGCCATCTGTCCAAATGCTCCGGCACCTGCTGCGGGTTTGGCTGTTGGTTTTGCTGGTGACTGTTGGATACTTTTGTTTATCAAGTTGAGAATACGTTTTTTTCCAGATTGATCTAATTTGTTAATATTGGCTTTAATCTGTGCATAAACAGTTTCTCCAGCTTTGGTTGCAGTTTGTTTGTCTGTGACGGCATCAGTTCTCGCTAACGCTGTAGCAGCTTGCCCTGTCTGAGGTTTAGCAGCCGCTGTGCCTTTAGGACCAGCAGCGTTAATATCTTGTGCGGTCGGTGGAGGCTCTGCGCCACCCGCTGCAGGTGCCGCTGCAGGTGCTGCTGCCGCTGCAGGTGCAAACGTGGGTTCAATTCTGGTGCTCAAGGTGTTGTTGCCCTGTGGGGCTGCTGCAGGTGCTGCACGTCCCGATGCTGGTGCAGTGTATCCAGGAGCTCCTGCGTTGGGATCTGGATCATCTCCTACAATAGCTTTTCCAGTTTGATATCCTTTCTTTAGTGCTCTACCAGCACCAACTACTCCGCCGGCGACAGCTCCAACGCCTTTGGCTACGCCGCCTACAGCTTTGCCTATGCCTCGACCCACAGCACCTAGAGTTGATCCTATAGGTCCTTCATCTAGCTGTTCTAGTTGCGATTCAGTTAATATTTCTGTTATTCTCATATGTGCTGTCCCTGATAATTGCTGATTTTAATATTCAGATCTATTGTTTATTTATTTGAATAACGAGCTTACGCTCGTTTGCGTTTTCGCTGATCGCTCAACGCATTTTCTTCTTCTTAGAATTGTTTTTACAATGATATTGCGAAGCAATTCAAGTATTATGCAGATTGTTCAGTCACACTTTGCCCAGAGCAGGGCAAAGATAAGAGCATTATGCGAGTTGCACAGTACACCCTAGCGTTAGAGCATTACAGAGGCGGTCATCCGGTACCTCGAGCTCAGTCTTTATATGACGGCGATGTGTGAATCTACGCTAACAAACTCACACACGTGGGGTTTTTCTCCCCTCATTTTGGCCTTTGAAATTTTTGAAACAGCAAAACCGCGGCGCTTCGCGATCAACGTCCGGTCAAGGATAGTTGCTGAGTACCATTGCGGCATGGAATTCCGTCCCTGCGATCCGTGATCCAGGTATAAGGGCGCAAGAAATCAGCCTGCGCGAGCTCTAAAACCGCTTTATTTTGCCTGAGATTGTTCTAAAAGACGCTGCCTAAGTATGTTTGAACCGCCAACTCTGACGTTTATAATGCCATTATAATAGTCATCTGACTCTAAAACTCTGCGTTCAAACTGTTCTCGTGCCTCTAGATATGACATTTCTGCCTTGGATTTGCAAAGATAAAGTATTTCTCTTGTGAAGTTTTCCGGACCCTGTGCTTGGACGTCTGCGTTTAACCTATCCGACGAACCGTAATATTCGCGCCAATCGCTTTCTACTACTGATCTTCTTTTAAGTCGTTTGCCTTTGAGTGGGGGTTTGGTCTTCTT
>Ga0209107_10001910_pt1 | contig 11616 bp, 24 predicted proteins | sample LakErihyJuly2011_2_FD_187460 | JGI IMG/M metagenome (GOLD analysis project Ga0209107, IMG submission 187460) | Freshwater microbial communities from dead zone in Lake Erie, Canada - CCB hypolimnion July 2011 (SPAdes) (version 2) | ecosystem: Environmental > Aquatic > Freshwater > Lentic >... | reverse complement strand
GGTTCGGCGGTTTCGCTGTTCCAAGTGGCAGGTCGGAGCAAGACCTGCGTGAAGGTCACGCCCGTTGATGCCGACTTCAAGAGCAAGGTCAAGGCCGGGTGGGTATGGTCGCGTGCGAAGGACGATGCTTCTGCTGCTGCGGCGCGGAAGGGTTCGTGGTGTCAGGGCCACACGGGTATCGTCGTGAAAGTGGACGATGTTGGCTTCCACACGATTGAGGGCAACACGAACGCGGCAGGCTCGCGTGAGGGTGACGGCGTGTATCACAAGATCCACAAGTGGTCGGACGCTGCGATTATCGGCAAGACGGTGGGTTGGTTCGACCCGGCTTCAGTTTGATGTTGACAGCGCGGTAAAGTGCGCTATGATAGCCCTGCCCGTGAATGAAGCCGTTAGGCCATAGGTCGCGGGGAAAGCAGCAGTCGGTTCCGTTCCTCCAACTTTTAGGAGGGTGAAGGTTACACTCACTTGGAATCGGCTGTTTGCGTTTTTGCTTGCGCTATGATCTTCCGCTCGCTATCTCTGTCCTACAAGTCCTTTACATAGTCCTTGACAGAGGTGCTGTTATGCGTATGAGTGATCTATTGGAACAGTTGGAGTTGGCCGAGCGTGACGAGGCTGCAACGCCGAAGGAGCCTATGGCCCGCGCAATGGTGCGCATTGCCGATGCCTACGACCGGGGCGGCGAGTTCGAGGCTTTGCAGGCTACTGTTCGGCGCATTGACGCGACGAAGGATCAGGGCAAGAAGGAAGGCATTGTTGCCGCGCTGAAGGCCATTCAGAAGGCCGAAGGATTCCCCAAGAGCATGGCTTCCCTTGACGTGTCGCAAAAGGCTAAGTCGTGGAAGTTGTCCCCGGACGGTATCCGGATGATTGAGGCTGCAATGCGCAAGGCCAAGCGAGCCATCTAACTAGGAGAGGCACCATGCGTATGTCTGATTTGATTGAAGATTGCGAAGATGATCTTGAGTTCGGCGTTGATGCTGATCTTGACGAAGCCCGCGTAGTTATGCGTGGTGCTTCTGAGCAGCAGAAGCGGCAGATGGCTCTCAAAATGGCCAACTCGAACCCCGATGCACGATGCCCCCGCGGAATGGTTCGTTCCAATGGGAAGTGCGTTGATAGCAAAAGCGTTACCGGGCGGAAGGCGATACGAAGCATCCGAGCGGCAAGTCCAAACAATCAGCCCGCTGCCGAACCCAATAAGAAGCCGAGCCTCATTGACCGCATGAAGGCCATGTTCGGAAAGAAGTAGGGATAGCACCAATGCCTAGCGCGAAGGGTAAAGACAAGAGCGTGCTTGGCCGCTTGGCTTCCGAGTTGGACAATCACCTGTCTATGACCGAAGCCGTGGACTTCCCGGAAGGCCCGAAAGATTGGGAACTAGACACCGAAGCGAAGTGGTCTCGTATGGCGGCAGAAGATTTGACGAAGGCTGCAAAGAGGGCGCAGGCATACATCACGAAAGAGGTCAAGAAGGCCGGCAAGATGGGTGAGGACGATGCTATCGCCTTGACCTTGAGGGCCAAGAAGGAGTTTTGTATGCCCGTCCACAGATTTCACAAAGAGTATGGTGCAATGGAACGGCCATCGATTGATGTTCTCGATTCATTCTTGGCCGATGTTGCCGGGGAGCAGACAGGCTTGAACGCAACATCTATCTATCTATCACTTTGACGCGCATTCGATTGCGCGAGGAGTAGCACCATGAGCAAGTTTCACCGACTGTTTGAGAACACGCAGATCCACCGGGCCTACTTCGGGGCGGCTTCAGCCGAGCCGTTGGAGGAGGCCTCGATTGCCAAGATGAATCGCCGGGCGAAGGCTGCGAACGCAGTTTCGTCAAGCAACCCCGATTCCAAAAACTACAGCCCGAAAGAGATCAGCACGATCAAGAAGGCTGTTCAAGATCAGATCGATGACGACACTACCGATAACTTCTCTCGCGTAGAGGAAAGGAAGGACGGCGTTTACTTGGTTATGGATTGCTACAAAAATGTCCATCCTAACTATCTTGAAGTTGCAGGTGAGTATGTCAGTGTTGAGTATTCGGGATCGCAGAAGGGTGGCGATTGGATAAAGGTGCCGAAAGACACCTTTGGTGGGTTCGTGTTGGAGTTCCGCGCCACGATTGGAAAGGGCGGCAAGGTTCAGTATGAGTTTGTAGATGGCAAGTATGATCGCGGGTTCGTTGATGCACCGATCACCAAAGACATTGTAGATAGTGCTGCTGACGCAGCGAAGCGTGGCAACACATCGCCGCATGGCGGCGTAGATACAATAAGGGGAATGATTGCAAACAAACTCAATGAGGCCGATCTGATCGATGTGTGGGGGTCGAACAACTTTGACCTGTATGAACCATACGGTGACAAATACCCTATGCCAAGATCGCCCGAAGTATCATCGAGATGGAACCGATGGAGACGGAGGTAGTAAATGACACTTTCAGTTAGCACCCAAGTCAACCCGATTGCGACCCGGCTGATCCTTCAGACGAGCGCAACGGCTGCATCGAACAACGATGTTGTTGGTGCGCCTTGCACGCTCTACACGGTCGATGTGGACAACACGGCGAACGCCGCTTCGTCCTATGTGAAACTTTACAACAACGCTTCGCCCACGGTTGGCACCACAAGCCCGGACCTCATTGTGTTCGTGACTTCGGGTGAGCGGCGGCAGTTTGTGATCCCTGAAGGAGTGTCTTTTGCGACCTCTCTTTCGTTCGCGTGTGTAACAGTCGGTGGCACGGCAGGAACGGTTAGCCCTTCCTCGCCTGTTATCGTTCGTATTCTTGCATCAGTTTAGGTTTGGAGGACAGCATGGCTATTCGTAACTTGATTGAAGACATTGAGCATTTTCTTATCGAGCGCGACGAGACTTCTACGAAGGTGGCTGCGGCTGCACCAAAGAAGCGTGCGGCTGCAAAGGGCAACGAGGCGCGTGTAGAGGGTTTGACGAGCAGCGACCCCCGGTTCCGTCAGTTGCTTGACGAGTGCGTGGACGCAACGCAGACGACCATCCGTGGCTTTGAGAAGTTGGAAGAGGCCGGCTCGGAGATTGCGAAAGAGGCTGCAAAGGTGTCGGGTTCTGCCGATGCTGAATACGCGCTTCGTCGGGCTTCTGCGCTTGAGAAGAGCGTGCAGGCTTTCAGTGACGCGGTGGGCGAGTCCTACGCCGACTTTGCGCGTGGCCGTGAGGCTATGAAGGCGATTGCTTCTATGGCGGGCATTAGCACCACGCGCAAGGCTGCGCCCGGTGCCGCCCCTGCCAAGAGGGAGCCGACCAACTACGCTGCGATGGACGCGGGCGATTTGCTTTCCGATGTTGACCGCATGAGCAAGTCGTTCGGCAAGAGCCTTCGCAATACTGCGGAGTTGGGGTCGAAGGCTTTGCGCATGGCCCGTGATCTGAAGGCCAAGTCGAGCGGTTCGGAGTTCGAGGGCAAACTTGGCGAGTTCGTGGAGGCCTACCTTGACTTCCGTGACGCTACGAGCGGGTCGATGTTCGCCTTGTCGAAGGGCTTTAGCAACCGCTTGAACGAGTTGCTTATGCGCGTGAAGTCGGGAACCCCCGGTGGCGGCATTGCGAAGGTGCGCGGGGAAGGCATTGACCTGTCTGCGTTCTTGGAGGACGAGGATTTCGGGCCTATCGTCCGTGCCTACCTCTCGGAGATCGCTGCACCACGGCGCGGCGTTGTGAAGATGAACGAATCCGACCGCAGAATGATCCGCGAGGGTGCTTGCGGCTACGCGAAGAAGTTGGACGAGATGACCTCCAACTCGATTGACGAGGCCGGGTGCGCCTACGGGATGATTGAGGCGTTGTATGAGATGTACGGCGAGCCTGACCCGTCCTACTACGGCAGCGAGGAGCCGTATGTTCAGGAGAGTGCGCCGCTTATGAAGCGTAGGCTTCGCTAATCAACCGTTTGCGATCTGTGTAGGAGTGAGCCATGAGCCGTTTCCTTGAGAAGTTGGTGCAGTCGTATGCCTCTGTGACCGAGGGCCGTCTTTCCGAGGAGACGATCTCTCTCGATTCGCTGCCTATCCGTCAGCAGAAGGCCGTGCAATCAGTTGCGCGGGCGATCAGCGGCACCATTGGAGATGTGTATGCCTTTGGCGACCTTGCCAAGCAGGGCGCGGTAGTGGAGATCAACGGAGCCTCTAAAGGCGTGTCCAAGAAGGGTGGCACCGGGCTTCGTCTGTCCAACGATCTGATCGCGGCCCTTTACAATGAGCGGGCGAACTTCTCGTTTATGGAAGTCGAGAACGGCACGGTTACGCTTGGTCTGCTCGCGGTTGGGCGGGGCGAGATGAACCGCACAATGATAGGTGGACGATGAGCAATCGGTTTGGACATAACCTTCGTCGGTTGGTTGAGGAATACGCGGAAGGCGGGCTTGACGCGCAGAGCGGCAACAGTCAGCCGTATCGTGGGTTTGCCCGTCTTTCGATTGGCCCTGAAGGTGCTATCGGAGTGGACACGGATTCACCCACGGATGCCGATGCGGTACAGGCGGCACGCGAGGCTGTTCGGATGCTCAAGAAGCGCGGCTACCGAGCGAACGATCAGATGAAAGCCTCGGAGAAGGCCGCTACGAGTGAGTTTCAGCGGCACCCCGAACCCGGCTATCTCGACGGCGGCGACAGCATTCAGCAGTTTATGATGGACTACATTGCGCACCTGAAGGGGCCGAAGGGTCAATAATGCCTAGTTGGGTAGACAGGATTGCGGAGGCCCATGTTGGCTATGACACCGACTACCTTATCGAGACTTTGGGTGGTGCTAGGCGCGACGACAACGGCAGGTTTATCAAGGGGTCGGGTTCGTCTGCTCGTCCGTCTCGCGCCGCTCGTCCGTCTAGCGCACCACAGAGCCCCGTGGCCGCTAAGAAGCCTAACAGCCGGGGGTTCATTCGGTGGCTGCTCAACAAGGCAAAGTCTGCATTGAAGTATGCACGCAACAAGATTGGAGGTCGCCGTGAGTTGGGTCAATAAGATCATTCAAGAGGCTTCCGTGGATGCGGGAGATTCCGAAGTCGTTATGGCTCGTTCAACTGTCCGGCTGATCGCGGAGTCTGCGAAAGACATTCTTGCCGAGTTGGACAAGATGCCTGTTGGTGCAGACCTGCCCCCGTGGTGGACAGACATGGTAGCGGTAGCGCAGTCCGACCTTGCGAGTGCGCGAGACTACATCGTGACGAGGAAGTAGGCTGTGAAGAACTTGTCCACCGCGATTGATCGCATGGTAGAAGGCCGTGATGCGTATGTTGGCATGAGCGACCCGGACCGTATCCGGGCAGAAGGCTTTGTCAGAGCGCGTGCGGCGGCGATTGGCACCATAGAAGCGTTGGAGATTGAGGACGACGGTTGGGGAACCTACAATGTCTCTGTTACCTTCACCGAGGGCAACGAAGAGGAGTTGGCGGATAGCCTATGCAAGTCGCTTCACTTCAAGGGGAACAGGACGCTTGACTTCCAATCCCATAACGGACAGATAGTTATTCATTTAGACGGCATTCGTGCTGACCGAATCGGCTTGTAGGAGTAGCAATGAGCATGGACGCACTTATCAGTAGCCTTGAGGAAGAGGTATCTTCCGTTGAGGATGTTCTTGCCGCGACCACGAAGGCGTATTCGCGCCGCGCCTATGGCGAGAAGGCGTGGAAGGCCGCAGCCGACTTCCTTGTGAAGCAGTACGGCCCGGTGGATGCGGTGAAGATTCTGCACCACAAGGCTATGCGGAGGGCGCAGGACGCGGCATCAAAGAATGATGTTCGCAGCCTTGTCGCATCGGTGAAGTCCACGGTTAGCACTTGGCCCGTGAAGGACATTCTTGCCGAGAGCGACGAGACTTTGGACGAAGGTATTCGAGACGCGATCAAGTCGGTCTACAACAAGTTCAAGGAAGGCTTCAAGAAGGGTCTTGCGAGCCGTGGCAAGGGTGGGCAGTTCAAGGGCAAGCCCGACTATTGGCGCACCGTTCGCGGGCAGAGCATCGGTTTCACGGGCAGCGAGGGTTCGGGCAACCCGGTTATCGGGCCGAGTCAGATCATTAGCCGGATGAAGGCCAAGACGGAGGCTATGCAAGAGGCCAAGGACGAAGAAACAGACCTTTATGTTCTGTTTTTTGCCAACGACAACGGCAAGTGGATCTCGATGCGGCCAAACCGTGATGCGGATCACTTCTATGGTGCTTGGTTCTCGTTTAGCAAGGCACGCAGCAGGGCTTACGAAATGAGCAACATCAACGGCGATCAGAAGCCTACCGAGCGGCAGCGGCGTAACGGCGAGATGCCGGGCTACCACACGGAGATCTACAAGATCACGGTTGACCACACCGAATGGCCCGATGCAAAGGCAGAATGGTTTGATCGTCGCGGTGACGATTGGGACTACGACACCGTGAAGGACGAAGGGAAGTTGGTGCTTTCAGAAGCCCCGCCCGACCCCGAAGATGATGACTACGATAAGGGCGCAGGCGGTCTTGACGACCCTCAAAGGCGGGAGCGATAACACCACTACGGGTTAGGAGTATCCTATGAGCATGAATCGACTGATTGAAGCCGCTGAAATCGAAGCCTTGAGCGAGATGTATGGTGAAGATCTACGGCCATTCTCGGAAGCCACTGACAAGGGCGTGAAGGCGATTATGAAAGTGATTGGCGATCACTTTGAGAAGAAAGATCGCTCCTCGGCGGAAGGGATGTTGTATGGCATGGTATGGGCTGCACTTCGTGATGTTTACAAACAGCACCAAGAATAACGGAATAACACTATGAGCATGAACAGACTTATCAGCCGGGTGGAAGAGGAGATCGCGCTTGGCGACAACGGTTACAACGCGACCGTTGACGATGTTGCGGCTATCCTGTCTACGCTAATGGTCGGCGCGGGCGGCAAGAGTTCTCCGATAAAGAAGATCACGAAAGACGGCGACTTCTATGTTACGTTGGGTCAGAACGGCAACGACAAGGAATACCCCTACGCCTTTACGCTATCCTATCTCTACAAGGGCCGGATTCGGCGGAGTGAGCAATACTTGTCTAGGCAAGATGTGTTCACAAAGGGCAAAAGCGCGTGGGCGTTGGACAACACCTATCGTCTGAAGCCCGAAACGGTACAGAAGTATGCCGGGCAGATCGTGAAGATGCTGAACGACCCCCGCGCCACGATGAAGAACAAAGAATAGCACCACAACGGGTTAGGAGTGAAACCATGAGTATGCGTCGGCTGATTGAGGCGTTAGAACAGATAACCAAGACCGACGAACGCGAGATCGATAGCGAGATCAAGACAGGTGCAGATCGGTTGGTCAAAATAGCGACTGCCGTTGACTTTAGGGAGCAGCCTTTCGTTGTGGACATTAGAACGCTCATTGATAGCGGCAATGAAAAGCAAGCGTTGGCAAAAATCACTAGAACCCTTATTGCTCACTACCGATACGAATACGGAAGTGACTTGCAAGGTGCTAGGTTGGAGAAGGCCACAAGCCGGGCTGAAGCCGAGGCCAAGCGCGTGATTGACGCATTCAAGTCCAAAAGCGGTAAGGCCACCCCGAAGGACAAGCAGATCCCGGACGATCTGCTCAAGAAGTTTAGGAACCTTTATTGGGCCATGAATGATGACAACATTCACCAAGACGGTGAGGCGAGTGCTGCCGATGTTAGGCGGGAGATGAATAGGCTCAAGAAGTCGTGGGCCGACCTAGAGCGTCAACTTGGAAGGAAGATTGACGAGGTTGAGTTGTCTGCGCAGTATGAAGAACGGTTTGGCAAGAGGTCGTTTTAGCACCACAACAGTTTTGGAGTTACAGATGAAGATTGAGATTGCTTGTTTTGCCCTTGCCCTGATTGCCTCTCTCGTCGCCTGCGCTAGTTGCAGCGACACCGCCAAGACCGCCGAGGGTTCCGGGTCGGGTGATGGTTCGGGTAGCGGTAGTGGTGCAGCCGAGGCTTCGGGCAGCGGCGTTGAGGCCGATGCAGGGTCGGGTGTTGCAGACGGTTCCGCCGTTGGCAGCGGTTCGGGTCAGTAACAGGACTTGCTATGAGGTTCGGCATGACGGAAAGGACTACGAAGGAGTGGTTTGTGCTGTCGGTGGTCGGATCGGTTTCGACCACGGCGATCTTGCTTGTGATCGGCCACGACACGGACAAGGATGTTGCTCGGCTTGAACAGCGCGTGAAAGCCCTTGAGGGTTCGGCTGCAAACGCAACCGATTGCGCGAAGGAACTTTCCAAACGGATTGACGGCGTGCAAGCGCAATTTTGGGAGTAGCACCATGAGCGAAGAAGATCGGGCGGCATTCGAGGCTGCGTTGCATCGGGCTGACGCGAGCGAGAAGGCTCTGCTTGCGGCTATGCGTAGCGAGCGTTCCAAGATCGAGACGCTACGGCTGATCTTCATCGGTATCGCCTTTCTCATGGGCTACCTCGGCCTCCTTGTCTTGGTGAATTGGTATGTGCCCGGCAGCGTCGATGCAGACGGCGTGGGCATGGCCTTCTTTCAGACGAGCAAGGACATTCTCTTGGTGCTGACAGGCATTCTTGGCTCGGCTATGGCATCGGTGTTTGACAGCCGCAGCAGCGGTGGTCGCAGCGGAGACGGGTTCGCGCCCAAGACCACGGTAGACGAAGCACCATAGGTTCCCCGTGAAACCCAACAAGAACGAGCAGAACCGCCGGGACTACCTCAAGCGCAAGCAGGACGGTGGCACCATAACGGTAGACGAGCGTTCGGAGTTGAAGGGGCTTCAGGACGCAGGGAAACGCCGCCGGATGGTCGCGGTTGCGAACGCTTCACAGGCGGCCAAGATGCAGGGCGCGAACGTGATGGCGCGTCAGATAGACAAGAACACCAAGTTCCGATTCAAGGAGTTCGCGGAGCGGCTCCGGGCGATTGTCGGCGGCGAGTAGCCTACCCTGCTGCGGCCTTTGCAGCGGCACGCTTGGCGGCACGCCTGTCACGGGCGGCGGCACGCTTCGCATCCTTCTCGGCTTTGACGGCTCGGCCCAACACAAGGTTGGCAAGTCGGGCCTCATAGACGCGCTGTTTGCGCTTGGCGGCTTCGTCGGCTGCGATCTGTGCGAGTAGCGCGGTAGTCGGCGGGGCTTCTACGGCCTCGGCAGCACGCTTGGCGGCTTGACGCTCACGCCAACCCTCCTTGCGTCCGGGCCGGCCCTTCACGGCCACGGGAGCGGGTTCTACGGGCGTGTCCACGGCCACGGGCGTAGGCTCGACCTGTTCGGGCGCAAGGTCGTCCACCTCATCGAAGATAGAAACGGGGGCAACGCTAAACCGGATAGCGTAGCCGAAGATACGGAAGTTCAAGTCAACCTTCATACAGCCTCCATTCAGCGGCCAACGCGACCGCATCGGTGTATTAGCCTAGACAGATTCTAGGCTCTGTCAAGCGGGGGGATTAGCGCATGAAGCGGAAGTCGTCGAGGCCGAAGGTCTGCTTCTCATTGAGGCAAACCTCGTTGTATCGCGCTTCACAGTGAGAGAGGTGTGCGGTGGCAGCATTCAGACGGGTCTGCGCGTCACGCACACGGCGTTCCGCTTCCGTGAGTGCTTCTTCCGCCTTCTCGCGCAACGCGCCTCGCGCCTCGGCTGCTTCGACCGAGTGAAACTTGACCACATCTTCCACAATGTCACCGATTTGGCCCATTGTGGCCTTTCCAAGACCCATGCAGGTCGTGAGTGAGATTGCGGAGCGGTAGACGTCGTCCCGGTCGATGCTCTCGTCGCTACCCGCGTAGCGAACCGCGAGCAGATTTGCGAGGAGGTTTGCGTGGGCAATGCTTTCGTCAGTGTAGCGAATCTTCTTCATCTCGTTCTCCTACTTGGCCGAGAGACATTCTCGGTAACGGAGGCAAGATTAGCAGGATTGTTTCGTCTGTCAAGTATGCCGCCTCATGTTTCTTTGCAAAGATACCTGTCAGATAGTCCTTGACGCGGTAGTGGAATCTGCTAAAGTCGTGGTTGTCAGGGAATGGTTCCCGATAGGTTGGACGGAGAGTGAAGATGATGGAGACACTGAGGAAGGCAGAGACAGCGCAGGTCGCGCAGGTCGAATCGTGGCAGGCAGTCCTGTCCACGGCAACGAAGGGAAGCGCGGAGGCAGCGGCAGCGGTAGACGCTATCATCTACCACCTCCGGGTGCTTGCGGACATTCGCAACGACATTCGGAAAGAGAGCCTGTAAAGATACTTGACAGGCTATCGGAGTCTGCTACAATAGGTCACATGACGGCGACAATGGGTGTTGCCAACCGGAGGACGACATGGCTACTTTGATTTCGATTGAGGGTGCGGAGAAGATGGCGAAGGTTCCGACCTTCAAGGAGTGCTACGGGCTTGTGGGCTGCGACCTGCTCGAAGTGGTCTACCTCGGTGACGGGGGCGTGATGCTCGTTGACGAGGAAGGGCTGTTCAAGAATCCGCCGATTCTAAACCCGCTCGCCACCCTGTTCGCCGGGCATCCTATCGTGGGAACGGCTGTCCTGCTCGACAAGAAAGAGGCCAAGAAGGTCCTCGGCTAGACCGCAAGGCCGGGCGGGGGGCAGGCCATTTCGTCGGAACCAACGAGATGGTCGAGGCCGGCCCGCCAAGCGTGTCGGATCATTTCGTCGGGGCCAACAACATGATCGGTCAGGGGCCGCTTGGACTGCACCAACGCCGATTCCCTATGTGGTGCAGCCTGCCCCGCGCAATCCGATTGCGTGACCGGGCAGAAAGATACTTGACACGGTAGAGGAACCTGCTAGAGTGTTGCTTGTTGGTTGTCACAGGGACAATCTAATCGCAGGAGAACGACAATGGCAAAGACAGTGGCAGAGTGGACTGTGGTTGCGGGTAACATCGAGGTCCTTCGGACGGAGGACGCAGCGGAGGCTGTGGCCTGTTTCGAGGAATACTGTGGATTTGACGAGGCGGAGACGGTGACGCTTCTCAAGAATGGTCGGTTGGACGACCAACGGGACGGCTTCACCGAAGAAGAGGCCGAGGAAGAGTCCGACGAGGACTGCGAATAGTCCTTGACACGGGCGCAACCCGCGCTACAATACCCGGACGAACGGCGACCACGGTGGTTGCCTTGCAGGAGGTTCAAGATGAGCGACTTTGATACCAAGATGAACGATCAGTCGGCAAGGGAGTTTCAGAAGATCGTCAATGAGTGGCGTTGGTTCGGTGACGGTCGAGCGATCACGCAGCACCCGCTGTTCAAGTGGGAGCAGGGCATGAAGCGCGACCACAACGGCAACCCGGACCTCAACGACACGGTGACGGTGGCCTTGCTCGCGGAGCAGGCGCGGCGATTCAACGAGTCTGCCGAAACCCGTAGGCGCGGCGGGTATGTTTCCGTCCGTGAAGATTATCGTCGGTCGAAGATGTGGACGGATAATCTGTCCGTTGTCCACGTGACCCCGATTGCTACGGGTTGGAAGGTCAAGGGCTTGGACACGGACGATGTTGAGCACGGAGTCGTGGCGGCAGTTGTCTTTCAGACTGAAGGGCAGGCATGGGCGTGCGCTTGGCTGCTCGCTGCGCATGATGTGGTTATCCGTGAGGGCGGTTCCTACAACGGGGTCGAGCGTGACGGCCTTGCCCGT
>Ga0209107_10001909_pt1 | contig 11624 bp, 6 predicted proteins | sample LakErihyJuly2011_2_FD_187460 | JGI IMG/M metagenome (GOLD analysis project Ga0209107, IMG submission 187460) | Freshwater microbial communities from dead zone in Lake Erie, Canada - CCB hypolimnion July 2011 (SPAdes) (version 2) | ecosystem: Environmental > Aquatic > Freshwater > Lentic >... | reverse complement strand
ATATATTCAATTTCTTAAATTTTTTATATATTTTTTATTTCATTTTCATTTTAAATTTATTGAATTTTTTATCTAAAATTTTCATTTTATATTTCTAAATCATTTTATATTTATTTCAATTATTAAATTTCATTAATATAATAAGATACTGGACAATCATATTTATTTATGACTTGTTGAAAATTTTCTTATTAATCATTTATAGGCTCATAATCTTTATTTGATTTAGACTCGTAATCTAAATTACTTAAAAATTATAATTTTATATTAATTTCTTAATTTTCTATATCTTTTTATTAAATGGTCTCATTTTTTTGTATAATATTTTTAAAAAAAGTTTCGAATTCTTTAAGTAATATTAATAAAAATTCTTTTTATATAATAAATTATAATACCTTTATAGTTATTTTCATGATTATTTCTGTTATTTTGTTAAATTATCATGTATTCCATCATTCCTCTAAAATCTTAAGAGCATAATTTAAAAAAATTATTAAACTAAGCACTTTATTTAAAATCTTATATGAAAATTTAAAGAGTTTACTATAAATCAATAATATTGTTACATTATTAGTAAGACCTTTCATTGATATTATTTTACAAGATTTCATTTTCTTACTGCAATTCCTTTATTTTTTATTAATTATCAATATTTTATTCTCTAAGCTTTATAATTTCAGTTTAGTAATTTTCATTCTATATAAAACTATTATTGCTTTCATCTTATCGATTTATATTTTTATTATATCTATCATAAATATTCGAAATATTATCTGAAAATATTTTTTTTGATTTGTTTATTTATTACTGTTAACCTAATTTTATCATGCTATTCTCATTTGAATTTTAAATCATCGTTTATTAAAACGATTTAAATTATTATTCTTATTCCTATTTTATCATGCTGTTTACATTTGAATGTTAAATAATTGTTTATTATAGTGATTTAAATTATTATTCTTTTTCCTATTTTACACTATTAAGGTAAATTATGTGATCTTGAGAATTCTAAAATTCATTTTTTATATTTTCGTGTTAGAATTTTAATTCATTTAATTCTTTTTAGTTATTTTTTAACTAAATATCTATTGGAATTTATTAATAATTTTATTCATCTTCAGAGTAATCACTTATATAATTCTTTTTCTAATTGCTCGATTATTTTTAATTCTTATATTTATTTTTTTAATCAATTTATTTTTCTTCTAGCGAAGTACCAGAAATTATCATATTCAATGAATCAATTTTTTATTCATCATATATTTCTATTTTTTTTAATGGAATTATATCTATTTCAATATATTAATATTAATATATATGTACTTGATATATTTTGTTAAAATTATTAGTTATTCTATTTAAAACTCAATCTAACATTTTTATCAGAATTTCTGAATGTAAAACAATTTTTTTCACCGCTCATTTTCTTATCGTTAAATTTTTATAATTTGTAGCAAAATTATTAAATTAATAATTAATAAATATTTCTAAATAATTATTAAATAAATGAACGAAGCTTCAATAATTGAATTAGATAATATAGTCAAAGACTATCCTATTTACAAAAAAGTTTTTTACATTAAAGACTCGAATGTTGAGTTTGAAAAAAAAGAATTGAATGATTAAAATAAAAAAAGTAAAATAAACAAATTTATGTCTACAAAATAAAAGGATAAACAAACATTTTACGAGAAAGAATTATAGACAGTAAGATGGAAATAAATGAGTGAAAATAATAAGAATATATAAACGAATGCAAATTATGTTGAATGGAGTGACGGGACAAAATCTATAGTGGTAGGAAATAAAATATTTGATATATCGACACATCAATCAACTGGAATGAAAGAATTTTTGTGTCTATCATCTCAACAAAATGTAAATTATTCTAACAATAATATTATAAGGATTAAATTAAAATAATATAATAGAAGATAGATGAAAGAATATTTGTTTAAACTATTAAATAAAAAAATATTTGAAAATATATACAAACAAATTAATCATAAAAATGGATTTATTGTTAATTAATTATATAATTCATCTTTTTATTATATAAATATTTTATCTTTATTAAGCAATAATTATAAGTTTTATAAATTTTATTTTTTCTTTTTTTCTTTTTATTCTTATTCTATTATTTTTTATTCATTTATCTTGATTTCTTCAAATTAAGTTTATGACTATTATTCTTATAAGTCTTAAATATCTGTTTATATCTCTGCATTTATAGTGGTTTTTTACTATTAACTTTTATTTTAATTTTCTAAAACTGGTCCAAATGTTTCTTGTCTTTAAATTTTTGGTAATTATTATAAACTCTTAATACTCAAATCTACATCATCTTTTACTTCGTCTATATATTCTTATTTATTTGAGTCCTAGATATTTTATTTCTTTGATCTTTTTGGACTATTAAAATCGAATTAGATATCCATGTTCCCAAAAATATCAACATTTTCAAACTATACTTATGGCCATCTCTATTATTACTATTAATAATTTAATGAAGAATTCAATTTATTTTTGTTATTGGGAGTCTAAAAATTTTAGTAATTAATATATCCTGGATTAACATTTTGTGATTAATATCTAGAATCTACCTATGTTGGCACATCATACTCATCATTTATTGTATGATTTGTAACATACCATTGTTCCTCCTCATCATATTTAACTTTTTTTGAAATTGTTTTTCTGTTAGATAATATTTCATTTTAGTATATTGGAGGTTATTCGTTATATTATATATTTTATTAACTTTAACGCACAGGAGCTGGAGAAAATGCAGATGGGTTGATATTTCCTTAAATTTATTAGACATATTTGCTATTTGGCTATGTATAATATTAATATTATTAATTTTGATAAGGATTAGGCCTCATTTGACTATTAGGTTACATGGGTTGAATATTATGTTGAGGTGAATATAGATCTTGGAAATTATATTAGTTTTATTTCAAATTATGAGGACTTATCATCGGACTATTTCTCATTTTATTTTTAATATATATTTAAAAATTATGTATTTAATTATTGATACATTTTTCAATTTATAGATAATAAATTTCAAAATTTCGAATCAGGATTTTATCCTATCAGCAAAAACTTATCTTAGGGCCTAAGAGGTCTATGAAATAATTTGAAATTTTCATTAAAAGTAGCCTCTCCTCTTAATAGATGTTGTATTATACCTGATGGACATTGATAAAATTCCTAAAAAATTCCTAAAAAATATATTTTACTCTTGGAAAAAATGCAGGTTTTTATCCGTCAGCAAAATTATGCTACATATCTTATTTTGGAAAATATTTTAACCAATCATGTTAACCTTAATGTTATTGCTTATATTCTTAATTTAAAATTTTTTGATGTTCTCTTTACTCGATTTCTAATGCTTCCCTTGGTCTTGGATCGTGGACTGACATTCCTTATGGATTTTCTAATCCATCAACTTAAAATCTGTTCTAAAAATTTATAAAAATTTTTTACATTAAATGGCTGTCTTTTATCGCTAACATATGGAAATTCTCTAAAATTGAATTATGTGTTTGGATTATAAGGATCTGTGCAAGGTTCAAGTCTAGACAATTTTGCTTTCAAATCTCCAACATCTTCGTGTTTAAAGGTAGTGCTAAACATACTTAATGAATCACGGTCTTTTATTGGAGTTTAAAGGGATTAGTTTTTCATCAACATTTATCTCTCCCTTAATTTAATTCTTTCTAAAATAGGGATAGATTAATTTCCAATGTTATGGTTTGGATTAAATGATCCCATCGGTTAAGATTAATTTTAATTAGAAAAAAAGGTATTTCTTAATTTCGTTGTAGTGGCTGGTATTAAACTTTGCGTTTTTAATAAAGATACAGCGAGATCTGATTCATCCAAATACATGTCATCTTATACTGGCATTTATGAAAAAGATTCATAGTCATTGACAAATATATTAGAACTGAAAGCCTTACTACCCTTAAATCTTTTTTATTGTTATGTATCCAATAACTATTGGTTATTCTCTTATTTATCTGTATTTTTAAATAAATAATTTTACTTATTTAGAAATTAAAATTTTCAGGTACGTATGAATAAATAGGATTTTTGACAGTTTTCAAATATTATTCAGGATTTTTTGATAGTCTAAGAGCTTCCTTGTAATATTTCTAAGTTTCAAACATAATTAAAGGTTAGTCGTCGTTTCTTACTGATCTTATTTTAGTGTTAACCACTTGCTCGAATGGTTCTTATTCTTTTTTTTATTTTAAATCATTATCATTTTGGACAACTAATTCTCTTATATTCTCAGTGTTATTAATAATTATTCCAGCTTCTGGTCGGAATACATTTTTAAATTGTTTTGGAGGGAGAGGCTTTATTTCACTCAAACATTTTATTTTGTTTATTTATGGCTTAAATGTTTCAATTTAAATCTGACTTAAATCCCTAATCCCGCCATAGTTTATAATTGGTAAATCGTGAGCAGATGGAACCTTTTCCCCTACACATTCTAAGAATTGTACCCATTATTTTCTAAATGGTCTTTCATATTCAACCCATATTCTGTTTTCATTTATATGTAGATGTAAAGTAACTGCTGCCCAGATCTCCTCTATACTAATAGGTTTATCATATTGAGAGCTGTAAGTAACGATTCTTTTGGATGCAGCCTCTTTGAACATATTTTCATAAATCTCATCTTCTAGATTAATAAAGTATTTGTATGAAAATTTTTTAATATCTTAAGCAGTTATTTTACTGTCACCATCACTGTCCATAGCTTCGACTAAAATTTAAATAGATTTTTTAGGAATTTATGTGGTACGGTGAAATACTTTATTGTATTTCTCTGGTACTTTAGGATTGTAATTTTTTTTATTTTTAGAAATTGAAATTGAATTAGTTTTGTTAAAAATAACGCTTTTTCCATCTGCTGTTTTCCTCATTCTAGTAGGTATATCATTTCTATCAAATGCTTCAGTATACATCAATAATATGTATATATTGTATAATTATTTACTTTCTTTAGATTATTACTATTATGAAACTGGTTTAACTTCTTTGATATATACACAACCGACATTAAAAATGTTTGATAGTAAACCTAGTTATTCTGGAAATATTTATTTATCACATTCAATTTGAATATTATCATTTTTGAATATATTTTTGTTCAATAGTATAAATTCCTCGACCATGATCATTATTAGTAAACTATCTAAATCGGCTAAAGGAATTTTAGAAAGTGAATATCCGTAATAATATGGAGCTTAGAATGATTCTTTAAAATTCTGAATAAAATCCTGAGATTAATTTGTGAATAGATTATTATTAGTATCTAAAATTTTTGAATATTTTGAAATAAAATGGTCTTGCAATGGTTAAGAGAATGTAAAATCTGGTAATATATAGTTAACAATATCTATTTATTATAGATAATTTTACATTTTATTTAAATAAGTTTCATTTTAATAAGAAATTATTTTGTTGAGACTATCCATTTTTATCGAACAATCATCTTTATTTGCTTTATTAGAAATTAGATCGATTAGTTTGTTCATGATATTTCTATTTTTAAATCTAAATTTGTTTATAAAATCGATTAGATGCTCTTCATTGGATAATTTTTTAGTTTCTTTAGAATCAAATACATTCTCTATCTCACTTACAGAGACTGAATCAGCTTTTCCTAGTTCTTTGGCAATTAACATTTTATAATCCGTAACTTATATAAATGCTTTAAAATTAAATAATTTAATTATTCAAATTAAAATAAGATTAAATAAAAATTAATGATGAATTTTAGTAATAGTATAAGAAGTATAATATTGTTATTAATTATATAAGATAACGATAATTATAGTATATTCGATCTATGTCTTAGCTATATACCTGAAACTGTTGATGGTTTAGATATTTAAGGGCTTTATTATGAAGAAGATCTCTACAATTTAAAAAGAACTAATTAATAATAAAGAAATGAAGAATAAATAAACACAATTCCAACTATATAAAAGACTTATTTTATTAATAATTTTAAACGAAGGACTTAAAATCGATGGATATGTCCTAAAATTTCGTCAGAATAACACCGTGAAAGAATTGAATCTTAACGAAGTACAGCCCGTACAGCCAGTACAGTATAGATAAGACCTTTTCATTCGTGATTGTCATTAAATCGTGAGAATAATTAGAAAAAATAAAAAATAAATTAAAAAAATATTCCTTATAAATTTGAGAACAAATATGAAAATTTTACCTAAAATAGCATAATTTTATAAATAAATGACAAAGATAAAAATTAAATTTTGTAGAGATATCAAAACTTAAAAAATAAAGAGATTGATAAGTTGAATACCATAATTCTATAGATAAATGAAGAAGATAAAAATTCAGTTTTGTAGAGATATCAAAACTAAAAATAAAAATAATTAGAATGTTCTAATAATAATCCTTTTTAAAATCCTTATTAAAGTAATTGGACTTTAGGGATTTTATCAAAACACTATGGAATTAAGGTAAAAAAACTAAATAAAAATAATACTAATAACTCAATTTATTATTAAAATTAAGTTTCAGAAAAAAAACTAAATAAAAAAGATACTAATAACTCAATTTATTATTAAAATTAGGCATAAGGATTAATATCTAAAACCGAAGAAATAACATAATAAATTAATTGAATACGCATAAATATAAATTTTTTAAAATATTTTATTTTTAATTGATAATTTTATATATCTTATTTGAATAAAATTTATTATTATAATTTAGTTGAAGAGATGTCAAGAACAAGTAAATTATCATAAAAATATATTTAAAAGTGACTTTATAAAGTGAAAGAATTTAGAAGATTACTGATAAATTACAGAGAATTAATGTATTTAAAAAATAAAATAAATATTATTAGATAGGAGTTGATAATGAAAGATATTAAAAATTAGAATTTTCTGATCAAAGATTAAGTGTTCTTGAGTAATAATTCGAAGAAGTATAATAAAACTTCGCATAACGTTTAAACTAAATTAAAGACTAAGTTTTTATTATTTTTTAATATTTTAAGACAGTTAAAATTTAGAAATCTCTCGAAGAAGAAAAGGTCGGACGAGAGTAGGCAACTGATTAATTAGCCCATGATATACAATTAATAGAAATCAAATTTGCAAATTCTATAGATGCTGAAACCTAGACTAGAAAAGATAGCGAAAATAAATTTTCCAAAAATTTAGAGGAAAAAGTCTATAATCTAAAGCAAGACATTTCTAGAGAGTCATAATAAAGAAACGAGGCTATCGATTATCTTCACGCCAATCTTGAAAATGACCTTCCTAAAATAAACGATGCAATCAAATAAGACGGCTAAGAACGCGAGGAAAATGATCAAAATATTATGAAACATATAAGTGATGAACTTGTTAGAGTGAATAACGGATTATAGCAAGAAAAGAAAAACAGGGAAGAAAGTTAGGAAGCTATTTTTGATATGCTGAAAGATATCGTAAATAGAGTAAATACGGAACTTGAATCGGAAAGAAGATAAAGGTTAATTTAATTAAATAATATATTTAGAGAGGAGACTGAAGAACATTTACTATCTCTTTTGGAGGAAACTACTGCCAAACTTAGTACAGCTGCTAGTTTCTGAAAATAATATGTTATTTATTTAAAAATATTTATATTCAAATATTATATTATTCATTCTTTCAAAGTGTAATTTTTATTTTATTTTTATATAATTATTTTATATAATATATATTCAGTATACTCTTATATTACTATTATCTTTAGCGCTCAATAAAAAAGAGGTCTACTAAATAACGTTTTTCTTGAGTTCTTCTAACTAAATATTAACTAAATTTTGATCGTAATATTTCCTTAAATCAATAATCAGGAAATTTTTTAGCGGTAAAAACTTATCAATTTATGAAAAAATTTGAACTGCGTGTATTGTTTTCATCTAATGGAAGTCTAATTGATTAATTTAAATTGTTTTTAAAATCTTTTTCAATAAATTTTAGGTGGCTAGTGTATAAGCCATAGGAGATTAATTTGATGTATACACGAAATTAATAAATTCATCCAAATATTTTACAAGTTCTTCGTCATGATTGGCTTATTACCTATACTGGGCTATTTATTTTGATAGATCATTGAACACATATTTTCTAAAGGGTAGGAAAAAATTTTCTGCTTATATGAAGTCATTTTAAATATATTTAAAAGCTTATTCGAAATATAATTTCTGTATTTTATAAATTTGAAAGTTTTCTTCCGAAACATACTCTTATTTTACCAAATTTTGGAATATGTTCTTTAATTCCAGGATACTGTAATAATAATACCCCCCACAGCAAAATACGATAGCCTAAAATTTTAATTTATATTAAAATACTTTGCATAAAAGCCGATGTGTATCTAGTTTTTGGCTGAACTCCCAAAACCATTGAAGTGTTACGTTGGAAAATAAAGCTTTATTTCTTATTAGTAGGAATAATTAATGAGTTTGTTGAGCATTATACGATATTTCTTAATCTTTTTTGAATTATTGATAGTTATTTTCCTCATCATCTTCTTGATTTGTTTGGATAGAATTAATATTATTCACGGTGGGGTGATCTATAACAATATTTCCTTTTATTGTTAATCTGTTTTCACATATACTTTTGTAGAGGTCTAATTCGTCCTCCTCGTAATCCCCGGCATTTTGATTTAAAAGACCATTTTGATAATTAATTACTTAATGAGAAAATAAATCATCCCAACTGATCCGATCTTCCTCATTAAATCTTAACATCCTAGAAATAAGATCCTAAATTTATGGAGAGATTTAAACATTATTTGGGCATTTAAAATTTTTTCCTTTTGTTCTTTATTCCATATCTTTGATAAGTAAAAGTTCATTATTCCCATTAAAAGGTTTTTAACCATACAACATTTCGAATAATATAACACCCATTGACCATATATCTGTTTTACTAGAATATAGGTTGCCTAATAAAACGTCTGGGCTCGCGTATAAAGGGGTCCCCAGTTTGGTTAACTTCATCTGTGCGTTCATATCTCCATCAATCTCAAAATATTATATAATAAAATTTACTATTTTGCCAAATCCATAATCTCCTATTTTAATATTTCCGTCATTTAATAAAATATTTTCTGGTTTGAGATCTCGGTGAACTATATTTTATGAGTAAAGCTATTTATATCCGGCACATAGTTATATGAAAAATTACATAGCCTAGTCCTCAGCTAGTCTGCCTTTATTTTTGGTAAGAAATTAGCGTAAATTTCCACCATTACAATAATCTAAAAACAGGTAAATGTTATTTTAAGTGGTCTTCATTTCATGTAGAGATATTAAGTTTTCATGTTTCGCCTTGTTTAAAAGATCGATTTCTCTGATAAGCATTTATTTTTGGATTTTTTATAATTTATTTAAAGAATTTATACTAATCATTTTTACAGCATAATATTTCAGCTAACCATTTTCATCTTTGTTGCATGCCAAATAGACTATTCCAAATTATCCTTCTCCTAGTACCTTATTAAGGAAGATTTCGTAAGTATCTAATTTTTTGATATTCGAGTTCATCTATTTTTGTTGGTTGTTTGGTATTTAATTTTTTGGTTGGTTGGGGTTAGGGGCTTAAGTTTTTTAGGACATCTGAATTATTTGCGGTTGTTACTAAACTTGGGCTTGAGTTTTTTAGGACATTTGAATTTATTGCGGTTGTTACTAAACTTGGGCTTAAGTTTTTTAGGACATTTGAATTTATTGTGGTTATATTGGAGGTTGAATAATATTTTATTATTTTTATTAATGAATTATCTATTAATTAATTTATTGAACATTAGGTTGGTAATATTGCTACTGTTAATTATATTGCTACTATTAATTATATTATATTTATCTTGTAAAATTATTAAACTATTATTACACACTTTGAGGGCGTTATTATGAAGGAGTAATCTGATTTATCTACTTATTTTGATAGTATACTGGATTCTATATCTGAAATTACCTATTAGGTAACATTTTATTATTATTTAAAAAATATTTTTTTTTAAATTTTTATATTTTAAAATCTAAAAATCAAAGATTTACGGTAAAAAAAACGGAATTCTAAAATTATATTTTTATTCAAATAAATACATGATAATATACATGAAATAATCAATGTTAATTTATTTAAAATTATTCTTTTACTAAGTTTATATGCTCGGAGTTTATACTTTAAATCATATTTTTTATTTTTTCTACATTAAATTAATGATCAATTTCTAATTAATTTGATTAAAAAATATCACTATTATCAGAAAAAATTTTATGAGCACTTTTTCTAGTTCGATTACTTTTTAAATGATTTTCTTCTAATATTTATACTACATCAACATATTAATTTTATTATCTATGTTGATTATTTACGTATAAATCTGAATAATTATTTATTTTTTTATTATTATTTATAGGAATCTCTTTTTTATCGGTTGTAAACACTATATTACTTGTAATTATTTATTTTTTATCTGTTTTTTCATATTCTAATAATTTTATTGGTGAATTGCTGAGATCTATTTGTTAAAACTAATTTATTTTTTCTTATTCAATTTATAATAAGTGCGTTAATTTTTATTTAGCTTCCTATGCATTAACCTAAAGTTTCTAGAATTATAATATATTTTCCTTTAACGTTTATTCTACCTCAAGTCTTTTTTGATTTTCATTCTGAAATTTATTTTATAATTCTTATAATTAATTTTGTAGTTATTGTTCTTTATTTGTAGATATATTTTATACAATATTTTTATTTTATAAATTTGTTTATAATGTTTGTATTTCAAAAGTTAATTACAATATTTATTAATTTTAATTTTCAATATAATATCTTAGTTAAATTTTATCTTTATATAAAACACTAACCTTTTTATTCAAATATATTTTATCTTCCTCAGCTCTTATTAGTTCCTGCCAAAATTAATATGATTCATAATCACCATTCTGTAATTTTAATTTATATTCTTGAATATTAATTTAACCTAGTTATAAATTTTAAGATATTTTTTATAAATCTTTCTCAATATAAAAGTTGCTTAAATTTTCGATATCTTTCAAACTTTATATTGTATCATTATTTTAATTAACTTTTTTTTAAATCGTATTATTTTATTATTATTTTTTACTTTCAATTAAATTACTATCAGTTGTACTTCTTCTTGATTATATTTCGAAATTTTTATCATTCATTTTATTTAGATTATTATTAGTAGGTTATATGTTTTAATTTCTTTGAGATTCGCTAGATTTATATTTATTGTATAATTGCTCGATTATTGTTTTAAATTCATCATCTTCTTAGTCAATTATAGAAAATTTTGATAAAGGTGGAGGATCATCATCAGAAAATTCTGTTTTAACCTAATTTTATTAATAATGCTTGAAATTCATATTTAAAAATTAATATTAAAATTAAATTTTATTTTTATTTATTTATTTAATTATTTATTTTTTGTTTCTTTAATTATAATTAAATATATAATATAAAAAGAAAGGATTTTATATATATAATTATAAATTATAAAAAATAATGAAATTAAATAATTTTATTTAATTTTGAAATAAAAATTAA
>Ga0209107_10001907_pt1 | contig 11627 bp, 8 predicted proteins | sample LakErihyJuly2011_2_FD_187460 | JGI IMG/M metagenome (GOLD analysis project Ga0209107, IMG submission 187460) | Freshwater microbial communities from dead zone in Lake Erie, Canada - CCB hypolimnion July 2011 (SPAdes) (version 2) | ecosystem: Environmental > Aquatic > Freshwater > Lentic >... | reverse complement strand
CGCTATTTCGCACACCTTATTATCGCGTTTACACATCAGTTGACTTACTTGGTTGCGAACTAGCTGGTGCGATTAAGAATGTAATCGCCCTTGCAGTCGGAATCTCAATCGGTATGGGCTTTGGTGAAAATACCCAAGCGATGTTAATTACTCGTGGACTAAATGAAGTGGCCCGCTTATGTGCCGCACATGGTGCAGACCCACTTAGCGCAGCCGGACTTGCCGGAATGGGAGATCTTGTTGCTACTTGCGGATCTCCACTTTCTCGCAACAGAACCTTTGGTGAATTACTCGGTAAGACAGGTTCAATGGAGACCGCCCTTAGCCAATGGGCTAAGACAGTTGAAGGTGTTGCCTCATCTGGCGCAATTGTTGAAATTGCGCACCGTGTGGGAATTGAAGTTCCCGTGATTGAATCGGTTGCCGACATCGTAAATGGAACACTGAATCCAGAGGCGGCTCTGCAACGTTTGATGGAGATCACCACTAAGGCTGAAAACTTCATTCGATGAAAAAGCGCGTAGCCATTATCTGTGGCGGAAAATCCAGCGAGCATGAGATTTCCTGCACATCAGCCGGGGGAGTCCTCTCTGCAATTGATCGCAGCACCTATGAGCCAGTTCTAATCGGAATCAGCAAGTTGGGTAAATGGTTTCTCCTTGCCCAGGATCATCCACTTTCAATAAATGGAACAACTTTGCCGAGCGTTCCAGAGACAGGTACTCCCGTAACGCTAAGCGTTGATGGTTTTAGCACAGCTGGTGAGAATTTAAATATTGATATCGCATTTCCAGTTTTGCATGGCCCATACGGAGAAGATGGCACGATCCAGGGTTTATTTGAAATGGCAGATATCCCTTATGTGGGCTCTGGCGTTCTTGCATCGGCGGTAGCGATGGATAAGTCATTTGCTAAACCAATTTTCGCATCTCACGGAATTAAAGTTGCTGCTGGATTCGTTGCGCGAGCAAGTGATTGGCAGAAAGATAAGGCAGCGATTCAAAGCGCGGCAGATCAATTGGGCTACCCAGTATTCGTAAAGCCTGCGCGCGGTGGATCATCGCGTGGCACGACTAAAGTTAAATCTGCCGCCGAATTTGGCGCCGCACTCATAGAAGCGCATCGCTTTGATCCAAAGGCACTTGTTGAACAAGAAATTCGCGGATTTGAAATTGAATGTGCAGTACTTGAGATAAATGGTGAGGCCAAAGCATCTCTAGTCGGACAAATAAAGATTGATAGCAAATATGAATTCTATGATTTTGAAGCCAAGTACTTAGATGGCGCAACGACTATCGAACTGCCAGCGCCAATAGATCAGAAGATTGCAGATGAGATCCGGGCGAAGGCAGTTGAAGCCTTTGTCGCACTCGGTTGCTCAGGTTTGGCACGTGTTGATTTCTTCCTAACGCCAAATAAGGAAATCATCATCAACGAGTTAAATACCATGCCAGGTTTCACTGCGACATCGGTCTTCCCAAAGATGTGGGCTGCAACCGGAGTTACTTATTCGCAAACAGTTACCCACTTGTTGCAAGCGGCGCTAACTCGTAAAAACGGCGTGCTTGGGAATTAGTACGTAACTGGGCAAGTAAGCGTGCGAGTGATGCCAGGCACTGCTTGAACTTTAGACAAGATTACGCGGCCAAAGTCTTCCATTGATGGAGCTTCAGCGCGCATGATTACATCGTATGGACCAGTAACGCCCTCAGCCAAAGTGACGCCGGGGATAGCAGATACAGATTTAGCAACGCTTGATGCTTTGCCAACTTCGGTTTGAATCAAAATGTATGCCTGAACTGACATGTTGGTGACGCCTTTCTCGTGAGAGCTTCGCCTTTGAAGATGACCACAAAGGTACTCCATGTTCTAGTCTTGGCGCTATGGCAGATAAAGCGGGAGGTTTTACCGAAGCGCAGGTGATTTCGCGACTTCGCGAGATCTTTGCAACTTCTGACCCGCGCGTAGAAATTGGTATTGGCGATGATGCCGCCGTTGTTGCCGGCACAGATAAGCGTCAAGTTATGACAACGGATATGGCCGTTGAAGGAGTTCATTTTCGCACCGACTGGTCAAGCGCCTTTGAAATCGGCCGAAAAGTTACGGCAGCTAATGCAGCAGATGTTTTGGCAATGGGTGCAACTCCAGATTACTTATTGGTCGCTGTTGCCCTGACGGGAAACGAAGATTTTCAATGGGTTGAAGACTTGGCGAAAGGAATAAAGTTTGAAGCCGATCTGGCTGGCTTGCAGGTTATCGGAGGCGACCTATCGCGAAGTGAAAAGATTGTAATTTCTATATCTGCTACCGGCCATTGTGAGTTACCAATTACGCGCACGGGTGCGAAGGTGGGCGATGGTATTTATCTATCTTCGTTAACGGGTTGGTCAGCAGCAGGGTTGGCGATTATGGAATCAAAAATTACTGCAGCATCTGATGCGCATACGGTGGCTGTGCGTGAATATAAGAATCCAACAATTGATTATAAATTTGGCGCAAGTGGTGCAACGTCTATGTGCGATGTCAGCGATGCACTTGTTATTCAAGCCAGTCAAATGGCGGAAAGTTCAAAGGTTGCCTTTAAATTTGATCTGTCGAAGATCCAAGCCTGCTCTGAATTCATTGAGCTACAAAGGTTATCTAGTGCAATGGGGATTGATGTTTGGAAATGGTTTTTTGCCGGGGGCGAAGATCATGTCCTATTGGCAACCGGGCTAGATCTGCCAGGAATCTTGATCGGTGAAGTTATCGCAGGCGCGGGTATCCAAAACGTTCCAATAGAGGTAGAAAACAGCGCCTGGCGCCATTTTTAATTAAGGTATTGCATTTTTATGCAGTCATATCCATTTATTTTATTTATTTATACACCTGAAATTCAGTGCGGTGCTATTGCCTACTTATTGGCCAGGCGTTAATTTTAAGACATGAAACGCACCTCTATGTTGGCCAGCATCTCTTCTGCGATCTTTGCGATTGCTGCTGTAACAGTCGGAGTCTCTGCCGCCAATGCAAGCATCACACTTCCTAAAGGTGCTCTACTTCCTTGTTCTGCCGGTGGCGGTGCATATTGCATAGAATCAGTTAGCGTCACGCCATCAGGAGCGAAGGCAATTGTGCTTTCATGGGTTGCAACAGGATCAGCGGGTGCGGTAGCAGGAAATTCAAATAATGTGGCGGCCGGCAAAGAGTTCCCCGGGCGTTGGACGGCAGATAGCGCATTTGCAAATGAAAATTACGATGGCATTTATGTTGAAGCACAGGCAGCAAATGAATTTGTGCCTTGGATAATTCTCGATGCTAAACCAACATATTCTCCTGGCAATAAAGTTTCTTTAGCGGCCCTAACAACTAGCGCGACAACGCCAGTTAACTTGAACTCGGATGCCTTGATATCTGTGAAGGTGCGTATTTCAGACTTTAAAGTCGGCGTAACTTACGGAATCGCAACTGAGGCAACTGTGGATATTCAGGCAGGAGTCTTTGAATTAGCTGGTTACCCAGTCAAAGTTCCCCAAGCCAAGAGCACAAAGGATTGCGCGGGCACTGCAGGCGTTTCATCTGCGCTGGTAACTCAGTTCCAATCAATACTGGTTCCTTCCAATGATCCACTGGGATTTTCATTTGAAGGTGGCAGTGGAAAGATTTACGTGGGTTCAAATGGTCTTTGCAAACTTTCAACACCAGTCTGGAATAGCACGACCAAATCACTAAGTTATAAAGCATCTGCGCCACGTTTAGCCCCAGATGGAAAGACTGTTAATACAGGTTTCTATTACGCGACAATCTCAGCAGCCGATGCGCTAGCGCTCTGGGGTTTAACTAAAGTTGAAGATGCAGTTTCCGCTCTTGTTGTTTCAGTTCGTACGACGGAAGCGGGATCAACTGCTGCGACCAAGGCGGTTGCTGTTAAGAACGGCAGAATTATCATTCAAGTATTTGGCTTTGAATTCCCAGATCCGATGCTAGATATTTCCCTAAATCCAAGTTTTGACGTTATGGCATCTTCAAAGTCTGCCGATAGCAATATGTCAGCGGCTGGAACGGTCAGAACTACCGCATCTCCAAAGCCAAAGGCGTCGCCAAAAGCAACAACTATTTCTTGCTTAAGAGGAAATCAATTAAAGAAGGTAACGGGCGTTAAGCCAACTTGCCCAACCGGTTATAAGAAGAAGTAACGCGCTTAATTAGCGAGTTACTTTGCCGGCCTTAAGGCAAGAAGTACAAACATTCTGACGCTTAGTGCTTCCGCCAACGAGTGTCTTTACGCGCTGAATATTTGGATTCCAACGACGACGTGTCTTTACCTGTGAGTGGGAAACGTTATTTCCGAAGCTTGGCGCTTTGCCACAGATATCGCATGTTGATGCCACAGCAGTACTCCTTTTAAATTCGCGTTAATTTCTAGTTTTCTAACCTAGACCCCAATTGCGGCTAGGTGGTTGAACAGGGCGTAAGGGTAGCAAGAAGGCGGGCTTGGTGGCTAATCGCAGATAAAGGAGTGATAACCCTCAAGAATTTACGCGTAAAAAACTGGGGGTGGCATGAGCCACATGAATTTTCGCAATTTAGTAGAACAGGGAGGCGCAAGATAAGAAATGAGTAAGACACCTACTCAGAAATGGAGAGATGAGTTCGATGAATTCACTCGATCTTGCAAGATGGCAATTCGCCATTACGACTGTTTACCACTTCATATTCGTTCCGATCACAATCGGGATGGCATTTCTTGTAGCCGGACTTCAAACCGCTTGGTTTAGAACCAACAAAGTTAAGTATCTCCGTGCAACTAAATTTTTTGGAAAACTCTTTTTGATTAATTTCGCAATTGGAGTTGTCACAGGCATAGTTCAGGAATTCCAGTTCGGTATGAACTGGTCGACATATAGCCGCTTTGTTGGAGACATTTTCGGTGCACCTCTGGCGATGGAAGGCTTACTGGCCTTCTTCCTTGAGAGCACCTTTCTTGGGCTTTGGATATTTGGCTGGGATCGTCTTCCAAAGAAGATGCACCTGGCGTCAATTTGGTTAGCAGCATTTGGAACTTTGCTCTCTGCTTATTTCATCCTCGCAGCCAATGCTTGGATGCAGCATCCCGTGGGTTACATAATGAACCTAGAAAAAGGTCGCGCCGAATTAACTAGCATTCTTGACGTCTTAACTCAGAAGACTGCACTTGCAACGTTTTTCCACACAATTCCATCCGCCGCCTTTACCGCTGGCGCCTTTATTGCCGGAGTATCAGCTTGGCTATTAATTAAGAATAAGGATGCTGAAATGTCACGCGGCACCCTAAAGCTTGGTCTAATAACAATGATGATTTCCTTTGTGATGGTCTTTGTTTCAGGAGATATCACTTCAAAGATCATGACTGAACAACAACCAATGAAGATGGCTGCTGCTGAAGCGCTATATGAAACCACCGAGTCAGCACCCTTCTCCTTGCTAACTATTGGAACACTTGATGGAACTCGTTCTGTTTTCCAAATTGACGTGCCTTCTGTGCTCTCATTCTTGGCTACTGGAGATTTCAAAGGAACTGTAAAAGGTGTAAATGATCTTCAAGCCGAATATGAAAAGACTTATGGCCCAGGTGATTACTCACCGAATATTCCGTTGGCGTACTGGTCATTTAGGCTAATGATTGGCTTTGGCGGAATCGGATTCTTATTCGCACTTCTTGCGCTATTTCAAATGCGTGGTGGTCGTACACCGCGCGGCAAATGGTTCTTGCCAGCGATGATCTTCCTTCCATTTACTCCACTTCTCGCTAACTCTTTCGGTTGGATTTTCACCGAAGCAGGGCGTCAACCATGGGCGGTATTCGGATTGATTCGAACCGCGGATGGCGTAAGTGCCGTTGTATCAGCGGGAAGCGTCCTCTTTACGATGATCGTCTTTACGCTTCTTTATGGCGTCTTGGCATTCATCGAAGTTGGACTCACTCTAAAAGTTATTAAGAACGGACCACAAACCGAACTGGATTATGAGAATCCAAAACTCGGAGGCTCCGATTCAAAACCACTCGTGATGGCTTACTAGGAGGTATTGCCCATGTCACTAGAAACTTTCTGGTTCGTATTAATCGCCGTTCTTTGGATCGGATACTTCATCTTGGAAGGCTTCGACTTCGGAGTCGGAATACTTCTTCCCTTTGTATCTCGCAATGAAGCTGATCGTCGCGCAGTGTTAACAACGCTGGGCCCCGTTTGGGATGGAAATGAAGTTTGGCTACTTGTAGCCGGTGGCGCAACATTTGCGGCATTTCCAGAATGGTATGCAACGCTATTTAGTGGATTCTATTTGCCACTCTTCTTAATTTTGGTCTCACTAATCATCCGTGGAGTTGCCTTTGAATATCGCAGCAAATACGGAAAGGCTCAGTGGCGCCAGCGTTGGGATATTGCAATCGTAATTAGCAGTGCGATCCCAGCTTTACTTTGGGGAGTCGCATTCGCCAATATCGTGCGCGGAGTGCCACTAGAAAAATCAGCAGAAGGTCATATCGAGTATGTGGGTGGGTTCTTTAACCTTCTCAATCCTTACGCACTTCTTGGCGGCGTAGTTACCTTGACCGTATTCCTTACTCACGGCGCAATCTTTCTATCGCTTAAGACAGCTGGTGGAATTCGAGAACGTGCACGTGCTCTGGCGTTGAAGTTTGGACTAGTTGCAGCCGTTGCGGCAGTTTCGTTCTTGCTTTGGACCAATCTTGCTCTTGCTGAATTCAATGGAGTTGTCGCAGCGCTTTCCACTGCGGTTGCACTTGCTTGGGTCGCAGGACTTGCTGCAACTTTGAAGGGTCGTGAAGGCTGGGCATTCATATTTTCAGCTAGTGCGATCTTGTTCTTCGTAACAGACTTGTTCTTTGCTCTCTATCCTCGTGTGATGCCAAGTTCTCTTGGTGCTCAGTTTGATCTCACGATTACAAATTCATCCAGCACTCCTTACACCCTTAAGGTCATGACGGTGGTTGCAGTTGTTATGACGCCACTAGTTCTGATCTATCAAGGTTGGACATATTGGGTCTTCCGTAAACGTGTAAGTGCATCTCAAATCGCATTTCCGGAAAGAGGAATCTTGGATGTAGAAAGTCACATTCTGCATCGATGAAATCTGCACAACTACGACTACTGCTCTCCAGGAGCGGTAGTCGTAGTCTTTTCATAGTCATAGCCATTGCTTCGATAATTTCGACGGCTCTGGTTATCTCCCTTGCCGTGGTCATTTCTCAAATCGTGGTTGCTTTGGTTGAAGGACGTTCGGGTGTTCTCTCAAAAATATCCTTGCTTTGTGGACTTTGGATTTTCCGTGCATTTTTTCAATCTCAATACGAATTTTGGTGCACTTCTAAGGCGTTGAAAATTAAGCAAGAACTCCGCTCTGAATTAACTAGCTCCCTTGCCGAACTTGCGGCGACTTCGCCGGCAAATCTTACAAATCTCTTGGTGAAAGGTTTCAACTCTTTAGATATATATCTAGGTCGTTTCATGCCGCAGATGGTTGCCGCCATGGTTACCCCTTTGGCCGTAATCATAAGCATTGCAATTTTGGATCCAACATCTGCAGTGATTGCTATTTTGACGCTGCCGCTTATTCCTTTATTTGGTGCCCTGATTGGACGATATACATCGGATTTAGTTTCAAAGAAGTGGGCTTCGCTGGGAACGTTATCTAAATACTTTGAGGACTCATTACGGGGCTTCATTACTCTTCGAATTTTCGGACGTGATAAATCGCAAGGTAAGCGGATTCAAGAGATGGGTGATCAATACACGTCAGAGACGATGAAGGTTCTGCGAATCTCATTTTTGTCAGCGCTGGCCTTAGAACTTTGTGCGACTATTTCTGTTGCCCTGATTGCGGTGGCGATCGGACTACGTCTAGTAGATGGCGAAATATCATTTCTTTCAGGTCTCACGGTGTTATTGCTAGCTCCTGAGGTTTACTTCCCATTACGAAATGCGGCAACCCTTTTTCACGCTTCAGCTGATGGAACAGCCGCTTTAACTGAAGTAGCAGCCATTCAAAGTACCCAAAGACCAGCTGCGGTTCAACAGATGCATGATTTCTCAAATCTAAAGAGAATCAGCACGGATCAATGGCAGTTAAACATTCCTGGTGTTCCGCCATCCTCACTTGAGGGATTTAATCTTTCTCGGGGAGAGCTGCTTTTCTTAATAGGTGAATCTGGCATCGGTAAAACAACCTTTGCAAGGAATTTGTTGGCTGAGGATTTCTCGGCTCAGGTTCTAGTCGATGGAATACAGATTCTTGATCCAACTCTGCAGAGCGCTTGGCGAAAAGTAATTGGTTGGATTCCGCAGTCGCCATATTTAATGAAGGGAACAATTTCACAACAGTTTCGTCAGATTTCCCCAGAATTAAGTGACTTGGAAATTGCACATCTGCTTCGTCGCGTGGGGCTAGATCTAATTGATTTACCAGATGGGTTGTTAACTCAGATAGGTGGTCAAGGCGAAAAGTCTGATGCCTTATCTGGTGGTCAATTAAGAATGATCGCAATCGCTCGTGCGTTGCTGGGCAACCCGGTTCTCATAGTCGCTGATGAACCGACTGCAGATCTGGATGAAGTTAGTGCAGGTTTGGTCATGAAGGCGCTACGTACCGCAGCATCTGAAGGTGCGATTATTGTTTGCATTTCGCACGATGCTGCAATTATTGAAGAAGAAGATCGCACTCTCAGTTTTGAGCGAGTAGCGCTATGAAGAAATTCTCATTGCGTATGTGGTTGGCCGCCTTACTCGGAGCGCTTGCTTTTATTGGAGGTACAGGGCTAACAATTTCTAGCGGCTGGTTGATTACTGTCGCATCTAAGCATCCGCCAATTCTCACTCTTACAGTCGCAATTGTTATGGTCCGATTTTTTGGAATATTTAGATCGGTCGCGCGATATGGCGAGAGAGTCATGAGCCACGAAGCAGTCTTTCGCAGGCTGACTTCACTACGAGTAGACCTCTTTGAGAAATTGAGTACCAAACAAATCACCCTGGCCCGTGAAATAAATTCTGGCGCAACTGTTAAGGCGATAGTTGACGATGTAGAACGTGCGCAAGAGTTCGCGTTGCGGGTAACTCTTCCATTCCGCGCCGCCCTGATCTCACTAGCATCAGGGATCGCACTGGGTTATTGGATTAATCCACGCACTTTGGCTGTGACGTTACCGGCCAGTGCTCTTACTTTATGGATAATCCCAAAGATCATTTCCTTGATCTGCGCTAAGAGCGCCGGGGACATCGAGTCGCTCGAAAATCAGTATGCGCAATCACTTCAGAACGCCACACATGGGTTAATCGAGGCGCAAATTTACGAGTACTTAGAGAATTCCCTGGAACAATCACGCTCGCTCGAATTAAAGATTGCAAAACACGAAAGAGATCTGGCGCGAAAGAGCGCGGTGGCGCAGTTGGGCACCTTGCTGGTTATTGCCTTTTCTATTTCTGGCTGCAGCCTACTGGCCTACCAGTTGGCGCAAATAAATTTAATCCCGTCAGTGGGCATAACAATGTTGATCTTCTTACCGCTAGTTTTTTTCGAACCGATCACATCTTGGTACCCAAATCTATTTGCAGCCGGAAAAATGTTGGTGGCTCAGCAACGCGTTACAGAATTGGCCAGCGAAGGTGAGAGTCATTGCAAGGTTGGGGCATCACTTTTGGAGAGAGTTAAAGAACTTTCTTTGCGAGATGTGCGAGTCTCTTGGGGACAAGATTTCATGGCTCCTGTCTCATTCACTCTAACTCCGGGAAGTGCAATTGTTTTGCGAGGTCCGAGCGGCGTTGGTAAATCAACGCTAGCAATGGGAATTTTAGGGCTATTGCCTTACCGTGGAAGTGCCGCGATCAATGGGTGCGAGATTTCGCAGATTTCCAATTTGGACCATCTGATTTCAGGCTCACTTCAGCATGGGCACATCTTTAATACTTCACTTCGTGAAAATCTAAAGATTGCAGATCAAGGCGCTTCGGATGCTCAACTCTTAAGAATTCTAAATTTGTTAGAACTTAACGATATTTCGCTAGATACCATTGTTGGAGATTTTGGAAGGGCCCTATCAGGAGGCGAAGCAAAGAGACTTGGCTTGGCGCGCGCACTTTTATCACCCACACCTATTTTGGTGCTTGATGAGCCGACCGAGCATCTTGATGCAGAATTGGCGCAAAGAATTGAACGCCAAGTTCTTGAACACTGCGCCGACCGAGCCTTGATCATAATTACGCATTCAGGGTGGGGCATAACAGGAAGAACGATCACTCTCGGGAGAGAATAGGCGGCATGGCCAGCCTTGATTCCAAATTAGTAAATGTCGTAGGCGACCGCACGGCCAAGGTTTTAGATACAACTTTTGGGTATAAAACGATTTCGGATCTTATTCATCATTACCCCCGCAGATATCTGGTACGTGGTGAACTCAGCGATATCGCCGAACTTAAAGAGGGCGATGAAGTAACCGTTCTTGCTGAAATATTTAGCTCATCGAGTCGAAAACTTCATGCTCGCAAAGGCAGCATTCTTGAAGTAATTGTCACCGATGGCAGCGCCAAAATGTCTCTTACATTCTTTAATCAAGCCTGGCGTGAAAAAGATTTACGAGTAGGCCGACAGGGACTTTTCGCGGGCAAAGTTGGTGTTTTTAATGGGAAACGCCAACTGGCTCACCCTGATTACGAAATGATCCCAGATGGAAATGATGTTGATTCAGCGGTAGCCGAATTTGCAGGTAAATATCTTCCGATGTATCCGGCTAGTTCTAAGTTGCCGTCATGGAAAATTGCGCAATGCATTAATTTATCAATCGGCGCTTTAGATGAAATTGCAGATTTTCTACCTGAACATATTTCGACTTCACGCGGCTATCCATCGCTTCAGCAGGCTATTGTGCAAATCCATAACCCAGTAGATCTTGATAGTGCCGAAAAATCGCGAGCCCGAATAACTTTTGATGAGGCTTTGTTGATGCAGTTGTTACTGCTTGAGCGAAGAGCTGAACTGCGCGCGCTAAAAGCAGTTGCGCGTCGTCCCAAGAGTTCAGGAATTCTTACCGCATTTGATGCCTCATTGCCGTGGCAATTAACGCCCGGTCAGGTGCAAGTAAGTTCTGAGATTGAAAGTGATTTAGCAGCGGCATATCCAATGCATCGACTGTTACAAGGTGAAGTTGGTTCAGGTAAAACTGTAGTTGCGCTGCGCGCGATGCTGGCGGTAATCGATAGCGGGGGACAGGCAGCGTTACTTGCACCAACTGAAGTGTTGGCGGCGCAACATCTGCGCACAATTGAGAAATTACTTGGACCGCTGGCGCAAGGTGGAATGCTTGGTGGCAGTGAGATCGCCACAAAAGTCACTCTGCTCACTGGTTCGCAAAGTGCAGCCGCGCGAAAAGAGGCGCTGGCAATGGCAGCATCCGGTAGCGCCGGAATTGTCATTGGTACGCATGCTTTACTAAGTGAATCCGTAACTTTTAATGATCTCGGTTTAATTGTCGTAGATGAGCAACATCGCTTTGGTGTTGAACAGCGAGATGCGCTGAAAGCAAAAGCAGTTAACCCTCCACATTTATTGGTGATGACTGCAACACCAATTCCACGAACTGTGGCCATGACGGTCTT
>Ga0209107_10001906_pt1 | contig 11631 bp, 6 predicted proteins | sample LakErihyJuly2011_2_FD_187460 | JGI IMG/M metagenome (GOLD analysis project Ga0209107, IMG submission 187460) | Freshwater microbial communities from dead zone in Lake Erie, Canada - CCB hypolimnion July 2011 (SPAdes) (version 2) | ecosystem: Environmental > Aquatic > Freshwater > Lentic >... | reverse complement strand
GTTGGAACACCAGGCCGCCAGGCGCCTGGGGGCCATCGAACAGATCGCGGTTGATGCGCGGAACGAGGGCTTCCAGCAGCTCGGCTTCGCTGCTGGCGTCCTTCAACGCCGTTGCCGATTTCGCTGGGAGGGTGGTACCGGCCTCCTCCTCCAGCCAGGCCTTGCGTTTGCCGCCGGGCAGTGCCAGCAGGCCATCGAGATCCACCGCCGTGGTGAGCTGCTTCTTCGCGCCCTGGGGCTTGCTCTTCAGGCCGATGCAGCGGCCAAAGATGCGGCGCACCGCGTAGCCCATAATCCCCTCGTACACCGAGCCGATCTGCTCCACGTCGAGGGCGCGGTAGCTGATGCGCTCGCCATTCACGATCAGCAGGTTGCGCAACAGCGCCAGCACCACGCCGTCGCTGATCCACGGGCTCTCCAGCCAGGGGTACATGGCCGGATCAAACAGCTGGCCATGGCGTGCTGGTAGATAATCAGTTGTTGCGCCGCCGCCGTCGAACACCAGCCGGCACAGGCTCATCAGCCCAGACCACGCTCCGAACCGCTGCTCCATGGTGTCGGGGTAGTCGCTCTCGTCCTGCTGCAACTGCTCGTAGATGCCGCTGAGCTTGTAGTTCTGCTCATACACCGCATCGCTTGGCATCAGCGCTTCGTCTTCGGCGTAGAGCAGGAACACCAGCCGCATCAGCATGGTGATCAAGCCGCCATAGAGCTGCTGGGCATCCCGCTCGGGCAAATCGCCCAGCAGTTCAATGTCTTGCCGCTGGCTCAGCTCATCGGCCTGCTGGAAGCCCCGCAGCAGATCCCACAGCGCCGCCAGCACCTGATCGGCCAAGGCATTGCTCACCACCGCCTGGAAGCTGCGGCTCTTTTTGAGCACATCGACCAACCGATATCCATCGGGATCGAGGAACACATGGCTCTGCCCCAGCAGTAGATCCAGCCCCGAGAACATCAGCCGGCCGCTCACCTCCGCCAGATCCGCCAGCGGGAAGGTGAGATAGCCGGAGCTTTCCCCCTTGGGTGCCACCACCAGCCGCAGCTGGGCGCCGTTGAACAGCAGCCCCGCTTCCACCCCCGTTTCGCGCAGCAGCCGCTCAAAGCGTTCTTGCGCTGAAGCCCTCCAAAGGTGCTCACCAGCGGTGACCTTTTGATCTAGGGGCGTGAGCAGTGGCAATTCCTGCACCAGGAGCTGCGCGCCTTCGCCGCTGGCTACTGGAACCACTGCCGTCGGTTGCAATGTTTCCCCCAGTTCAGGCAGCTCTCTGGTGTAGCCCTCAATCAGCCTCGGGTCGCGCTGCACCTGATCGGTGCCCCAGCCCAGGTGCTCCACCAGCAAGGTCTCGATGCCGGTAAAGCCCAGCTCTCGCCCATCCGCATCGTCGTCGTCTGCGCCCAGGGGTTCGAGGCCATCTCGGTAGCGCTGCTGCCGCTCGATCAGCTCACTGCCACTGCGGGCCACCACCCAACCGGCGTCCTGCATTGCGACAGGAGCCACCACCAAGCCCACGGGCTGCAGATAGCCCAGCCACTGCTGGTGGGCCAGGAGTTCGGGGTCAGTGGTGGAGGGGCGGCGGGGCATGGCTACTGCTCAATCCCCAACTCACGCAGCAGACGCTGAAATTCAATGGGCCTAAAGCCGAGATTTAAGCATTCATCTTTCAAGACTTCAATATCTACTAACTCTCTGAATGGGACTCCGAGCGCTGCGGAATCTTTCTTGAGCTCAGTGAAGCTATCGAGGAAATCCTTGATAATTCGATTGATCTCAACTTGACGATCTCGCTCGAGATGGATCTGTTTTGCTGCCTGAGTAAACTCGTCCTTCGTACGATTGGTAAAAGCCAGGAGGTCCTGCTTCTTCTCCGCTTGGCTGCGACCGTATCCATAACAGGCGACGACGGCGATGGCTGCAAGAAGGATAGGACGGTCTGGGCCCTTAGGGGGAAACCAGTCAGAAATCCCCAGAAGCGAGGTAAGAAGCACTAATGCCACCGGCCAGAGGCCGAGACCTCTGGCTTCGAATACTCGGTCGAGAGGGCGGGCCCAGCTGTCTTCCAAGGTCTTCCTTCTGCCCTCAGGCAACCTATCCCAAAGGTAAAGAGCGCCTTGCACCGCAAGTGCTGCACCGCCTAAGGCAATGAGGATCTGAACCCCCCGGGAACAGAGGGCTCCCGGTACGAACAGGGCCACAAAACTGACAAGCCCAGCCAGCATTAGCGGGACACCCCCACGCGCAGGTGCAACCATCCAAAGCCCCTGCCTGCTTTGATTGGCCGATCGACGGATCCTTCGGCCTAACAATCGCAAATTAAGCATGGGGTCTGATCCACTCATCCGCTGATGGGCCAGAGGTACACAAGACCCGCTGGCTCCAGCCGCTGGGTGATCACCCGATAGCTCTCCTCGATTCGCTTCGGTTCAGAGGCCAGCTCCGTTTCAATCGTCTCCAGGCGGCGCTGCCAATGCTTTTGGTCAGCCGAGAGTTGTTTGCGCTCCTGGCTCGAGAGCTTCTGTAGATCCAGGGACGGCACCTCCAGCTGCTCTTCCAGGCCTGGGATCAGGGCCGTAGGACCAGCCGCCGCTACCTGTTTATCGAGCTTGGCCAGATCTCGGTTGCGCTGCCTCACGGTGGCGTTGATGCGTTTGCGCTGGGAGCGGAGCACCTCCTTGAGCGCTGCGGCCTCCGTGCTGCCCCGTTGTTTGAGCAGTTCAACGGCAGCGGCCTGGGCGCTTTCCGCCGCCGCATCCAATGCTGGCTTGAGCGCAGCTACATCGGCTGGGGCTTCTGCCTGCAGCTGGCTGCGGATAGCAGCGGTGCTCGCCTCTGCGTTTCCGGCCTCCATCGCTTTGGTGAGGACGGCCCAGGCCTGCTCTTGCTGAGCACCAGCCAGCGGCTGGAGTGCCGCAGCCCGATCCGCGCCGGGATGCCAGTCGGCGATCACGCTGATCAGCTCATCGTGCAGCCGGGTGGCGCCCTGGCCAAACAGCGACAGCCTCCCCAGCACCATGACCTTGGGTTGGGGATCTGTGCTGGCCAGCACGCAGGCCCGGCTCAATTCGTGGTGCAGGAACCCCTGGCTCAGAAAGCGGCTGAGCAGGCGCTGCACCAAGCGGTGCTCTAGGTGCAGGTGCACGGCCTCGGCATTGAGCCGGCCGGGGTCAGAGAAGATCACCGGCCTAATGGGGTGCTCCTGCCGCCATTGCCACAGCGGTGTCTTGCGATCCCACACGCCCCGCAGGCTGTCGAGGGTGTGCTCCCAACTGCGGTCATTGCTGCCGCTCACCAAGGCCTCGGGCTGATCCAAGCGCCAGCAGGGTTGCCCCTTTTCGTCGTTGCCCTGCACCAGGCCGCTCACGCCCAGTAGATCAAGCGAACAGTTGAGGGCAGCGCGGAAGGGATCGTCATCGAAGCCCAGCCAGTCGTGGGATTTCGCTAGCAGTTGGCGCAGTTCGTCCTGCTGTTGCTGCAGCTTCTCCACCCGCCGGCTGGCCTCCAGTTCCTCGCGGGCGCGGTTGAGCATGGCGCCGCGATCGGTGTCGGCGGAATCCATCGCCAGCAACTGCTGCTGCACCGCTTCTGTGTTGTCGGTGTCGATGCCGCCTTCCAGCACCTCATCCACCTGGCGCTGCACCAGCGGTGAAAGCGAGCCCAGCTCCTGGCGGATCACCTCGGTCTTCTTCACCAGCACATCCATCACCCGGTCTTCCGGCCGGTCTTCCAGCACGAAGTAGTGGCACCACACCTGGGGAGCGCGTTGCAGCTTGCGGTCGATGCGGCCGTTGCGCTGCTCCAGCTTGCTGGGGTTCCAGGGGATGTCGAAGTGAATCAGGTGCTTGCAGTGGTTCTGCAGGTTCACCCCCTCCCGGGCGGCATCGGTGGCGATCAAGATGCGCAGCGGTTCTTGATCAGGATCGGCGTTGAATTGGGCCTTAAGCCGTTCTCGATTGTCTTCGCCCATGCCACCGGTGAAAGAAGCGACGCGACGGTCGGCATCGGTGTCACCAAGCAGCTGCCTCAGCTGCGTTTCCAGGTAGCGCTTGGTGTCGACGTAGTCGGTGAAGATCAGCAGTCGGGTGGGTTGCCACGCCGCCTTGGCCTCCCCGAGGTTGGGGCAGAGGTGGCTGCGCAGAAACTTTTCCAGCAACTTAATGCGGGGATCTGCCAGGGATCGATTGGCCGACGCGATCTCGCCCATCCGCTCCAGTAGGGCCAGATCGCTTTGATCAGCCTCAACGGTTTGGCGTAAGGCCGCTCGGGTTTGCGCCTCCTCCAGGTTGAGCAGCTCATCTTCTGTGAGTTCGGCCAGGTCGCTGTCGTTGTTCACGCCGCCGAGCAGCAGATCCAGCTGGGCACCTGAAGCCGCCAAGGAGTCCCGCCGCTGTTCTTGCTTTTGATCCAGGCTCCTGCGGTGCACCTTGAGGGTGCGTGCGAAGGCTTCGATCGAACTGAGCAATCGCTTCTGCAAATTGGTGATCACCAGCCGATCAGCATTGAGTTGCCGCTTGGTGGCACCCCCCAGCAGCAGGCGTTGCTCCCGCTGCTTGCGGTATTTCTGGAGTAAGCGCGAAAGCTCCAGCTCCGGGGTATCTGCCGGCAGGCTGCCCTTGGGAACAGAAAGCGGTTCAACGATCCGCTCGGGGAACTCCTCGCCGATGCGGCGCAGATCGTCCTTCAGGCGGCGCACCAGCACCGTGTCCAGATCCCCAGGCTCAAAGGGCACACCCCGCACAAATCGTGCTGGATCAAGTAGTTCCAGCAGGGCGGTGAAGCTGTTGCTGTGGCCGTTGTGGGGTGTGGCCGAAAGAAAAATGCGGTGCTCGAACAGGGGTGCCAGGTCCCGCAGGCTGCGGGTCAGCCCGGAATCGATGGCATAGCGCAGGCTGTTACTGGCCGGCGCGGCGTTGTGGGCTTCATCAAGGATCAGGAGGCTCTGGACTGGGGCCTGGTCTTCCCCGCCCTTGCCCTGCTCGAGCCACACCCGCAGCGGGGCCGAGTATTCCGAGTTGCGCAGCAGGGCATGGGAAATCAGGAAGCGGCTGCCGGTGCTCCATGGGTTGGTGCCATAGCCCCGCTCCTGGCGCACCTTGGCCACATAGGCCCGGTCCATCACGGTGAAGGCAAGGCCAAAGCGGCTGGCCATCTCTTCCTGCCACTGGCGCAGCACCGAGGGCGGGCAGCTGATCACCACCCGCTTGATGCGTTGGCGAAGCAGCATCTCCCGCAGGATCAGGCCGGCCTCGATCGTTTTGCCCAGGCCCACGTCGTCGGCGATGAACAGGCCCACCCGGGGCATCTGCAGGGCCTTGCGCAGCGGTTCGAGCTGGTAGGCCTTCACATCGATGCCGGCCCGGTATGGGGCTTGGAACAGCTCGGCGTCGGTGGCGGTGACGCAGTTCCAGCGCAGAGTGTTGAGGTAGGCGGCGAACTGTTTCGGCTGGTCAAAGCCCCGCTGGGCCACTGCCTCCCAGCTGCTCTCCCCCAGCACCTCAAAATCGATCTCTCGCTCCCGGAACACCGTCAGTCGGGCTCCGATGGCGTCGTCCTCCATGCAGGCCATCGACACAACCGTGTCGGCGCCAGGCTCTAGGGGGGCTTGCACGTCCTCCACCAGGTAGCGCCGCGTACGGCAACGCACCACGGCACCTGGCTTGAGCTTCTGGCGGCCTCGAAGGGGCGTAGCTGTCATGCAAGCAGCATCGTCTAATCAGGGGTATTTGTCAGCAATAATCGGTACTCCTGCATAAGCGGCTTACGGGTAGCCGGTCTAATCATGCATGAAATGAATAGAAGTGCTGTTCACTCGCCTAGCCACCTAGGAAGCGATCGAAGCCATAGCAACCAACCCCAGGCCCCTGCTGGAATAGGGCAAGGGCTGCTGGGAGCCAGGGCGCAAGCAGGCCTTCACAGCAGGACGGGGCTCAGGTCGACCGGCCTGGAGCCCTCCATCCCAGGAGCTGTCCAGGGCCACCAGGAGGAATTGGCACCCCCGAGCCCGGTTGAGGGCTTTCACCACAGTGACCAGTAAAACGAGCAGCAGGAGACGCCCGGCAAGCCTGGAGCGATCCACAGGCCTGGACGGCGACAACGGCAAGCAGGCAAGGACTAGGCAAGAGGAAAATTTACACTCACAGAAAACCTGTCATACCAATAGATCTTGAGCAAGAAATACCACTTTGGGGTAGTGGGGGTCGCAGGTTCAAATCCTGTCGCTCCGATTCAGGAACATCGGCAAATTCCAGTCCTAAAGCCGCTTCTCCTGGGAAGCGGCTTTTTATTTGGCAGACCAAAACCTGGCTTGATTGCCTAGTCCAACCAACGGATTCATCCATGGCATAGGAGTGCTTCGCACCGCCAGGGACAACCCCAAGGAAATGCTCAAAAGAAAAATCCAGCAAACCCCAACCCGGGCTGCAATCAAGTCACTGGCATTCTCTCCTACAAAAGCGTGGGGATGGGCATTGCCCTAATCATCGTTCCCGTAGCCCAGAAATCGCCGTAGGGTGGTTCCCATCTGCTCCAGCAGACTCTCTTCAAGGTCGCGGGTTTGGGTGGCCGTGAACGCCTTAAGACCGGCCTCGCGCTTGGCGATCAATTCGACAATACCTTCAAGCGCCTTCTCATTCTTAATAAAGACTTGCTGAATCGATGATTGCGATATTTTCAATACGGAAACAGGCGTCTTGGCAACAATACAAGCACTGCGGGGAGCGTCCGTAAAGGCAGACATCTCCCCAAACAGGGTTCCCTTTACAAGGGTAGCCACCTGACGCAAGGAACCATCATCTTGATCAGCAGTCACCATCACATCGCATTCTCCGGAAAGCAATACGAACATCGAACGGTCAGGATCATGCCGATCAATAATAAATTCACCCACGCCATACATAATAACCCGCTCAGAGTCTGCCAAGCATTGCAACTCCCTATCTGACAAAGGCGTCAATAGGGCCAGGGAGCGCAAGGCCACAAAACATTCTTGACGCTGATTTATGAGCTCTGAATCAGCAAGCCGCCGCTCACCACCGATGGGCCGCAGGTCCACGATCGGGAACGGGATCGAGAAACCTCGCCGCTGCACCGCGTACCAGATGCGCGCACGAACGTCGGTAAGCACTTGATGCCGCATGGCATAATCGCGTATGTAGAAGTACAACTCATAATCAATTGACGAGGAATTAAATGTCTTTAGAACCACGTCAATAGGCCTAGCCAATAAGACATTGACATGGGAATGAACAGCTTCCAAAAGCAATTCGCTGGCAAGCTCTGGACGCATTTCATAGGGTAAACCCACCTCAACAAGCACCCTGAAGGCTGGGGCAGCCTTAGAATGATTAACGATAATCGCCTGGTCTATCTTAGAGTTTGCGACACAAATCGTACGGTCGGTAAGATCATCAAGAAGAATGGTATTACTCCAAGAAATCGAGGTAACCTGACCGAGAAATCCCTCAAATTCAACCCAATCACCAACCACAAATTGCTTTTCAAGTTGGATAGACAACCCCGAAGCTAGATTTTGCAACTGGCTACTAGTTCCAGGACCGATCACGAAAGCCAATACGGAAGCGCCAGCAGCCGTGCCCCAGCCGCTGATCGAACCACTGCTATAGAGAGCATAACCAATAATGGCCGAGCAACCGGACAGAAAAAACAATTCACGGAATATCTTTGGCGGCGTATTACGCGCCCCACCAACTGCATACATCACCATCCAACTATAATCAATGATCAGGTCTAGCACCAGCAATGAAATAGCTGCTGTATTAATTAGCGACGTCCATGCGACAAGATCGCCACTTAAATGAAGAAAATCAATTTCAACTACTTTGGCCATGCGAGCAATGATCACCAGGCGCAAAATGCGCATGCTTGGCAGCCAACGAAGACGTGAATCCTTAGCCCTAGCCTTGGCCTTGCCTAACGGAAAAGTAACTAACAGCAATAAAAAAAGTAAGGAAATGCGCAGAGCAATCATTGGGGAACTGATTTTCCCTATAATAGAGGCAAACCCAGACCATTGGAATCAAGGCATGTTGCCACCATGCAAACCGGCAACAGGCAATTCGGCCGAGCAAGGTAGTGACCTTGCCAGACTCCTCCGCAATGGCGCGAGGGAGCAGGGGCAATGCATCACCCTTAACGACGCAGAGGATCTAGTCCACGAAGGCGAGATCAGCGATCGAATCTATGTACTGGAAGAGGGTGAAATGACCGTTTCGATTAAAAATCAATCAGGCGAGAGCACAACCGTTGCCACCCTCAAGCCAGGCGCCGTGATTGGCGAGATGACGCTGTTTGGCGAAACACGTCGATCAGCGACCTGTTCTGCTAGAGGCAATAATGTTCAACTGGTTAGCCTGGAAAATGAAGAGGCACTCAAGCTGATTGATAACGACACCAAGGCAAGACATTCCTTGGTCAAGGAACTGACGAAACGATCGAGATCGATGCTCCAGTATATCAACGAATTCAGCTATTTAACAAGACTAATCAGCGCCGGAGACCTGGCCAGCGTTCAATCCCAAATTAACATTGAAAAGCCCGGTGATGATGCCACTGTCAAGGCAGCCAGAAAAGAATTCGCAACCATGCTTGCGAGAATCAAGGCACGGGAAGCAGAGCTGCGAGACAAGATCCAACTCCTCACTATCGAAATCGATCATGCCCGGGCAGCAAAAGAAGTGGATAGCATCGAAAGCGATCCAATCTTCCAGAAACTCAAAAGCCAGTCAGGCAACCTCAGAGACCGCCTGAAAGGCAATTGAAGAACTACAAAAAGCTATTCAATGTAAGCTGCGCATAGTCAAGGTGTCAACACTGACAAAGATAAAGACGCCAATTGCAAACCAGGCAAACGAAGAATTCTCGGCAGAGGGCAGCTCGTTCTTGAAAACATTATAAAGGATAATACCCGCCAATACGCTCAGGCAACCAAGCAGCAAGGCCGTTGACAAAACATTAAACAGAGTAAGCACTAGTGAAGCGCTAAGCACAGTAATAACCACAGGTGGCACAAGCCGCTTAAAATGCTTTTCATTTTCTTCAAACAAACCAAAAATATTGAAGCCAAGGTGCATAACAAAGGTCAATAGATAGAGGAGTTTATCGGCGGGTCCATTCAAGTATGTCAACTGGTAGGGAAGGGTCAATAGGATCAGCGAGGCATACACGGCAAACACCGACGTTGACACCCTAAAACCCAACAACTTTTCCTCTTGCCGCGACTTAACAAAGCCCCACTCTCCCATGGTTTGCGAGCTTTTATTGGCAACCAAAAGGCAATAATGTTGAATGCCCTTATAGGCAATCAGGCCAAAAAGCGATAGCTTGTAAGCATTAATCCATCCATAAGTAACTTTTTCATTAAAAATTTGATACTCTGGAATTAGCATGGTTAACACGTAAGCAACTGCCAATCCGGACGAAAAGGAACGCAGGGCGATAGGCAAGTCAAGAAACTTGTTGGAAAGCTTGGACTTATGCCTATTAATAAATTCTAAGATAGTTGGCGCAAACTGAGTTAACAGCACTAAAATTGTAAACAGAATCAAAACAGTACTGACAGCCAGCCAATCCGTGGGGGCCTCGGTGGCATGGGAGGAGGCCCCTGCTGCATGGGTGGGTGCCTTGGCCAGAAAAAGATCAAATAATTGAAGGGACATATTCATCATGATGATTAATTAGGGAGAATGGTGGGTTGCGATGGAGAGGTCAAGCCTTAATCAAGGGCAACAATTGGGAAACAACAGCTTTCAATTGAACCGTAAAGGGGTGACTAGGTTCCTGCTGGGAAAATAAGCCGCTGCCTCCATAGCGCATAATGTCATCATTTTGCGCTAGAATCCCCAAACAAGTAGCTTGATAGGTGGATTCAATCGTAGATTTAATATTATCCCAATCAAGACTTGTTAGCGCTTTGTTCATCAGCAATCGTAAATCAGGGACGCCTAGCTTACGCGCCACGTCAACGGTTACGGCGGTACCCTGATAATCCTGGCGGTCGGGACGAAGAATCATTATCAACAGGTCCGAGACAGTGATAGAAAAAAGGGTCGTCTCATTAATGCCTGGATGCGTATCCAACAGCAAAACATCCAAATTAGCCGCCTTAATAAATCCACGATAAATATCAATCATTTGATCCATAGTATAGCCTTCCTTGACAATCCTTGCAATATCTGAGGGCTTGGGGCTGCCGGCCAGCAAAAACATCTTGCCAAGAAAGTTTGGACCCGCTGGCGTAACATCTATATAGGCTTTGTCAATGTCATACTCTTGATTAAATACACCATTGATCGTAACGGCCGGCTCATCTTGACCAAACAGAATGTGAATCCCTGGAGAAGGCAAATCCGTATCAACAACACCCACTCTCAAACCCGAAAGAGCCAGCTCCGAGGCTATATTGGCTGTAACATTAGACTTGCCGGTGCCTCCCCGGTAACTGTGGGTAGCAATGATGTAAGGAGTGGCCATGCAATGAAAACTATTTTGACTCCCTATCTCACTCCATCAGAGCGCCAATGTCAAGCTTGCTCCATGACTTGATGCCAAGTAGTTACGAGGACTCCGTTCGGCTAACAATTATTGCCCCGCGGAAAGGGGCTTGACAAATGGGGTGGCATTGCTACCAATTTTGCATCAAGAAGCTTAGCCCTATAATGCGCTAAGCTTAAGTGCATTTCCAAATAAATCATGATTGGGGTTGCCGGTTTACCACTTTTTATCCTTTTGCTATTTGGCCATTGCCTCGCTGATTACCCGCTGCAAACAGATAAATTAGCCCTTGGCAAATGTCCTGGCTCCTCTATTGCTGGCGTTCACTGGACCTATTGGCTGGCTGGCCATGCCGGCACCCACGCATTGGTTGTAGCACTTTTAACTAATAATATCTGGCTTGGCAGCGCAGAATTCATTTTACATAGCATAATTGACATATGCAAATGCAAAGGATGCTTCAATTTAGCGGTTGATCAGCTTTTGCATGCTGCCTGCAAAATCGCATGGGTTATTATACTTGCAGGTGTCACATCCAATGTCTAGCGATAATATAATAATTATTTAAGCCGCATTCAGCTACCTTGAAAAAGATTCCTAGAATTAAATCAAAATTAAGCCTCATTTCCCTGGAATCCACGTTTCTGCCTGAATATACTTCCACACTCGAACTCGTCAAGCGGGTTAAGGATCGGGAAACGGAACAAAGCCAAACGGTCACCGCCTATTTAATGGGTGATTGGTGATGGCTTAGCTCAGACCACCCGAGGCAGGCGCGATGATCTGTCCGAGCGGGTCTATGAACTTGAGTGGCGCTTGGGCCAGCTGGAATCTAGGTGCGAGTCTTCCACTATCAAGTCTCATCGAACCAGGGGCTGACAGGCAGGGAGCCCGTCATGGGGAGCCCAAGGCCAAGTCAAGCGCAAAGAAACATGTTCAATCATTTGCATGAGCCCTGCATATCAGCAATAATTAAGGCGCACGCAGGTGTGGGTCACAATTAACTATGCGTACCAAAGTGCTTTCAACGGTTAATCCAAGCCCTCGGGAAATCTTAACACGAACGCCAAAGAGAATCTCCATTACCGTGTCTTGGGAAACCTGCCGCCTGCTGCAAGAACGTAGTG
>Ga0209107_10001903_pt1 | contig 11646 bp, 4 predicted proteins | sample LakErihyJuly2011_2_FD_187460 | JGI IMG/M metagenome (GOLD analysis project Ga0209107, IMG submission 187460) | Freshwater microbial communities from dead zone in Lake Erie, Canada - CCB hypolimnion July 2011 (SPAdes) (version 2) | ecosystem: Environmental > Aquatic > Freshwater > Lentic >... | reverse complement strand
TATTTTACGATAAAATCAAAACAAAATAAATTTTTGTAAAATTAAAATTTTATTTTCAATTAATTTATTTTAATTTTAAAATTATTAATATTATTTTTCTATGAAAAAAAATTTAAATTAAATATTTATTATATATAAAATATAAAGTTACTAAATCAATTTTTACACGTGATTTTTATATTATAATTTGCTAATTATCACATAAAAAATATTTATAAAAATTATATTAATTTTAATTTGAATACGATATTACGTTATCCTTATAATTTATTTAAACCCATTCATGAACTAAGAAGAATATGGATTTTAAGAAGATAATTAATTTTTAATGAATAATAATAAAAAATCGCTAGACCAAACAAATAATAAAAATAAACATTAAAAACTAACCTTCGATTTAAGGCAAGGTCAAGCAACTTTGTATACAACTTTTGAAAGCAATTCAATAGCAAAAGCCAAATACACAGTAAATTATACATATAAAATATTAAAGCTTTTCTTTTTTTTGCCATAAGTTTTATACAGAGAATTTCATAGAATAGGAAACTTTTTTTTCCTTATTATTTCAATAATTAAATTAGGTTATCCATAAATATCTGATTATAATAGGTACATATATATTGTTAATTTTGACAGTTCAATAATGATCGTACCTCTATCATTCTTTATTTTGCTCAGAATTTTGATGGAATTAATGGAAAAAATAGAAAGAAAAAGGTATGATGTTCTTATTGATTAGTAACAAGTATAAGTAAAGATTAAAAATATAAATAAAAAAAAGAGAGGAAAAGTTTAAACGATAGATTTTTAATCTCTATATGGTAACAACGATGAAAGTCAAAAAAGTCAGTGTGATAGCAATGAAGATGATAAAGAAGAAGCCGGCGAAGATGTAGAGGAAATAGAAGAGAATGTAAATTGGGATAACATTCAAGTCGGGCAGATGATATATCTGCTTAAAAACTAAGTTGTTCCAGCCGACATAATTCTATTAGATACTAATTTTATTAAAGACCAATAGGCTGTGACCCTATTAGATACTTAATTCGTCGATGGTAGTCAATCATTAAAGATAAAATAATCAGTGCCATTTACCTAAAGTAGAAATTTTTTATAACTAAAAAGTTTTAAATCGCAAAAATCCATTAAAAAGAGCTTTTAAAAGCTACAAACATTTATTAAGCGGAAAAATTCAATTTGAAGTCTCTAACGATCAGTTAAATAATTTTTCAGGCTTCATGAAACTGAACCAAGACCCCAAGATAAGTAAAATAAATATTAATAATTTTATCCCTCGGGGTAGTGTTATTAAGGGAGCTGGTTGGATATGGGGATTGGTCGTATACACAGGTATGTAGACTAAAATAATGATGAATTCCTCTTATTACACACTCTCAAAGTAGAGTTTTATGGACATAGCTGTTGAAAAAATAATTTTAATACAATTTTCCATTATTTTATTGTTCTCAATAATCAGCATTATATTCTACACTTTTGATGATCACTATGATATACTGGGCGGATTTTTTTTAAATTCAGGACAGTAGTAACTGGTCAGCTTTTTTATTCTATATAGTCAATGCATCCCTGTGAGTATTTACGGGATGCTGACCATAACACAGATTATAATGAAGATGATGAATAGAATACGGTACTGTAGAACAACCACTGACCCTGATAAAGATCAGTGCCACATTATAAAAACTAGCTCTCTGTCTGAGCTGGGTCATGTTAATTATATAGTATTTGACAGTACAACTACACTAAACCAAGGCACGTATAAAATTGATTCAATGTTTTTGACGTCTAACTTCTATAAATATCAAACCGAAAGTTTTGAAAACGATTTGAAAGCTTTCAAAGCCCAATAAATCTTAAATAACATAAAAAAAGAGGATTCTCCGAAAATAAAAATGATAGAAAGAAATAGAAAAAAATCACCTTATCTATCTCATATTTCTCATTTATCACCCTTCTCACCTTTTAATAATTTAAACAACAACTAAACCTATCCTCACTTTGAAAACTTAGAAGCCAATAAATTATAGTGGATTGATTCTTAGAACCTATCAGACTAGTTTAACGATTATACAAGAATAAAAAAGAATATTTTTGACATCATACCAGTTAATGAAGCATAAAAACCTGTAGGTATTACTGGTATTAGTAATTTTACACTCCCATTCGAGGCAAACTAGAGCTAAATTGGGGCCAACAGTCCTCCTGCGCCGCAGGAGCCGGAATTAAATGCTACCTTGTACAAATAATTTGAAGATAACATTAAGAACCCAAACAATAGCATAATCTTGGCTAAAGACGAGGATCTATTTATAGTATAGGAATCCACTGACTTCTCAAAACGTCGTAAAACATAAAAATTTATATTCAAAAAATAAATCCCAACAATAAAATTAATCCATGAATATTAATAGTGTAATACCTCCCCCGACTCACTCCCCTACAACAGCAATTAGAAGTTCATCCAAGATCTATTTGATATATACGACAGAGGCTACAAGAAAATATTCCAGGATCAATCGGAGTTGGAAGAATTTATGACAGCTGTCTGTTTGTGTCACGACAGCTAGTCTTTAAAAGATTTCGACTTGCAGCTTTATAAAGAATAGTATAATTTTGAATCACCGAGTAAGTCGGAAATATGCAGCCTAAACTTCGCGTACAATTGTGACTTTACGTACGACACTGATCCGAATTTTGAGGATATTCAAATAATTTAATTTAAAGTTAATCAATAGGTTTATAAAATGAATTTATTGGGGTTGAATTAGCACAGCCATTTTAGAAGGAGGACAAGCATATTCTTGAGGTCAAACGATTTACAGAGTTAAAGTTCAATTTTGTATTGCAAAGGAGAGTACCAGGAAATGAAAAATATTATGTAAATCGAAAAAGAGGAATTAGACAATTTAGAATGTTTAATTTAATTCATGAAAAAATAAGGGATTAAGCCTATTATCTACGCCAAAAGAGGATTCTCAAACACCTAGGCTGAGAAATTCGCTGAGACATATAGAAGAATTAAGGCGCACCCCGTGAGTTAGAAAAAGGAGTTAGATAAGCTTGCGATAGAATGGGAACAAAAGCTCAAATTCCTAGGAATTCTGGGCCTTAAAAAATAAATCCATAAGACCGGAGAAGATCTAATTGATCTAATCAACGATATTGAAATAAACACTTGCCTGTTAAGTGGCGACAGAAAAGGCAACATCGAGAACGTAGTCCATTAGATCTAACTCCTCCAACCTAGTAAAATAAATTTCGAATTTAAGCTGGATGCTAAGGAAAAGGAGAAAATCTTCGGCTAAATAAAATCTATTCTTCTTGAGATGAACCACATCCTACAACCTTAGTAGAGAGACCATGTCAAAAAATACCGTCAGCAAAAGGTTGCACCTACACTACTTAATAGTAATTTGATGAAAAAAGTCGTACAAAACAAACTAAAACCCATCCTAAAGTCTTATCGTGAGGCGTAAAAGGGCTAGGAGAATATCTCCTCAAGATCCATATACGTCAACAAGAATTACCTGCAGAAGAGGAATCTTAACAAGGTGGGATTGAGTGTGTTCTCAAAGGAGGTACTCAAAAATAAACAAATCTCTCTATTCATTTGTGGGAGGACGTTTGAAATCATACAGCATAACTCAATCATGCTTGAGCACTTTACATTCATCTTAGCATTCAGTAAACATATATTTGGATATGGATTATCGCCAAAGCAGAAAGGAGCGATCGTAGTCTTGATTAGAAATCTGGTTGGTAACCCTTCTGTATTAGCTATAGGCAGTGGGTACAAGGACACGCTGATGATGCAGAACGCGGATGTCTCTATAGAGATCAAAAGAAAGGTGAATAAAAAACTCAATATAAATGTTTTCTCGAACTCAGGAGACATTATAGTTGACCATTTGAAGCAGGTAAGATCGCTGATGTTACAAGTCGGGTCTAACCTTTTCCAACATTCCATAGATTCCATCTTCTTCCTCTGCCACCAACAGCTAGTGATCACAACCTGCATATTCTATTACAATTATTACAATATGCAGAGCGGGGCGTCTCTTGTTGATTCCTTTTACCTGCTATTCTATAGCTCGTATACTGTATGTACACTGTCACTGATAGGATCAAGTCAAGACAGGACCACTAATCTGCTGCACTCGAAGTTTCCCAGTTTATACCTAAATGGCTAGGCAATGAAATAAATTTTTTTTTAAAAGTTCCTGTTGAACGTAGCCCTACCTGCAATTATTCACGCGACCTTTATATTTTACTTTACAGCTTTTTCCATAAATCAAATAGTTGATGATAAAGGGAAACAGATAGGTAAGATCCTAATGGAAAAAGTCTTCATTGTGGAGCTATTTATCATCTAGAATGTAAGAATCATCATCTAATACCACAGAAATATAAGAGCTTATGTAGGCATAACCTTATCAATAATCTTTTTTATAACATATATGTTCTTAGAAGAAAGCAGTCTGAATCCAACCATGGACCATATAAACAAAGGCTCTTTTTAATATCTATACCGAAACCCTACTATAATCCTTACTATCATATGGGTTGTCATAATATGTAGTTTTACATTCTATATATGGGATGTTTTTTTCAAGTGGCAATTTATGCTAGATTTTAGCTAAAAAATGTCTATTAAAAATAAAAGAAAACATCTCACTAACGCCATGATCCTCGATAGCTTCAACTAGGCTGATAAGAACATAAGTGAACTACTAGCCAAGATCTTTAGAACCACCCAAGTTGACAAGAGCATTCAGAATATGCTCAGTTCCACTGACACAACCCTAGCAGAAAGAAGAATGTCAAAGTACTTTCTAGAGATCCTGGACAAGCGTATATAGTCCGTATATAACTGGAAACACCTATCAAAAGCACTTATAAATTTCCAAATGACCTACATAAGCTGCTACACGCTGTACGGTCTATTTGCCCTCTTGGATGTTATTTCAAATAGCTACGATGAAGGACAGGGTGTTTATATGCCATGGGTGAATTTAGGTGTATTTTTATTTTTCCTTCCTTGGATTTTCTTCATCTTTAGATAGTAATTCCACAGGTATTTTTACCAAATAACTATATACGTTATGACATTAACAGTGATCGGATGCAACATCTTGTATTGGTTTTTCAATTTGATACAGATATCACTCTTAGCTGTATTAATATCCTAACTCGTGACAGTAAACATGAACCTAAGTATTTTCCATATATTTTTACTTTGCTCCCTTAACGGACTGAATTCCACTCTTAAGATATTTACCATAAACGAGAATGCTAACTATATAAGCTCTTCATCTGTGCTTCTTATAATTGTATTCTCAGTCGTGAATTATTTCCAACTTTACAATCAGGAAAAGATGCAACGAAAATTTTATATGACCAAAAAAAGCATAAAAATATTAAGGTAGGAGGCAGATGATATTCTTACTATTTTGGTGCCCAAATTTGTGTAAGATAAGATAAGAAACATGGAGCAAGATATTGCTTAAGCAGAGACTGACGTGACAATTATTTTTGCTGATATATGTGACTTTGACTCAGTTGTTCAGTCGGATAGGAAGAAGATTGTCTCGTATTTAGATGAAATGTTCAGGAACTTCGATATTTTATGTGTACATTACGGATGCTAGAAAATAGAGACAGTTGGAAAGACCTATATGGCAGCAGTGGGGATAGAATAAGTGGAGGAGGGTCTTACTGAAAAATTAAAGAAACAAAAAAAAGAGATAAGAATAATCCTTATGGCCTTTGAGATGCAGAGAGTAGCCTCTAATATATACTATGGTCCAGTAAGTAACATGAAACCTTTTAAGCTGAAAATAGGAATACACAGGGGGAGTGTTATCGCGGGTGTCATAGGTATCCACAAACCACAATTCTCGCTAATTGGCGACACAGTTAACACAACCTCAAGGATATGTGCCAATTGTTCCGAGGGGGAGATAACCATCAGTGAGCCGGTATTTGCCGAAGTATCTTTGATCAATTGGTACTTTGTCAAGTATTTTATAACCCCTAAAGGTCTTGACAAAATGACTGTTTGGAAGATTTACGAATTCCGTCCTGATGTTGCTTAACACGTAAGAAAAAAATTCCTTATTGCTTTTGAGACCTTAAAAAAACTCAAAATTATTGGGGGTAGGCCAAAAAGAATTGACAATATTTTAAAGAAATATCCCAGTGAGACCAAGAGAGAAAGACTTGTGCGGATTCTTGGCGAAGCAATGATGATTTTAAACCCATCAAACGATACAAAGACTAAACTCAAAAAGAAGCTAGAGGAAAGAAACAACTAACTAGTGATCCAACCAGCAGGGCCTTACGACCACTTCCACGAAGGGTTGTTAGATCACCACATAGATCACCACAAAGCACATGATCTGGATGATCATGATGACAAAAAGCCAACTATGCATATCAAGAAAGATGTTCAAGAGTCCGAGATGTATGAAGATCTTCTCCTTAAGTGGCATCCAATCTTCCTTATCCCAAACAAACTTCAACCAAATGTTTTAAAGGATTTCAATCAAATTTCCAATTGTATTTGTATTATAAACTCAAAAATACTCCTTATTGTTTGGTTTTTTGAACATTTTTTTTTGACAATTTTTTTTCTTACGATAGACTTCCAAGAGAGTCATGCTAAAATCTATATTATGAGGATTTTACTGATGTTGGGAATAGTAGTCTCGAGTAATCTACTGGAAAAGATATACAATGATAAGATGTACAAGATAGGGTTTATGATCTTCTCTATGTATGCCGTTTTCACGTCTCTTATGCCTTAATTGTCCCCTGACTTTAACCCGCATGAATACTGCGCTATTTAGCCAATGGAGATGATGTTTTCAATGATAATTATATAGAACCTGTGTGTTTTTCAATTTCGTGGAATTTTAATTCTTACGTTTTATGAAATGTTCTCATTTTTTGTTATGTATGGACTCAGAGGAATGATTAAGAACGAGATCTTGATTTTTATCCTCTCATTCAACGCAATTAATTTGATAAAGGCACATAACTATCTTTCGAGAAGGTTCATCTTTTATAACACTATTCAAGAGATAGCCTTTAAACAGCAATAAATTGATTCAATAATAAGTTAACTGTTGCCGACCCATGTAATATATTAATATTATACTTTTAGGCTTTATAAAAATTAAAAAATTCATCAACTCTGGAGAACAAATTGGATATGACAGATGAGTTTGAAAATGTTACTCTACTTTTTGCTGATATTAAAGGATTTACTGAATTCAGTCACAAAAAGACACCAAAGTAAGTTGTGGGAATGCTACGAAAACTATTCGAATCTTTTGATTAATAATGTATCGTTCATGATGTTTTCAAGCTCTATACGATTGGTGATTGTTATGTGGTTATGGGATTTACGAGTGGTGCTAGGAGATCAGAGAACACTATAGTATAAGAAGCCAAGAATGTCGTAAGAATGGGTCTCGCAATGATAAGAGTGATCCAAAAAATTTAAGCCACTGCAATGGATAGTGAAACTTCCAGCCTAAACATGAGAATCGGAATTCACACTGTAAATTATTTATTAAAACTTTTCTTAGGGTAGCATTATGGGCGGAATTATAGGTACCAATATAGTGAGATATGATATATATGGACGGGACGTGTTGATAGCTAACAAGATGGAGAGTAATGGAAAGGCAGGAAACGTCATGATAAGTGAGACAACCAAAAATATTTTAATGAGGGAACAAAAATAGGAGTGGAATTTTGTCTATGAAACGGAGGTAGAGGTCAAAAATATGAATACCTCAATTAAGGGCTACTTAGTCGAGGAAATGGAATATTCCAATTGATTAAAATTTTTATTTTTTGTGTTTAATTTAAATTATATTTTAACTGAAATGTATAGGGGTGGAACTAACAAACTATAGCAGAGTAATACTATTCTTGATAACTTATCAAATTAACTGTAAATTTTTATGGATAAGTGGAAAGAGTAGTAAGATGTAGTAAGATAATTTTCTGGGAGGGATAAATTTGAGTGGCTATCTGAAAATGAAAAATATTTATCAGGTATTTCTAGATAATTAGATTAGGCCTCTGTAGAAGGCAGTTAAATAAATATTCAATAATGCGAAAACCTACTTCTACAGGCCCAAAAAATGTTGAGAAGATTCACAATTTAAAATATGTAAGGAGATAGATAAGCCCTTTCACCATAAGTAAAAAGAATTGAGGAAATAAAAAGAAAAGAAGAGCAGCTTGATAATGAATTTATTTAATTATTAGAAAGATATAATAATTCAAAAGGATAAATAGAAAATTTTTCTAGAAAGGATTAGTAGAATTTTGAACAAAATTTGACGACTCCGTCCAACATTGATAGACTTAAATAAACTATCTCCCACAAGGAATCTAGAGTAAAAGAAAAATTATAAAACAAAGAATATACGAACAAATAATTACAAGAGGCATTTAATGAATAAATAATTAGGTCTTAGAATCTAGAGGAAGCTTTTAAAATTAAAGACGAACTTCTACAAAAATATGACCAAGAACTAAAAATTTGCTAAAATGATTTGTTTTAAAATAGTGAAAAATTGAATGATTATAAAAAAAAATATGAAGATCAAAAATAAAAAATAAACGAATATGAAATTTTAGAAGATTAATATAAACAAAAATTGGAAAATAAATCAAACAAATTAATAGAACTTAAATAATAAATCAATGAGAGTAATATGATTATACAAGATTTAAAGGATATTAACGTGCATGAAACAAATAAAATGAAGGTATATATAGATAACCTATAAATGACTATTAATTCTTAATAACATAAAATAAATGAGTTTGAAATTAGTGATAAAAAATTAAGAGATGATGTACATGGTCATTCAACAAACGTTATAAATCTAAAAGAATAACATTCTTTAAGCTAATAAAATCATATTAATGCGGAGTAAAAGATAGAGATTTAATAAGATAAAATATAAAATTTATTGAATAAAATAAAACAATTAGATGAAGAAAAAGATTTTGATCGAGATATTAAGCTTACTTTAGAATAGAAAATTATAAAGGATAGAAATAATTTTGAAGAAGAAAAAAAGAAAATATAACATGAATTTGCTTAAAAATTATTGAAAAAAAAAAATAAAAAATATGGTTTGAAATAAATTTTTTTATAATAGGGGGAAATTTGTAACAAATCTGAAAGGTAAATTCTTTAATTGACATAATAATTGGAAACCATTTAAAAAAAATACGATGATTGTGAGAGAAATAACTAAGAAATTAAAAATGAACTTTAATAAAAAAAATTTGATATTAAACAATTTAAAGACGATGTAAATATATTATTAATAATAAAAAAATCAGTGTTAACTTTACAATCTTTAGAAAGAAAAAACGGAATAAATTATAATAAATTACGAAGAAAAAATAAAATAATTATAATCTTTAGATGAAAAAAAATAATAGATAGTAAATGATGTAATATTATTTTCTATATATAAACATATAGCATATTGTATTAAACGACAATATTTTAGACGAAAATAAAGATTTATAACAAAAAATAATTAAAACGGAATAATAATTACTTGATTTAGATAAATGTTATGAATAGGTATCATCTAAATATATTATTATAAGGATATTATGCATATCGAATCTTAGATTGACGAATTATTGAGTGAGTCCAAAATATTAAAAGAAGAAAATAATTAATTTAAATTGAAAGAATAAGCATTCAGAAATTAATTAAATGAAAATACAGAAAATTATAATAATTTGAAACAAAAATATCAAAAATAAAAAGATACAAATACGGAATTAAAAGAGCATTTAGATATGCTTGAAAGAAAAATGAAAGAGTATGTCATGGAAAAGGCGATTGAATAAAGGGAATAAGAAAAATATATTGATTTGAAAAAGATTAGTACGCCTTAAACTAAAAATAAACTGAAAGTTTTTTAAATTTCATTATATATTTAGGTTTTGGATGATATTTAAATAATGATTTAATCTCATAAAAAAATGAAGGCATCGAATTCAAACAAATCCATTCAATTTGATTGATTTTAAATTTAGAATTTTTTAAATATTTTTATTTAATATTTATGCTAATATATCAATTAATAAATAAATTATCATTATTGAATAAATAATAATTTTAATTTTATTTTAATCAATTTTTAAATTCCTCATAATTTTCATTATCTTATAATAAATATTAATCCTAATTTTAATCCTAAACACACATAAAGCTTAATTCTTTTTTTATTATAACTATATTTTCATTACAACCATTAATAGAACTTCTCGATCTGATCATATATTATTCTCCTCCTGATGATTAAATTTCAGTATCTTCACTAGCATATACTTATTTACTTTTACTTTTTTGTATAGAGTTATTTTGTATAGATTATATCTTCGAGTTATTTACAATTTCAGATTCAATTCTTGCTTTCAAAACTTATTCCTAGACTTTATATTTATTTTTAGCCTTTTAGTAAAGAATGATTGCAAAAAATAATGCAGTATACATCCCCATAATAATTTCATCTACAGCTTCAAGATGTATGTAAATATCCGATTCATATTATCTTGAAAACTTGAACGAGTCAATGAATACCTTGTATACAATAAAAAAGCAGACTACTATATTATAAATTATAAATAATAAATGTCTTTTGCTATTAAATTTATTCTAATTAATTTTTTCATGCTCATATTATTCCTCCAATAATCTATTATTGTTGCCGACTTATATGTTACCTGATGAATTTCTGTCTTATTCTTATATTTTTTTCTTATTATTGTTATACAATTTTATTAAATGGCACAATATGAAGATATTATAAGAAAATATTATTATGTAAATGATGTAATGAAGGATTACGAAAAAATAATTTTCGACTTATCCATTATTAGAAATATCACAAATCGATTTAGTCTTAGACATTGGTGTATAAATACCTAAAATTTATGGTCTAAAATAATTAAATATTTTTATTATTACATAATAGCTGTTAAACATGAAAGAGCTATAGCCACCAGGATAACAAACTTCGTTTTAATTTGATAAATTGGTTTTAATTCATTTATTGTTGTAAAATATCTGAGTGTTTAACTTGATAATAATGAAAAAGCTAAATAAAATGTCATAATTCCAATTTATTTTAACAAAGCTTATAACTAACATATTATCTTAATTTGTAGAAATATTATATCATTTTCAAGTAAAAAAAGGAATTAGCACATTTAAATTAAAAGATTTGATATCATAAGAGTTATTATTATTTTCCATTACTAAATTTCCCCTGATAATTAGAAATTAATTAATTTCTTTTTCTTTAAGAAGCAATAGAATATAAAGAATAATATGTTTATTAGAAATGACATTCCACTTTAAAAAAGAATAATCATATCAAAAATTGTCCTTTTATTTTGATCATCTTAAGAAAATATCATAATTTTTAGTAAATATATAATTAAAAAGAAAATAAAATTAAAAAACCTGACCAAAAAATAAATTAATATTATACTTATTTAAAAATAATATTATATTGAAGAAAAAAAAATTAAAAAATATATTTTTTATATTTTGTATATTTATACCTA
>Ga0209107_10001900_pt1 | contig 11652 bp, 1 predicted proteins | sample LakErihyJuly2011_2_FD_187460 | JGI IMG/M metagenome (GOLD analysis project Ga0209107, IMG submission 187460) | Freshwater microbial communities from dead zone in Lake Erie, Canada - CCB hypolimnion July 2011 (SPAdes) (version 2) | ecosystem: Environmental > Aquatic > Freshwater > Lentic >... | reverse complement strand
ATTATATATGTTCAGAATACAATGTTAATGTTCGCGACTGGGTAGGCTTGTCAGTTATCAAAAATGAATGGATTATTATTTCTATTTGGGCCATTATAAAGGCTGGTTCTGCATACGTGCCCATAGATATTAATTTGCCTGATAAAAGGAAATCATTTATAGTCAACGAAAGTAATATCAAGTTTATCTTAACGGCTGATATTATTGAAGACTTTATGATCTGCCGATCAAATTACGCAGGTAAAAAGATTAAAACCAATTTGACTGCAGCGGACTATGTTTACTGTATTTATACCTCAGGTACTTCCGGTGAGCCCAAAGGTGTAAAAATCAATCATTCTAACTTGAAATCATCTAATCAATCAAGGAATGAATACCACGGAGACGACGCATATATTGGTTATTCATTGTATTCATATGCTTTTGACGGGTCAATACATTTATTTTTTAACATATTGCTTTCGGGAGGCACCTTATGTCTAAAGTCTAACAATATTTTAGATGTTTCAGATATTTATCAGGATTTATTGAGACACAATGCAGAAGTAATAGTTTTACCTCCGGCTTTGTATGATCTAATTCTTGATCAGGGTCCTGTATTGAGTCTTAAAAAAGTTATAGTAGCTGGCGAAGAATGCTATACTACAATGGTTAAAAAACATTATAATACTAACCCCCATACATTACTGTTTAACGAATATGGGCCTACAGAATGCACCGTTTGGTCCTTGGTTTATCCCGTTAAACAAATAGATAGTGAACGCAAAAAGGTACCCATAGGGAAATCAATTCCGTTTACTAAAGTAAAAATTCTGAGCCCGAACCTAAAAGAAGCTCCTATAGGTGCTATTGGTGAATTGTTTATTTCCGGTCCCGGTGTTTCAGACGGTTATTTAAACGATGAAAAAAGCAAAGACAAGTTTATAACTTTACCAACCGAGGAGATAGTATATTATCGAACAGGTGATTTGGTTAGGTTTAATTCCAATATGGATCTGGAATTTTACGGACGTATGGACAAACAAGTCAAAGTCAGTGGATACAGGGTTGACCTAAATGAAATAGAGAGATGCGTGAAAAGTATTAGTGGGGTAAAGTCTGTTTATGTGAGGTCTGTTAAAAACAATAACGAAGTTTCCATTCTTGCCTATTATACAGGCGTGATAACTAAGGATGATATAAGTAATTATTTATTAATTGAACTTCCTGATTATATGCAACCTTCAGCCGTTTTTCATTTAGATAAGTTACCTCTAAATTTGAGTAGTAAAATTGATGAAAGTAAACTACCGGGCATGGAATCAGTCTTTGTCAATGATATTATAGATAACGATGTCTTCACGGACAATGATGATAAGTTAATTGCAGAAATATGGTCTGAAGTACTAAATATGCCGGTTTCAAACATATCTCTAGGAACAGACTTTTTTACAGCTGGAGGAAATAGCTTGAAAGCCATGAAGCTTACCAATTTAATAAACAAGAGATTTAATATATCGATCAACATAAGCCTTTTATTTAATGGATCTGAATTTAGATTGTTTAGTTCGAAGGTGAAAACCTATTTGGGTCAAAAAGGATATAGTATAGAAATATAATTATGGTAATATCTGAACTAATCGAATTATTGAATAAACATGGAATTGATATCAATTCCGATGGGGAAAACCTCAAGTTGCAATCTGATAAAGAAATCGATGTCTATATTCTAAATCTCATTAAAGAGTATAAGAATGAACTAATAGCACATTGTCATAAAAATGCAGTATCTATTATTAAGAAACAGGAGCCTAGAGATTCGGGTTATTTGCTGAGTCCAGCTCAAAATAAGTTATGGATTCTTTCACAATTTGAGAATATTGGCAGTGCCTATAACATGCCATGGATTTTTAAATGGATGAGTAGTTTGGATATTCCCAAGTTCGTTGCAGCCTACCATAGAATTATTCAAAAACATGAATCACTACGAACTACATTTGATATCGATGAAAGTGCCCATTTGAGGCAATTTGTAAAGCCTTTTAATGCGGATTTGTTTCAAGTAGAAATAGTTGATTTTGAGAAAAATAAATTAACGAATACAAATGTTGTTTCATCAACAGTAAATACATTTATCTCTTTATTGTTTGATCTACAAAAACTGTCTCTTATAAGGTTGCAGATCCTAAAACATTCTGACAATGAATACACCTTCGTTTTTAGCCTACATCACATAATAGCAGATGGAAGGTCCATCCAAATTCTTCAAAATGATTTACTGAGGTTCTATCAGCAGGAATTGGATGGTGTAATTGATAGTAATAATAATTATACAGCCAATTTAACCTATAAAGATTATTCGGAATGGCATGTTCCATATGGCAATACGAAGGAAGGTATCAAGTCGAGGCAATACTGGCTTGATATACTTAAACATCCGATTCCCGTATTTGAAGTTTTAGGTTCAAAACCAAGGCCAGCTCAGCAAACTTTTCGTTCAGGACACCGTACCATCCATTTCTCGCTTGAAGACTTAGGAAGATTACAGGAGACAACACTTCAGGGGAAAGGCACCCTATATATAAGTCTTTTCACATTGGTTACCATAGCTCTCAATGAATTTATAGATGGTGATGAAATGATGATTGGGTGTCCGGTTGATGGGCGTTCTTCTCCAGAGCTAGAAGATATAGTTGGTTATTTTGTAAATGTTCTACCGATACGCGTTAAACTCGATGGCAATAACAGTTTCCAACAACATTATAAAAACGTTCGTGAGCAGGTATTTGGAGCCTTGCAACATCAGAATTATGCACTCGATGAAATTATTGATTTGTTGGAAATAAAACGGGATAGGAGTAGAAATCCTTTATTTGACGTAGTTTTAACGATGGATGTTCAGGAGGGGGATATTGCGGAAAACAACCTTTCTCAGCAGATATCCGCCTATGATAAAAGCTTGGATTTCAATGACTCTAAATTTGATTTTACATTTGGATTTAATACAAGTGAAAAAGGAATTGGATTTACCCTTAAATATAATACTGATATATATGATGACATTATAATAGATACAATTATAAATCATGTCGAAAAGTTGTTGCTGGGAAAAATTCATTATCATAATTGTAAAATATCTGATATAGAATGGATTGCTCGTGAGGAAAAAAAAGCACTATTAAAAGAAAACTCGAATTCCATTAATAATTTTGATATAGGCGCAACAGTCGTTTCAGTATTCGAATCTCAAGTGTTGAAAAGTCCAGATGCAATTGCTCTTGTTTTTGAAAAGAATAACTGGACATACAGGCAACTAAATGAAAAGGCAAATGCATTTGCAAGCTATTTAATAGAAGAAAAAGGTGTCAAGAAAGGCGACTTTATCGGAATAGAACTCGAAAGAAGCGACTATCTGCTTGTCGCCATATTAGCTGTAATTAAGACCGGTGCTGCATATGTTCCAATCAATCCGGATTATCCGGTATATAGAAAGCAATTCATATACAAAGATGCCAATCTAAAAATTGTATTGAATAGCAATGAACTAGAAAGTTTTATATTTTGGTCAGATAGTAATCAAACACTTTATAAAAATCCTATACTAGGCCTTACTCCTGAGGATATAGCCTATATTATGTATACATCCGGTTCAACAGGTCAGCCCAAAGGAGTGCTTGTTGAACACAGAAATATTATTAGATTGATTTGCAATCCAAATTACACAGAACTAACTGCTCAGGATAAGCTACTTCAGACGGGTGCAATAGAGTTTGATGCGTCAACCTTTGAAATTTGGGGAATGTTGGCAAATGGCGGTCAACTGCATGTTTTGCAAAGGGATTTGGTTAAAGATCCAAGCAGTATAAAAAATTACATTAACGAAAAGGGTATAACTAGTATGTGGTTCACTGCATCCTATTTCGACTCTATTGTACTTGAAGATGTTTCACTATTTGCAGGTCTTAAAAAAATTATTGTTGGGGGCTCATCATTATCACCCTTATTAATTAAAAAAGTAAAAGATCAATTTCCCGATCTTTCAATTGTAAATGGTTATGGCCCTTCAGAAAACACAACGTTTTCTCTTGCATATCAAATCAATCAGGTTGATGATAATATACCGATTGGTAAACCAGTGAATGGAACCACTGCATATATATTTAATAAATATGATAAGTTGCTACCTGTAGGGTTGATTGGTGAAATTCTTTTAGGAGGAACAGGTTTAGCAAGGGGTTACTTAAACCGACCTGAACTTACGAAAGAAAAATTTATCACCAACCCCTACAACCCAAGCGAACGCTTGTACAGAACAGGTGATTTAGGCAGATGGCGTGAGGATGGGAACTTGGAGTATTTGGGCAGGATGGATGACCAGGTAAAGATTAGAGGTTACCGCATAGAATTAGGTGAGATAGAACAAGCACTAAGTAGCCACAATAAATCCGGACAAGCGGTAGTTATAGCAAGAGCTATTAACAATACAACGGATAAGGAGTTGATAGCTTATACGACAGGGGAGGCAACAGCAGAGGAGTTAAAGACTTACTTAAAAGAACTGCTACCTAGTTATATGGTACCTAGCTACTATGTTAAGCTCGAAAGCATCCCCCTAACTAGTAATGGCAAGGTGGATAGAAAAGCATTGCCAGATCCTGATGGAACGGGTATACAACAAGCCGCTTATATAGCCCCAAATTCAGAAACAGAAAAGAAACTCGTAAAAATCTGGTCAGAGGTATTAGGCTTAGATGAAGTTACCTTAAGCATCAAGGCTGACTTTTTTGATTTGGGTGGTCATAGTATCAAGGCGATTAGATTATTAGGTCAGACACATAAACATTTGGGTGTAAAACTGGCCTTGAAGGAGTTGTTTGCTAACTCTACTATAGAGCAGTTAAGTAAACTGATAAGCACATCAACAGAAAAAGAAGCATACGCTTCTATTCCAACGATAAAAGCATCAGACGACTACGCAGTGAGTTCATCTCAACGCAGGTTATGGGTATTGAGTAGATTTGATGGAGCGAATGAAGCGTATAACATACCACAGGTAGTAAGATTGGAGGGTAGCTTGAATGAAGAGGCTTTCATAACATCCTACCAAAAACTACTGACCAGACACGAGGTGCTGCGAACGATATTCACAGAGGATGCTGAAGGCAATCCACGCCAGCGCGTGCTTCCAATAGGCGATGAGCGATTTAATGTTATAATTAAGGATTTTAGTGAGGTTACTGAGTCAGACCGAAGTAAGGTCGCTGAGCGCACGCCTGCCAGACGAACAGGAAGTCGAAGCGAAGAATATGTAGTAGAAGAAGTAAGCAGAGGATTTAGTTTAGAGGAAGGTCCCTTGATACGATGCAGTTTACTAAAGGAAACGGATAGTAGCTATGTATGGGTCTTGGTGATGCACCATATTGTGAGTGATGGCTGGTCTATGGGTGTATTGCATAGAGAGTGGAGTGAGTTGTACAATGCGGAGCTGGAACAAAGAGCAGCGAATCTTCCCCCGTTAAGCATCCAGTATAAGGATTACTCGGCTTGGCACAATGCACAACTACAGAGTGAAGAGATTAATATACATAAGAACTATTGGTTAGAACAGTTCAAGGGAGAGTTACCGGTATTGGAACTACCGAGTGATAAGCCACGCCCTAAGGTGATGACCTACAATGGAGCGAGTATTTTCAGAGAATTAGACAAACAGACTACCGATAGCTTAAAGGCATTTAATCAACATCAGGGCGGTACGATGTTTATGACCTTGCAGACGGCCTTGAACATCTTGTTGCATAAATACACGGGGCAGGAGGATATTGTTATAGGGAGCCCAATAGCAGGAAGAGAGCATCCGGACTTGGAGGGACAAATTGGGTTTTATGTGAACATGCTTGCCTTACGCAATCAGTTCAGTAAGGAAGATACAGTGACAGCACTTTATCAAAAGGTTAAACAGAATACTTTAGGAGCATTTAATCATCAGGTTTATCCCTATGATGAGTTAGTGGATACGCTTCAATTAACAAGGGATATGAGCCGCAACCCTTTGTTTGATGTGATGCTTACCTATCAGAGTACAGAAGGAGACGGTGATCAATTAGCTTTTTCACAAGCTAACATACGTCCATATATAACAGAAGAAAGTAATTATGAAGTAGCGAAGTTTGATATGAGCTTTGGCTTTGAGGATCATAGGGAAGGGATTTATTATTCGTTGAATTACAATTCGGATATTTACAGCGAAGAGCAGGTAAGGCGAATGCTGAGTCACATGGAGCGGTTATTGGAAACCATCAGCACCCAAATCCAGACCCCAATCACCGCATACGAGATTTTAACCCAAGAGGAGAAGATTTATTTATTAGAGACCTTAAATGACACTAAGGCGGATTATCCGAGTGAAAAGACGATAGTTGATTTGTTTGAGGAACAGGTGGAGAAGACACCGGAAGCTATTGCGATAAAGTTCAAGGATACGGAACTGACCTACAGAGAGCTCAACGATCAATCGAATCAATTAGCACATTACTTAATAAAAAACTACAATATTCAACCAGATGAACTAGTTGGAATAGAGTTAGATCGCAGTGAGTGGATGGTGATAGGGATATTGGCGATTATAAAATCGGGTGGTGCATATGTGCCGATAGATCCGGAGTATCCGGAGCAAAGAAAATCGTTTATAAAAGATGATGCTAGCTTTAAGGTTACGATTAACGAGCAGGAGCTTGAGAAGTTCAGGCAAGAAAACAAAAACAGGGAATACCCTATCACCAACCCGAATGCTCAATTAAGTTCAAACAATCTGATGTATGTGATTTATACATCAGGTACAACCGGTAATCCGAAAGGAGTATTGATAGAACACAAAAACGTAGTCAGGTTATTGTTTAACGATGCCTTTCAGTTTGATTTTGGTTCTATGGATGTTTGGACGATGTTCCATAATTATAATTTTGACTTTTCTATATGGGAGATGTATGGAGCCTTGTTGTATGGAGCTAAGTTAATTATTGTATCAAGTGAAGTCGCAAGAGACACCCTTTCCTTTGCAGATATGTTAATTACCGAAGGAGTTACTATACTGAATCAAACCCCTTCTGCTTTTTATAATTTATCAGATGTATTTAGAACTAATCATCCTAACAATGCGTACCACATACGCTATGTGATTTTCGGAGGGGAATCACTTCAACCCTCTAAGTTGGAATGGTGGCATCAACAGTATTCATCAACAAAGTTGGTGAATATGTATGGCATCACAGAAACTACAGTACACGTCACCTATCAGGAAATAGAGGCAAAAGAGATTGCGCGAGGAATTTCAAGTATTGGTAAACCTATCCCCACCCTTAGCTGCTACATATTGGATGAGCAAAAAAAATTATGTGCCGTTAGCCAAGAAGGAGAGCTGTATGTCGGGGGCTTAGGGGTTGCGCGAGGCTACCTGAACCGACCTGAACTAACCAAGGAGAAATTCATTACCAATCCCTACAACCCAAGCGAACGTCTATACAAAACGGGTGATTTAGGTCGTTGGCGTGAGGATGGTAACTTGGAGTACTTGGGTAGGATGGATGACCAGGTGAAGATCAGGGGTTACCGAATAGAACTAGGCGAGATCGAACAAGCGCTAAGCTCCCACAATAAATCCGGTCAGGCCGTAGTAATCACAAGAGCTATCAACAACGCCATGGATAAGGAGTTGATAGCGTATACAACAGGAGAAGCTACGGCAGAGGAGTTGAAGAGTTATTTAAAAGAGAAGCTACCGAGTTATATGGTGCCGAACTATTATGTCAAACTGGAAAGCATTCCTTTAACGAGCAATGGGAAGGTGGATAGAAAGGGATTACCTGATCCGGAGGGCACAGGCTTGGCAACGGGGGCGTATGTACCGCCGGGAACAGAGACGGAGAAGCAACTGGTGAAAATTTGGTCGGAGGTGCTGGGGGTACAGGAAAGCACCATAAGTATTTCGGCAGATTTTTTTGCACTTGGAGGGAATAGTTTACTTGCTGTTAGACTGATAACAAGAATATATTCATTATTGAAAATAAGTCTTTTGATTTCAGATTTGTTTCTGAACAGTGAATTAGATCATCTTGGTAAAATGATCGATGGCTTAAAAGGCAATGTTAAAAGTAATTTTGAAGTAGAGTTATGATTGATGATATAATAATGCGATTAAATAGTAAGGGTATAAGTTTGTCGCTAAACGGGAACAAACTTAAGGTCTCTGCAGATTCACAACTTCTTGAAGAAGATCTTGCTATTATTCGAACAAATAAACCACTAATTGTACAATATATTAAGCGTAGAACGGATCTTTTAACTCCTATCTTTCGCACCGAAGAGCAGCCAGACTATGCTGTTTCATCAGCACAAAGAAGGTTATGGGTCTTACAGAAGATAGAAGGTGTAAGTAACGCTTATAATATCCCTTACGTGTTGAAGCTTGTAGGGACTTTAAATCTTGAAGCATTTCAGAAAGCCTATTTGGGTATTATTAGTCGTCATGAATCTTTTAGAACTGTGTTCTTAGAAGATGGCGAGGGGAATCCACGTCAGCGAATACTGTCGCCTGATGACCAACGCTTCTATATGATCTTTATTGATTACACAGATTACAACGATGAAACAAAGGAAACATCTGTTGAGAATTATGTTCGGCAGGAGGTAGACAGGGTTTTTAACTTAAGTGAAGGACCGCTAATCAGATCCCATTTACTCAAAACAGATGATGATAGTTATGTATGGGTATTGGTTATGCATCATATTGTAAGTGATGGGTGGTCGATGGATGTTTTGGAGAAAGAAATGAGTGAGCTTTATAATGCACAGTTAGAGGGCCGATTGCCGGTTTTAAATGACCTAGGCATACAGTATAAAGATTATTCAGCTTGGCATATTACCCAGCTGAATCTCGAGTCAATGCAGGAGCACCAGAAATACTGGCTTGACCTGTTTTCAGGTGAGATCCCCGTCATTGAACTGACAAGTAATGGCCAGCGGCCAAAGGAAAAATCTTATATGGGATCAACTATAAACCGGGTCTTAGGTAAATTATCTTTTGAAAAACTAAGAGATTTTGTTCATTCAGAAGGAGGATCAATGTTTATGGTTTTACAGACGGCCATAGTTATTTTGTTGCATAAATACACTGGACAGGAGGATATAATTATTGGTAGTCCGTCTGCGGGCAGAGATCATCCTGATCTGGAAGGTCAGATTGGGTTCTTTGTAAATACAATTGTATTTCGAAATAAATTTAAAAGCTCTGATACCTTCCAAGAATTATATAACAAAATCAAAGAAAATTGTATTTCGGCATACAGTCATCAATCGTATCCTTATGATGAACTGGTAGGGGAATTAAAACTTAGCAGAGATGTCGGTAGAAATCCCTTATTTGATATTCTCATTTCATACAGAAAGACGGATTCCCGTTCATCGAACCCTTTTAGATTTACAGGAATTGAGTTGGCAGATTATCACCTTGAAAATGGTGGTATTGAGATAGCAAAGTTTGATTTGAGTTTTGGATTTGATGAATCGTCCGACAAAATTGAATATTCGATTAACTATAACACAAGTTTGTTCAATTCCGCTTTTATCAGTACTATGATGGATCATTTATGCGGTATTTTGGATTCGTTGCCTTACAGTTCTGCAAAATGTCTGGAAGATTATTCCATCCTGAGTCAAAATGAAATACACAGACTGGTTCAGCCACTAGGGGAAAAAAGACCGGAACAGAAAACAGCTGTTCAGTTATTTGAAGAAAAAGTTATTCAATATCCAGACAAAACGGCCCTCAAATATTTAAACACTGAACTGACGTACAAAGAGCTTAATGAATGGGCAAATAAGCTATCTCATTACTTAATGCAGATTGTTAAGGTAAATCCGGATGATTTAATTGGTATTGAGCTAGAGCGTAACGAATGGATAGTGATATCAATTTTGGCTGTTATTAAAACTGGAGGAGCATATGTTCCCATCGATATAGAATATCCAGATACCAGAAAAGATTTTATAAAAAATGATGGAAATATAAAATTTGTTTTTAATGCCCGCGAACTTAAAAATTTTAAAGAGGCTGACAAGAAGAACAATTTTCCGAATTCAAATATTAATTCGGATATAAAGAGTACAGACCTGATGTATGTCATGTATACTTCTGGAAGTACTGGAAAGCCAAAGGGTGTAATGGTTGAACATAGCCAATGGGTTTCTTTCATAAAATCCAATAGTCAATATTTTTTTAATGGGATTTATAATAATGAGGTGGTAAACTGGTTTGCTGTTACGAATTATACGTTTGACATATCTACTTTTGAATTAATCGGCTCCTTAATTTATGGTTTTACATTGAATCTCATTCAGATCGGAAATGTTGATTCACTATTTTCCGAAATCAATGCAAACCCGGGTGGGATTTTACAAATTACACCCTCTCAACTTGAAATGATTGTTGTTATTGAAAACAGTCATACTGTATTATCGCAGTTAAAAACTCTGCTGATTGGCGGCGAATCGATGGGTTTTAATTTAATTTCATTTATTACAAAATGTCTATCAAATATAGAAGTTTTTAATGTATATGGCCCAACTGAAACAACTGTCTGGAGTACTGGTTTTAAATTCGGGAAAGTAGACACATGTTTTTTGGGTCGTCCCTTAGCGGGGGAGTATGTGTATATTTTGAATAAGAATTTAAAGTTTGTTCCCAATGAATGTGTTGGGCAAATTTGTATTGGAGGATCCGGAATCACCAGAGGATATTTAAACAGGCCGGAACTCACAAAAAATAAATTTATCCATGATCCTTTCAGAGAAGGGGGAAAAATTTATTTGACAGGTGATTTGGGTCGGTGGAACCAGTTTGGTGAATTAGAGTTTGTTGGCAGAACCGATGATCAGGTGAAAATACGCGGACAAAGAATCGAACTCGGTGAATTAGAAAAAATTTTAAATGAACATGCAGGTGCCGGAAAGGTAGTTGTTGTTGCTAAAAATCTCCGAGAAAAATCGACTCTTGAACTGATTGTTTATTATACAGGAATGGCTAAGCCGGATGAGTTGAAAAAATATTTAATGAGCAGAACTCCTTCGTATATGGTACCCAATTATTATATTCACATAGAAACCATACCCTTAACCAACAATGGAAAAACTGACAGAAAAGCACTGCCTGAACCGGAATTTAGAAATCAATATCTTGAGACTAAAATGGGGCAATGGATCGACAGGCAATTACAATTAATCTGGTCTCAGATTCTGAAAATAGATCAAAATGAAATTCCATTAAATGTTGATTTTTTTCACCTTGGAGGAAATAGTTTAAAGATGATATATCTGACATATAGAATAAATGATATTTTTTCAAAAAATCTCAGATACAGAGATGTGCTAGAGAACAGCACCATTATAGATCTCAGAAAATTAATTAACAATAGCAATATAATTGAAGGGAAAACCTTTTACAGACTAAATGAAAAAAAAGAATCTGGATTGAAAATGCTTTTGCTCCCTCCGGGTGGAGGAGAAGGCTTGATTTTTAAAAAACTAGCTTCAGCATTGAATAATGTGATTGAAATATGGACAGTTGATTATACCTCGGAGATTTTTGTTGATCTCAAAGAATTTGCTATTGAGTTGTCAAAA
>Ga0209107_10001899_pt1 | contig 11653 bp, 11 predicted proteins | sample LakErihyJuly2011_2_FD_187460 | JGI IMG/M metagenome (GOLD analysis project Ga0209107, IMG submission 187460) | Freshwater microbial communities from dead zone in Lake Erie, Canada - CCB hypolimnion July 2011 (SPAdes) (version 2) | ecosystem: Environmental > Aquatic > Freshwater > Lentic >... | reverse complement strand
CTTCCCCTACCGCCGGAAAATCGCCAAGATTCCCAACGTGGCCTTCCGGAAAGCGGTGGTTCATTCCGTAGACACCCAAGAACAACACATCCACACGGATCAAGGCATTTTTGCCTACGACTACTTGGTGGTTGCCACCGGTTCCAAGACCAATTTCTTTGGAAGCGAAGCCCTGGAGCGCAATTCGCTGCAGCTTAAATCCATCGCTCAGGCCTTGGACATTCGCTCGGACTTCCTGCAGGAATTTGAAGACGCCTTGTATTTGCAGGACGACGACCGTCGGTCTGCGCTTAATTTTGTGATCGTGGGCGGCGGGCCTACGGGGGTGGAAGTTGCAGGTGCCCTGGCGGAAATTCGCAAGAACATTTTGGCCGAAGAGTACAAAGAGGTGGACGCGGAAACCATGCAAATCACCTTGATTGAGGCGGGCCCCCGCGTACTGGCCAGTTTTTCGGAAAAATCATCCCACGTGGCGCAAGACTACCTCCGCTCCATGGGGGTTCAATTGCGTTTGGGGCAACGCGTGCTGGACTACGACGGCGAAATGCTGACGCTGTCCACCGGCGAATCCTTGCGGTCGCGCACCGTCATCTGGTCTGCCGGAGTCATGGGCGCCGCGGTCTCCGGACTGCCCGCAAACGTTTACACCCGCGCGAACCGCTTGTCCGTCAACGACTTCCTGCAGGTTGACGGCGTTTCCAATGTTTTTGCCGTGGGCGACGTTGCCTTTGTGGGGGCCAACGGCCACCCCATGGTGGCCCCGGTTGCCATTCAGCAAGCGGAGGTGTTGGCGAAGAATCTGCTGCTGTTGGCGTCCAACGCGGCGCCCGCGCATCCGTTCCGGTACCGTGATCAGGGCAACCTGGCCACCATTGGCCGCAACAAGGCTGTGGTGGAAGTGGGCAAACTGCGCTTTCAGGGCCTGGTGGCCTGGTACCTCTGGATGGCGGTGCACCTGGTTTCCTTGATTGGGTTCAAAAACCGACTGGTGGTTTTGTTCAACTGGGCCATGAAATACTTCTCCCACAAAAACATCATCCGGCTGATTGTTAGACCCCCCAGCCACAGCGCTGCGCGTTCCGGAAAGGCCTCAAAATAATTTGCTGTACCTTTGTACTTTCGATCCTGCTGGCGGTGTCAATAAACCCGAAGGGCCGCGCAGCACCAAAAAGGAACTCAATAACCCCGATATTCCGCCGATTGACCGGCCTGTCTTCACCATCATCTTTTGAATTCATTTTCTGAACTCGGCCTGGCCGCTCCCCTGTTGGAGGCCCTGGCCCACGAGGGGTACACCACCCCCACTCCCATCCAAGCCCAAAGCATTCCCCCGGCCCTAGAAGGTCGCGACCTTTTGGGAACCGCACAAACTGGAACCGGCAAAACAGCAGCCTTCACGCTGCCCATCTTGCAGCACCTGATGCACGTTCCGGAAGCGCGCGGACCGCGGCCCATCCGGGTCTTGATCCTCACCCCCACACGGGAATTGGCCTTGCAAATTGACGAAAGCATTGCCTCGTACGGACGCAACCTCGCGCTGCGCCATTCGGTAATTTTTGGCGGCGTCGGCCAACAACCCCAGGTAAATGCTTTGCGCCAAGGCGCGGATTTGGTCACCGCCACCCCCGGCCGATTGCTGGACTTGATGAGCCAAGGGCACGTTGATTTGCGTCATTTGACCCATTTTGTCTTGGATGAGGCAGACCGCATGCTGGACATGGGCTTCATTCACGACGTGAAAAAAGTCATCGCCAAATTGCCCTCCAAGCGCCAAACGATGTTCTTTTCGGCCACCATGCCGTCGGAAGTAGTGAAGTTGTCAGACAACCTGCTGCACCAGCCGGTGCGCGTGTCCGTGGCTCCCGTGTCTTCGACGGCCGAAAAAGTCAGCCAAACGGTTTACAAAGTGGACCAAAAAGGCAAGCGCTTCTTGCTTCGCCATTTGCTGAAAGATGTGGCGCCCGAAGTGCCGTCCATCTTGGTGTTTACCCGCACCAAGCACGGCGCAGATAAGGTGGTTAAGGATTTGGTGAACAACGGCATCACCGCCCAGGCCATTCACGGCAACAAGAGCCAGTCTGCGCGCCAAAATGCGTTGGGCAACTTCAAGAACCGCACCACGCGCGTTCTGGTGGCCACAGACATTGCGGCACGCGGAATCGACATTGACGAGCTGACGCACGTAATCAATTTTGAAATTCCCAACATTCCGGAAACGTACGTGCACCGCATTGGACGTACCGGACGAGCGGGCAAAAGCGGAATTGCTTGGTCTTTGGTGGACCGCGAGGAGCTTCCCTTCTTGAAAGACATCCAAAAGTTGATCCGCCAGGACATTCCGGTGGACGCTACGCATCCGTACCAGCCCGGTGCAGTACTGCCCCAGGAGGCTCCTGAGCCCCCACGTCCACCGCGCGAGCCGCGCGGCCCCGGCAAGGGCAAGGCAGGCAATAACGGCGGCGGTAACCGCACGAAATCTGCGTCGGGCGGATCGTCCAACAGAGGCGGTAGCGCGGCCGGCAACGGCGGTGGTGGATACCGCGGAGGCGAAGCTCGCGGTGGCGAAGCGCGCAGCGGTGAATCGCGCGGAGGAGGCCGGCCCGTAGGGCGGGCCGACGGCCGCACGGGGGGATCTTCCGATCGCCCCAACCGGGCCGACGGCGGCAGCAATGCAGCGGGTGCAGACGCGAACAAGAGTTCCGCCCCTTGGTGGAAGCGAAATCGCTGAGGCCAACTACCTTTGCTTTATGGCGGAATTGGCAACCTCACCCCTTTTTCAAGCCCGGCCGGTGGAACACCCGGCGGAAGTTCCGTTCATGCTCTTTGCGGATGCGGAAGGTGAAATTGTAGAACACGAAACCTGGCGCTGCGTGGGCCGGACGGGCAAAACCTCCGTGGTTTTGCAACCGGAAGACTTCATCCCGCTGCCGGAAGGAAGTGAATTCTTCTTTTTGCCCGGACGCGTACCCTTGGGCTGGAATCCCAAGTCCGGCAAAATTGAGCCGTACGAAGGAACCGAGGCCGTGGCGGCATTCATCAGCCCGGCGCACAGCCAAACGTATTTGGCGGCCTACGAAAAGCGCGGAACGGCGCCCATCTTGCCGCTCTACGCCTATACTGCCGTGGGTTGGTTCAACGACCGCTTTTGGACCGCGGCCGTTCGGGTAGATCCGGACCTGCGCCAAGACGTCAGCCAGTTTCACCAGCCCCTGGTGGATCGGTCCATAGACCAAATGCGGAAGCGCTTCCCCGCCAACCGCGTGGTGGAGCACCTGGCGGAAAACTGCGCCAGCGATTACAGCTGTCGTGCCGCCCAAAATTTCTTTTTGAACCGCTGGGAATGCCCCGTGCCGGCGTCGCCCGCGTGCAACGCCACCTGCCTGGGGTGCATCTCCCTGCAGGAGGACGACGACGTCCACAGCGCCCACTTTCGGTTGAAGTTCATCCCGGACCCCAACGAAATCGCGGAGATGGCGCTGTACCACCTGGAGTCCGCCCCCTATCCCATTGTTTCTTTTGGTCAGGGCTGCGAAGGCGAACCCCTGCTCGTTTGGGAAACCTTGGTGCAGGCCATCCAAAAAATCCGCGCCCAAACCTCCAAGGGCATCATCAACATGAACACCAACGGGTCCAAGCCCGACGCCGTGGAAGCCCTGTGCCAAGCGGGTTTGCAGAGCATCCGCGTGAGCATGAACTCGGCCCGGAAAGATTGGTACACGAACTACTACCTCCCGCGGAACTACGCTTTTGAAGACATCGTGGAAAGCCTGAAGGTGGTGCGCAAGCACGGCGGTTGGGCCAGCATCAACTACTTTGTGTTCCCGGGGGTTACGGATGCCCGTGCGGAATGGGAGGCCCTGCAGCGGTTGATTGAATCGACGGACCTGAACATGATTCAGTGGCGGAACTTCACCATTGACCCAGACTGGTACATCAAAAAAGTACGGCTGGAACCGGACCCCGAACCTTTAGGGGTATTGAAGTTGCAGGAATTGGTGCGCACGCACTACCCAAACGTAGCCTTCGGGTACTTCAATCCGTCGGAAGAAACGCAGGCGTACTACAACGAACGCCGTACCCGCTGAGCGGCATGAAGCACGCATCGGCTGCCCCCGTGAGTATTGGCCTGGCAACGGCCGATCGTTGGAAAGACTACGCCTTGTTGGACTGCGGAAACGAGTACAAACTGGAGCGCTTTGGGCCGTTGGTCTTGGCGCGGCCGGAGCCGCAAGCCGTTTGGGCGCCCTCCTTAGAGGCGTCGGAATGGAAAAAACGCGCTCAAGCCACGTTTTCCCGATCCAAAGACAGCCCGGACAAAGGTTTGTGGACGGTGGCACCCGGAACCCCGGAGCGGTGGGACGTGAGCTACGCCTTGCAGGACCACAAACTGCGGTTTTCCCTGCAGCGAACCGGCTTCAAGCACATTGGGCTCTTTCCGGAGCAAGCCGAGAATTGGGAATGGATTTACGGCGCAGTGCGCACTCTGGGCGGGGCCGCAAGCGCTCCCAAAGTGCTGAACCTGTTTGCTTACACCGGAGGCGCCTCACTGGCCGCATGCGCCGCCGGCGCAGAAGTTACCCACGTGGACTCCGTGCGCAAGGTGGTGGACTGGGGACGACAAAACCAAGACGCCTCCGGATTGAGCGCCATCCGCTGGGTGGTGGAAGACGCCGCAGCCTTTGTGCGGCGCGAAGCCAAACGCGGCAACCGCTACGCCGGCATTGTGTTGGACCCTCCGGCCTACGGCCGCGGCCCAGACGGCGAAAAGTGGATTTTGGAAGACCACCTGGACGGGTTGCTGCGGGACTGCGCACAACTGCTGGAACCCAACGGCTTTGTGGTTTTGAACCTGTATTCCATGGGGTTGAGCGCCGTGGTGGCGCACACCTTGCTGAACTTGCATTTTGGACGCAGCGCCGCCTTGGTGGAACACTACGCAGAAGACCCCCACGGAAAACGACTTCCTTTTGGAACCGTCGCACGCATCGCCCCTGTGCCGTAACTTCATCCTTTCCAACGGCAACCTTTTTTATTTGACTGACCATGTACACCGGACTGCTTCACACCCACAGACTCTTCGCCTATTTGTTCCTGATTGCCGCCGTGGCAGCTGTTGGAATGGCCCTGCAAGGATGGATATCCAAACGCCCTGCACAAAACACTTGGGACCGTCGGACCGCTCTTTTTGCGTTGATCTTTGGGCACCTGCAGCTCCTGTTTGGCCTGGCAATGTACTTTGTGGGGCCTTGGTTCAACCAGCTCACCACCAACACCGCGGAAGTGATGAAGAACGCAGATCTGCGCTGGTTTGCCGTGGAACACATTGTGGTGAACCTCATCGGCATTGCCCTGATCACCGTGGGCTATTCCAAGTCCAAAAAGCAAGACCCCGCCGGCGCCTTCACTACCCGCATGACGTGGATGGGCATTGGCCTGTTGCTTATTTTGTCCCGCATTCCTTGGGAGCGCCTGCTTTGAACCGAATCCCTTTATGATAGAACGCCAAACCCGGGAAGACCGCGAAGAGCGGTGCATCCTGATCGGAGCCATTACCCGCCTGCAACCGGAAGAAAAGGTGCAGGAGTACCTGGACGAAATGGACTTTTTGGCGCGGACCGCCGGAGCCACCACCGTGGCCCGGTTCACCCAAAAAATGGACAAGCCGGACTCCTACACCTTCCTGGGGTCGGGAAAAATGGAGGAAATCCACGCCTACATCCAAGAACACGACATCGACTTGGCGCTGTTTGACGACGAATTGACGCCGTCGCAGCTGAAGAATATTGAGCGCCTCTTTGAAATCAAGGTGATGGACCGAACCAACTTGATTTTGGACATTTTTGCGGCCCGCGCCCAAACCTCCTATGCACGGACGCAGGTGGAGTTGGCGCAGTACCAATACCTGCTGCCGCGTTTGAGCCGCATGTGGACGCACTTGGAACGCCAAAAAGGCGGTATTGGGATGCGCGGACCGGGGGAAACCCAAATCGAAACGGACCGTCGGATCATCCAGCAGCGGATTGCGTGGCTGAAGGAAAAACTGGAGAAAATCGACCGCCAGATGGCCACCCAGCGGGGGAACCGGGGCGCCCTGATCCGCGTGGCGCTGGTGGGCTACACCAACGTGGGCAAGTCCACCCTGATGAACGCGCTCAGCAAGAGCGAGGTGCTGGCGGAAAACAAGCTGTTTGCCACCCTGGACACCACGGTGCGCAAGGTGGTCATTGGCAACCTGCCCTTTTTGCTGTCCGACACCGTCGGGTTCATCCGCAAGCTCCCCACCCAGCTGGTGGAGTCCTTTAAGTCGACGTTGGACGAGGTGCGCGAGGCGGACATTTTGGTGCACGTGGTGGACCTGCCCCACGTGGCGTACGAGGACCACATCGAATCCGTGAATTTGATTTTGTCGGAGTTGGACACCCGCGATAAACCCATTTTGATGGTTTTCAACAAGGTAGACGCCTTTTTGGAGACGGCCGAACCCGGGGCCTTGGATGCCATAAAACGCGCCTGGGAAGACCGTGCGCAGGGCCAAGCCGTCTTTATTTCCGCCACCCAAAAGGACAATTTCGACGGCCTCAAAGACGCCCTCTACGGCCTGGTCAGCACCCTCCACGCCGTGCGTTTCCCGTACGACAACTTTCTGTATTGATTGGGGTTCCCGAGTGGGGCAACCTCCGGAAATGGCCGGAGCTTTTTTAAACCACAGCCATACCCTCGTTTCTGTTGATGCCAGGACCTCAAAGTGGTAGTCAATTCCACGTTGTGGAGCTGTTAGTGGGGGGATTGATACCCGATGCTCGATTTAATAATTGAATAGTTTATATCAATTTTTTTTGAAATTTATAATCTATACTTGCGCCATTAAAATCAAATTACAATGGCACAAAATCCACACATCATTACGCTAAGTGAAGCGGAAACCATGACACACGCCTACCAACAAGATGCTCAATTTCAAGGGCTGACCGTTGCTTGCCGCATCGACAACGAAGCATATCAAGAGGTCATGTCACAATCCGGATGTGTCAGCATACGCACGTACTTTGCCCTGAACGCGCAAGGTGACCTCACGATCGTGGCAGTAGGCGTCGATGAAAACGGCGATGACATGACAAATGGAGTTCTGTTGAACAGAGCTTATGATTGCCCTTCCGAGTGTGCGCCAAATTCTCCCTTGCTTGCATAGCATTAATGAACTCTATCACATCGTTGAGAACATCCTCTTGACGTTGCTGATAATTAGGTTCTTTTGGATAGCCAGTCATGGTAAAAGATTTTCCAAAGACCATGGCTTGGTGGTCATTTTTAGTGCATTTCTGGTTGTCAATTCTGTCTTGTATGAAGGGCTTACTGCTCTTCAGATACCATGGCGTCATATTTATTATTTCATGCACGCTTTCCTGCCTCCAATGGTCATTTCATCGTTGGCCATAAAAAAACAGGTTGGGATTCCGCCTATAATCATGGCCCTATTGGTAGGTGCGATTAATTTCTACTTTGAACTTGACGTTGTCATCCTATTCCTATACTATGTGGCAATCTGGTTAGCCCTTAGCCAAGGATATCGCATGTCAAAACAACGAAGCACAGAATTAAGCAGGTCCGTGGTCTACGTAGCCATTGCCATCGATATGTTCGCTACCATGCTAATCCTTGTTTTAAGGGCCCTGAACTTCAATTGGCAGGAATCACAATTGATCCAATACGTTCATTATTTGAGGCTTACAATATTTCTAACCACTTTAATCACCTTGCATGTTAAGCTCAGGAGATTCATTGTTGCTTAGTATCCTTGCCATTTTGGTTCCTGCGGTCGGGATTCTCGTTGGTACTGGGCTGTATGCGTACTCTCTTCTTGTCCGATATTCACGGGTTTTGACCCGGCTATACCGTTCGAGTTTCAAAGGGGTCGACTCCGAAAGAAAGCGAATAGCAAGCGAGTTGCATGACCACTTAGGAGCTTTTTCTGTACAGATGTCGGATGGATTCGAGAAAATCAAGCAAAAAGAATACAAGGATTCAAAAGCCGAAATCGAAGCACTTGAAAGAGCGTTCAGCGAATTTCGATACGAGACCCATAATATTGTTGAATACATGTACCCCAAGGGACTTGTAGACCCCAACTGGTCCAAAAGCTTCAGGCAATTAAGCCAGCAACTTTCAATGAATGACGTTGTCGTTGAATTTGAAATGATCGGGAAAAAAACACCCTCCAACGATTACCTCCACAACACCTATTGGGCTGTCCATGAAATCATCGTGAATGCTATTAAGCACTCCAAAGCCAAGCGCATTCAAATTTCAATTACCAGCCAACTTTCGGATTTCACCATCAACATACAATACATGGCGACACCCCACACGCGTCAATGGATTAAAGGTAGACACAGAACAAAATCAGGGTTTGGGACCAACATCATTCAAGACCGTTTAAAAATGGTCAATGCCAAGGATAAAATTCGAACCCAAAAAGGCTTCGTATCACACACTATAACTTTTCAAAATGAAACTCCTACTCCTTGAGGATCATGAAGCAATTCGGGAAACGGTCATCCGCTACATCCATGAAATCAATCCATACATTGACGTTGTTGAAGCCGATAATGTGGAAGATGCGGATCAAGCCATAAAGAAAACAAAAATTACGTATGCCATTTGCGACCTCGAACTCACCGTGGGATGCAATATAAATCCCATAGAAGCCCTCTATCGTGAGCGTATACCCTATATGGTCTACAGTTCACATGTGAACAAATCATTGATTAAAGAACTCGAGGCAAAAAAGGTTCGGTGTTATGTCTCAAAACAATCGGATATGAAAGAATTCCGAATGGGCCTCCAAGCTTTGTTCAATGATACCAGCCACTACTGCCCCATAGTTATGAAAACCCAACATGCAAATGTTGGCTGGGAAGAAACAGGGCGCCTAAGACTTTCCAAGAGCGAAAAGAAAGTCGTCGAATTGCTAAGTAAAGGCCAAACACGCGAAGAAGTAGCGGCGAACTTAAAACTAGAATTAACCACAATTAACAATCACGTCTTTCGAGCAAGAGAGGCCAATAATTGTTCCAATGTATCCGAATTAATTAGGAGATATCACTTTTGGACCCCAGAATAGAATCATGAACCACTGATAGATATTGTTCAATTAAAAATCTATAAATACATATATCCTTGCTGGTAGATTCTACTGGCAATGAATAAGGAATATAGGGTCGTTTGGCACATTGAAAAGAAAGTGTGTAAATGCGACAATTGGCTCAACCATTGGATGCGAGCTGCAAAAAAGAGGGCGTTTCCGGAATGCTCCGTAGCCTCTTGTACGCAAAGCGCGCGTACCGGTGGCCATATCGTCGCATGCGACGATCCCCATGGAGAAGTATTCGTCATCCCACTCTGCAGGGAACATGACTCATCGCTGTTCACGGACTGCTTTCGGATCAACCAAAGGGTCAAACTTATCGCTATTACCAACCATAATTTCTGTAAACCATAACCCATGTCAACACCAGTTTCTCAGGCAATCATTGAACACTTGTAAAATAAGGAAATTTTAATGTTGTGTTCTTTGTGCCTATGAATCCAAAGGCCTGCGGTAAACTGCGTGCCCTGTTCCGCATCCACAATTTCGGGTATTCCCTTGGCGTAATGCATCTTCCCAGCCCTCAGCACACCATGTTGCCCCTAACGAGTTAGACAGTCCCCATCCGGCAATCTTTCAGCTGGAGATGGCAATAATCATAAAGCAGTACATGAATCCACAGTACTTGGAGGCATAGGTTAAGTCTGCGCTCCATTCAGTATTTTATTCAGGTTAACCAAGCCCGGGATTAAAAATTCAGGGAGTATTACACCTCGCAACCTTTTGATGAGGATTCCAACTAATTGATATAAATGTATCAATCCCACCTTCGAAAGAGTCAATAAAATTACGGCGTCAAAAAAGATGGCGCCATGAAATTTAAAAACATACAAGAAACGAGTGGTCTAACGTGCAATTGCAGCAGTTGGCTAAATCACTGGCTGCAATTTACCAACAGCAAAGCAGTTACATTTTGTGCAGAACTAAACTGTACAAAAATTGCCGAAGTAGGAGGACATGTGATCGCTTGCGATAGCGCCAATAAGAGTTGGCGAATTCTACCACTTTGCCGGGCTCATAATTTACATCATTTCAAAGAGTGTTTTGCAGTCAAACCTCAAATGATGGCCGTTCAAGTGACCGCAAATGTGAGCAAGAGTTGTAAGTAACACAATTAAAAATCTTCCCTTTCCGATAACAATCGCATGAAAAAAAGTTCTTCTTTTCTCAAATGTGCAGCGCTGCTTTTTGCCTGCGCTGGCACCAATCTACCTGTTGCCGCACAAATTTATCCGGCCAAAACCATTGATTTAGTTATTCCCGGAGGCCCATATTCAGATGTACAAAATACAGGCGCGGCTATCACGGAATGCAGCGGTTGTGCCCAAGGCGTTGCCCATGCTTATACTTGGGATGGCAATAATCCTGGAATTGCGGTATATGAACCTGGCGCAGGTGTTTATGTACAGTCCTTACCCTCTGGGGCATGGGATCCGGACATTGTCTTTGGCCTGGACGGAACTTCGGGGGTTGTGGTCTACGAACTCTTTGGTGGAGTAGAATACAAAACTTTCACATACACACCTGGAATAGTGACTTTAGGCACCTCTACCTTAGTGCATAACAATGCCCATCATCCAAATATTGACAACCCAACCGATTGTGGCAGTCGAAACCCTGCGGTGATCGTGTTCGAATCAGCGGGGAGCACAAGTGATCTGGAATATTGTGAAGGTACTCTGAGCGGTGGTTTCGGGAAAAATTTACCTGTGCCGCAATTTGGGCTCAGCCAGCAATGTAACATCAGCACCCGTTACCGGCCCGACCTTCAAGTCTTTGATTACAAAAAATACCTTTTTGTCGCTCAAGGCATTGACAGCGCATCAAATCATTGCGTCGACTTGTTTGACGTAACGACCTACCTAGATGGATTTACGGCGGGTAACATTTTACTTTCCGGTGTTGTCGCTCATCCCCGCATTGACGGTGTAGTGGATCAGCAAGGGCTCACTTATGCGTATTCCGTAACGTACAAAGATCACAACAGCATTCGGCATGGAATGCAAGACACCATTGTCACTGCATTACAACCTATAAGTACTTTATCTGACAAACCTGCGATTGCCTACAATGGAGACTATCACGATGTAGTTTGGCCATCCGACGCTGTAGCATCCCCAAATATGGATTTGATTGGTAAAGGATTTTTTGCAGACTTGCCGGATATTTTTTACAAGGAATTAAATGATGTTACCACTTCAGGTAATGTCAATAAACGTGCTGTTTCCTTGGCTGGACGATGCGAATACAATTATGCTTCCTGTTGGGCTACTGATGAGGACATCTACTTTAAAGAGGCAATAGCAATCGATTCAAACTATAAAAAAGGTCCGGAGTCCGATGATGAATATCAGATGTTCGTGTATAACCTTACCGGACAATTGATCAATCAAGGGCGAGGAGCAGACAAAGAGGATGTTTTCAATGATTTACCAAAAGGGATTTATATTGTTGTGAAAATTAATAGATTTAACAAAATAATTGAAGTCCAAAAGCTCCTAAAATAAT
>Ga0209107_10001897_pt1 | contig 11656 bp, 17 predicted proteins | sample LakErihyJuly2011_2_FD_187460 | JGI IMG/M metagenome (GOLD analysis project Ga0209107, IMG submission 187460) | Freshwater microbial communities from dead zone in Lake Erie, Canada - CCB hypolimnion July 2011 (SPAdes) (version 2) | ecosystem: Environmental > Aquatic > Freshwater > Lentic >... | reverse complement strand
ATCTGCGCTGCAATAGAGATTTCATCTTTACGCTTGCGTAGTGTTTCTTGATTTGCCTTTGCTGCTTTTTCTGCTGCTAGACCAGTTGCGTCTAACGGACTTGTTGGTTTATTTGCCACGGTAATAATTCTCCTAAAATAGTTTGTTTAATTGTGATGTGTTTGGGGGTCCAGGAAGGAGTAGGACCCCCAAACAACATCAGTGTCTTAGTTTGTGTAAACCTTGACGATAGCCTGGTCGGTGATTACACCGAGACCCCAGATTGCGTACCATGCAAGAGCGTGCTCACGACCGAAGTCGAGAACGCCACCGTCACGGAGTTCAACTGGGAGTGAGATTGCGTGACCAAATGCGTTGTCACCAATCATGATTGATTCGTAAACTTCAGCACCGTTACCAGTTGCTGATGTTAGGTAACCTGCTTCTGCAGTGAAATCTGCAGACTCTGGGTTTCCACCTGAACCTGGAGCAGTGTTAGCCTTTACAGGCACAACTCCCTGGTCTGCTGGAACACCAACAGATGTTGAAGTTGTGTATGCAGCGTTAACTGACAACTTCTTAACCTGTGTTGTTTCGATGAATACTACGTCGTATAGACGACCGATTTCACCAAGCATGAAGTTACCTGGAGCAGCGTACTTTGTAACTTCGATGAACTCTGGGTTCGAACGAATGTCACGTGACTGCTTTGGGTGTACGAACTGTACGTATGTCTCACCTAAGCGAGGGATGTTCTTACCAGCAAGGGTAAGAGCGGCATCCTTAACAGCACCTGTTGACAACTTGTAGTCACCATCTAGGTCTGAAATTTGTGTTCCTACAGTACCTTCGTTGTACCAGTCATTAACACCTTGTACTCCAGTGCGGTCGTAACCGAACACTGCTGATGTTGCTGCTGATAGTGTGTTGCGTGCTTGTACGTCAAGGTATTGTGCCATGTGGCGACCAAGAAGACGTGAAGCAGATGCCATAACGTCATCGAATGATGCGTTAAGAAGTAGTTCAGAAACTGCTACTGCGTAGCCGTGTTCTGCAACTGTGATAGCAATTTGCTCTGCTGTAAGAGCGTTTGTTGTCATACGAACACCTTCAGTTAGTGGTGAAGGGTCTACAGCAAAGTTCTTGTAACGTAGGAAGTTTACACGAAGACCAGGTGCTACACCTAGTTCAGTCTTCTTAACTGCAAACTGTTCGAAACGAAGAATTGGCATTGCTTGGAACAAGATTTCCTTGCTCCAGATTGTTTGAATTGCTTGGTTCAAAGATGAGTTTGAACCTGAGTAAGCGGTTGGGGCTCCTGCGAGTTGCCCAGTACCTGTAATTGCACTTGCCATTTAGGTCAAGTCCTTTCGTAGTTGTTGAGGGGGGATTAACCGAACAGTCCCTGACCACGGTTGCTGGCTGCAGTGCCAAGTAATTTGGCTCTTTGTTTCGAGTATTCTGCCAATGACATATCCCTGATTGACTCAGGTGAGTACGATTGTTGTTCCGAATTGTTATCGAGGGGTCCTGATGCTGGAGCCGTTACACGTGCTCCAACCATTTGTTGCTTTGCATTAGCAGTCGCCTGCTGGACATCCTGCATAATTCCTGCAGATTTGTCTTTGAGCGTTGCAATGCTTTGCTCAATTTCTTCTTGTGTATTACCATTAACAAGGTCAATGAGTTGAGGAACGATAGTGTCACGCTCTTGCTCAATACGTTGTGAACGGTAAGACATCAAATCTTGGAACTGACGTTCTCTTTCAAGGAGGGCAAAAGCCTTTTCTCTCTCAAGACGTTCAGCATCTAATTGAGACTGAAATTCTTGCTCCTTCTTAGAAAGGAGTTCCTTAAAAGTTAACTCTTGTTCTTCTTCTTGCTTCTTCTTTTCAGCACGTTCAGCAGTTTTAGCCTTACGCTCTGCTTCACGTTGCTCTTCTTTAGAGGCAAGGTCTTCTGCAAGCGCTTTAGCCTTTGCTAATTCTTCTTGCATTTTTTCCATTTGAGGATACAACTTTTGCTTCTCCTGTGCACGAGCCTTTGCTAGGTCATCGGCAGTAAAAGACTGCATTGTTGGTTCACTCGCTTCCGAAACCTCAGCAACTGCTGGAGTCTCCATTACTTGATTTTCATCCATTATGTTCACTTATCTTTCTTATGTCGTTGTCCGAATGCCTTGCGGCGTATCACTTGGTTACAATGAGATAATTGCATTACATTTTAACGCATTTGTCTCGTTATATTCTGATAATTATCAGAAATCTTTATTCTTTGTCTACTGCTCTCCTCTGTGGAAGTTTAGTTCCGTAGGCGTCAGTGACAAGTTTGTTTCGTATTTCAGCCTCTGCCATTTGTTCAGTACCCCTCATTGCCTGATTAGCAGGGTCTTCTACATTGTCTTTAGTTTCTGGCCCAGACATACCATCGCCTAGTACGTCTCCATCACCCATAGGTGTTGGCTCCATTGGCATTGCAGTATTTCCATCAGGTCCTGGCATCATGCCAGTCATGTCCATAATGGCTTTCTGAATCTGAATTTTAACCAGTTGTAGAGCACCGTCTGCTTGTGCATCAGACATAAGTTCTTGGCGAATTTCTTCCAACTTCTCTTCTGGGAATTCTTCTCCAAGTTGACGCAAAGCGCCTTCCTTAGACTCAAGTCCCATACCCAACTTAGTTTGAATTTCGTTGAGAACAATCAACTTATCTAATGGAAGTGGTTGTGGGAACTGTGCATAGTTTTGGTAAGAAATAGGGTCATTAGGGTCAAGTTGTGGGTATTGACCATCTTTGATTGGACCATCTACTTCTGGGTTGTAAAGCATTGTTTCTGGTTCTTTAAAGAACAATGTACGGAGAGCGAGTTCGTTAATCTTCTCTAAGCCCTTGCCGTACTGCGAAGTTTTTTGTGCCCAACGGTTCATCAATGGCTGATACTGAATTGAAAGTGCAACACCAGATGTGTTGGAAATAGGTTGAACTTGACCCAGTGCGGTTTCTGGGATGTTCATAATTTCGTGCATTGAACGCTTCAAGAGTTCTAGGTACGAAAGAGCACCTTGAATTCCTGCAGCACCTCCCTCAAGGTTGAAGACTTGAGCATCTTTTGGAAGACCGCCCCAAACCTTCTTTGCACCCTTTTCAAGATTAGAGGCTTTTGCACCAACAATAACTGTCACAGGGGAAGCGTGATAGTTAATGATGTCTGCAATGTCGGTTGATATTTCATTGTAGGAGCGGTTTAGTGTGATGATGTCGTGTGCGTCTGCGAGACCCCACGGTGAACCTGAAACAGGAACATTAGGTATGTGCACCACTGGAATAAGTCCTAGTGGATTTGGACGAGAATCAATCAATTCATCATTGATATACTCTTCGATTGTGTCGTCAGTAAGAATTTCAGTGTAAGTAAATACTTGGCGAGTACCTTCTAGAGATGTTCCCCAGAAACGATACTTCTGTTTAAAACGAAGAAGACGTGTTCTATCGTGTGGGTGGAACTCAGGGAAACAGAATGAAGAGTTCATTGGAAGAAGGCGAACACGACCTGGGTGTGCTGCTCCAGAAGAGTCTTGCCATGCTTCTTCGTATGCAATCTTTACAAATACATCTCCAGTAATTCCGCCTTGTTGTGCCATTTCAAGAAGTACACGCATCTTGTCGTTATCTATTTCCCAAATGCGTTCTAGGCGGTCTGGAATAATTGCTTCTGTTGCTTTAGGGGAACGGAAGTGAATACCCTTACCAAATACAAAGCGTGCTAAAAAGTCGTTGAATGCACGGTAGTAATTAACTGTAAGTTGCATTTCGCCAGATTCACGGCGATAACCCCAGTGGTGACCAAGGTACATTGCCCAGTTAAGTGAATAGCGATTAAGGCGTGGACCGTGTACTTCAAACTCTTCGTCAGCAAGTTCAACTAAACCAAGTGGTGAAACCGAAATGGTTAAGTCTGATGATGCAGCCCTATACGACGGAGGACTGAAGTCCATGAATGACATTACTTCTTGCCTTTATCCTTCTTTGAAGACTTTTTTTCTTCTTTATCTTTATTAGGCTTACTTCTTTTTTCTAACTTTTCTCTTTCGTGCTTTTTCTTTGCAATACCCATCTTGCGGTCTGCTTCTGTGGTTTCAATGAAGCGACCACCATGTTCTACGTAAGTTTTATGAACCCAGTGCGATGCACCTGGATTTGGATAGTTGGAGTACTTTGCTTTTGCCTGTGCGACAATCATCGCCCACATTTTGGGGTTTGCTGGTTTACTCGCCATACTATCTCCTCTCTATAACCCGATAGGCCCCCACACTAATGTGGGGGCTATCAGATGTCTGCTTTAACTTAGTCGTTTACGACTGTTGCGGATGTGCGCTGTGTGCGTCCGCCTGAACGAACAACTGTCTCAATTGTCTGAGCAGCGTAATCGTTGTGTGTTCCGTGTGCGAACTCACCCAAGAATGTTGGTGCTTCTACCCATGCAGCAGAACCCACGTGGGCACGCTCTGCAAGAGTTTCAGCAGCAGGCTTCTCAAATACGTTTGCATTACGGTTAGGGCGTCCTGCAGCAGGAATGTAACCCTGCATCATGCCCTTCTGGAATTCGCTTGGGACATCTGTGTCTGTTGCAATTCCTTCTTCAAAACGAAGTGGACCACGACGTGTTGCGTTGTCTGCGCCCTTTACTTCGTAGTTGTGGGGTGCACGCTCTGGAAATTGAGGTGATGGTGCTATGCTCATTTTTACTCCTTAAGGATAAATAGGAAGGCCATTCCAGGTAAAAGTTTCCTACCTTTTAGCCTGTTTATGTTGCTGAACTAGAAAAAAGGATTCGAAGAAGCCACTACTTCTGGCATAACCAATGACTCTGTTAAACAGCAGGCGATAGATAAAGAATCCACAAAGTCGTCGTGTGCATAGGCTTCTTCAGGGGCGGATACAAGAAAGTTAGGTCCTTTGTACTGAACTTCTGCATCCGTCATTTGTTGAACAAATCGCTTCCAAGTACGCAATCTACGTGTTTTTGCATGTGCGGGCCAAGAAATCATTTCTCTTTGAATTAGTGCCTGTAAATGTTTCCAACGCTTAGACTGCTCAGAAGGTGAAGATGTAAGAGCAGTTACTTCGGCTCTAGGAATAAGAAGTTTTAAACGTTGAGCAACTGCGTCACCAACACCGTTAGCATCTACTCCGATAGCAAGAACGTCATAGTTTTCTAAGAAGTTTACTATTTGGAAGTATTGCTCCTCCCAATCGTCTCCTTGAATTTCAAGCCAATTAAGAACACGGTGCTCAAAGTAGCCAAACTCGTCTGGCCTATCCCAGTCAACCCACACCACAGTCACAACAGTGCTGTCAGTTTTACGTGCAGGGTCAATACCGACTACCACTGGTGTCTTGTGCCAAGACTTTACTAACTCGGAAGATGTGTCTCCTAACCTGTCCATAACAGTAGAGGTAACAAACATACCTCGTTCAAGAAGCCATTTACAGCAGTAAGACATTTGGAACTCATCTGAGTCTTCACCGATGCGTAGCATTTCTTTTCTAATGAACTTTTCATAGTTAGCGTTAAACTTTGACACTTCTTTCCAGTCCCATTGGAAATGGTTTTGACGTGAACCACGACCTGTTTGTCTACGCTTGTTTAATTGAATAGCACGGTAGAAGTTGTTCTTACTTGTTGTTGGAGTACCTGTCTTAACCATTGTTCCTGCGTAGTAAGCAAGCATAGGAGAGATTGATTTAGACACAACAAAGTCATCTGCTTCTTGACACTCATCAATAACAATCAAATGGAAAGACTTAGATTCAATTTTTGCACGAGGGTTTGCAGTCATCATCGTAATAGTTGAACCAGACTTCTTTAGTTTAATTTGTCGAGTAACTCCTCCAACACGTGCTGCGCTGTCATCAATTTCTGGGTCTCCCAAAATCTCTACTGCACGCTCAGATGTAAGGCGAGTAACAGCACGGCTAAAGAGAGTTTCTACCTGTGACTCAGTAGGTGCAAATAAACCTACCCACAATCCATCCTTAAACTTTCCAAGCAAATCTGGGTATAACTTTGCAAGACGTGGAAGCAAAACCATAAGTGTGGCTACTGTGTCAGCAACTGTCTCTGACTTTCCTGACTGACGTGATGCAAGCGCTGTAATTTCTTCGCCGTCGTTAATGATGACCGATTCAATAATTCGGCGTGCTAAAGGTTTTTGATATGCGTGTAGGTCATGGCCTACAAGGACTTTTAAGAAGTCCAAAATTTTATCAATTAGTTTTTCAACAAACTGTTGGGATAGTTCATCTAGTTCTTCAATGATTTCTTCAGGTGCTAAGTTCTCATCGTTTAGGTAGAACTCAGGATTAATTTCCTCAAACTTATTGTCATCATAGGTATTCATTTGACCCCACAAATAGCGAGACCCACTTGCGTGGGCCGTCGCCTGACCAAGAGAGAGGTAAAGCAAGCAAAGCGTAACACATTAGTTTCTTCGTCTCAACTCTTTAGCAATGGCATGGAATGCTTCCGCACCCATAACTACTTCATCAAGCATTTCATCACTTGGGTTCTTCTGCCAAGCGGAGATACATTTCCCAATCGTGAACATCGAGTGTTCCATCCATTGCACCAAGTCTGGTGTTGAAATTTTCGCTACCCTCTTCTCGATTCGAGTCTGGGGCTGGTGTCCATCCTGCTTCTTCCGTAAAATCATCGTATGTCACTTCCCGTGTTTCTAGTGCGCCAGATAATGCTTCTTCTTCATCTTTAACGCCAGTCCAACGACCACAGACTAGTGCCTTAAACTTAGGTAATCTTAGTATAAAAGGCTTAGAAGTTCTAAATGGTTCTTCAATTTCTTGGGTCCAACCACGAACAATGACTTTGCTACCCCATTCATAGGGGAATTTAGTTACTTGAACAAATACTGGACCGATGTTGTGTACCTTTGGCATTACTACCTTTTCTTTTGCTTGTTGTTCTGTCCTAATGTTTTGTACGTAGTTTTAGTTTGTCCCTTGGCTTTACCCTTTGAGTGTACTTGAGCACCACGAGAGAATCGGTAATACGCTTCTCTAGCAGCCTGGGAAACACTAGACACATCTGCTGGACCACGAGGCTTGAAGTCAAGCATACGGTAAATAATTGCGCCCTTAGAACGGTTAGCCTTAAACGCTGCCCATTCATTTTCATCTACTTCATAGTAGTTGTAAAACGTTCCATCACGAAAAACTACAGTTAACTTCTCTTCATCCGCATCATAACCAGCGGCTACGGTGCGTGGTCTTTCTGGGTTTGTTGTAGATGTTGGAACTACAGTCAAAGGTGCTGGAGATTCATCTTCTTCAAGTTGAGGGCCAAAATACCCAGGAATGCTTTCATCTCCAGTAAGTGGGTTGTACTCAACAAACTGACGACTGTAAGAAGTGTCCATAGAACTTGGTAACCCAGCCAAGTTATTGTAATCTGTTCTTTCGTTGTCAAATAAGAAGTAATCTAAACTTTGAGAGTCATCTTCCATAAGATTACGCATGGACCTGAACTCTGCAGTAGATGCTGCTGTAGGAGCACCTTTAAAATCTTGCCCAAATACTTGACGACCTAAATCACCGATTAACTCCTGAGCAGACGGCATAGAGCGTCGTTTACCACGACTACTCCTGCCGCCTGCTACACGAGCCATATTAATTTCCTAATTGATTAGGACGCTGCTGCGAATGGTGTAATTGTTACTGCTGCACCTGCTGAGATGGTGTTTGCACCTGCTGCAAGTGACTGAGTCTTGATAGTTCCAGCGACACCAGAAACAACGCCAGCAAGACTTGTTAGAGCCTGTACTGTAGTTGCTGTTCCAGTTACTGTGAATACGTTTGCGTTTGTAACAGCAAGAACTGTCCAAGAACCGTTTACGCCATCTCCACCAGAGACATCAGAAACTGTTACCTTGTTACCAACAGCAAAGCCGTGGCTTGCTGCTGTAATTGAGATAACTGCTGAACCTGCTGTACGGGCTGCTGCTGTAATAGTTTTACCGACGTTAGATGCTGCTGTTGCAGTTGTAGGAACAAGTGTTGCGTCCTTCATTGCATCAGTTGCAAGTGCTGTTGTAAGACCAATTACTGAAGGTACAAGTACGTAGTCAACTGAACCTGCTACATCTTCACCTGCTGTGTTTGGGTTGTACAGTGGGAAACCGTTCCATCCTGAAAGAGCGATGATGTGATTGTCTAATGTTGGGGCTAGACGACCCGCTACTCTTGTAGTGACTGATTCTGAAAGAGTTGCACTTGCTGCATCTGGACGTGCATCGTTTGGTTGAATAGGGAAGTTTCCCCATACGAAGTCAATAGCGACTTCACCTGCGGTATCAAGAAGATTACCGTTGTTATTTACTGCCATGTTTTTTCCGCTTTCTCTAGAGAGGTGTTAATTTCCCCATGCGCTTAGGGGAACCTTACGTGTAAGTATCCAAGAATATTGACTATATGTCAGTGTTTATTCATCACACTCATGGTCGTCTAGTTCATCGTGCATAAGTACTTCATCACAGTCTTTGCACTTAAAAAACCGCACATCATCTAACCCAGCATGTAAAGAGTCAGAGTGATACTCATCTACAGCCATTTCGGGCCTTGCTAAAACTTCTGGTGGAAATGGTCCTCTAGGAGAATGTGCAGAACTTGGAACTGAGTGGCCTTGAACAGCAAACTTACGAATTAGTGTCATTTTTTGTTGCGGTTTTCTTAGTCGGTTTCTTAGTCGGTGTGGGAGTCGGTGTTTCTTCTACTTCTGGTTCAACTACAGGAGTATTTGTAATCTTTTTAAGACCTTCTTCAAGAACACTCTTAAGGGTTTCAGTTGTTTGTAATAATCCAGCCTTTTTTGCGTGCTCTAAAAACTTTGGCAAGTGAGTGTTGCAATACAAAATCTGTGAGTTATTAGTAACTTGATAAATGTAAAAAGCGTCTTTCTTACAGTTTGCACATTTCATTAGCAATCCCACGCTCTTCTTGCTTTATTCAAACGGCTATCAGGGTCTTTAGCGGCTTTAGGAAACATCTTTGCTTGTCCAGCAGAACGTGCACAGTATGACTTACGACGAGCAGCAGACTTCTTAGACTTTGCTGCTTGTTCTTTCTTTACTGGTGGCTTAAGGTCAGAACCAGGATTTGCTCGTTCGTATGACTTGCGACCCTTTTCATTGAGGCCGCCTTTTTCATTCTTACCTTCTTTGCGAGACCAAGCAGCAGTTTTCTTTTTGGTTGCCATTACCACATCACCCCGTGACTAAATTGAGTTGGACTAAGAATGGGTGCTCCACCAGTCATTGGACCAGGAGTACTCATTCGTGTTTCACGTGATTCTAACCAATATGCTGGCGGCATCATGCCAAAGTTACGAACAATTTGACCATGCGCTCTTACTTCAGGTGGAATCAGTTCAAAAGAAACACCCTTAGTAAATTCTTGGTGTGAAGCAGTGTCCTTGTTAAGCGCCGCAGACATTGCTTACTTCTTCTTCTTTGATGCAGCCTTTTTTACTGCTGCTTTCTTGGCTGGCTTCTTTGAGGCAAGAACTTGTGGTGTGTCTTCGTAGTGAGAAATTTTATTTGTTACAGGGTCACGGTGTGCATAGCGTGGCTTCTTTTCCGCAGGTGCTTCAGTAGCAGCAGGCTTACTAGCCGCAGCAATGTTAATTGGCATACCAATGTTTTCAGGACCTCGTGGTTTTGCAGCAGTTGCTTTTGGAGCACGAACTTTTGCTGCTTTACGTGTGTAATCAAGTTGGGTATCACCAAAACCAATTTTTACTTGTGTACCACCTTCTGAATGCTTGTTTACTGAGTCAAAGAAGTGTGTGTTGCGTGTGTGTGCACGGTCTGCTGCATCTTGCCCAAGTACGTGTCCAACAACTGCCATGTTAACTTCATGACCGTGTGTAGCGCTTTGCAACTCTTTTTCGTGAGCGTGTTGAGCACCCTGCATACCTGATTGCAAAATTGCGTGTTGCATATTGTTGGAACGTCCAGCAATTGCCTTACCGAGTGAATCAAAGGGATTCTCGGTGCTGTTGCCGTGACCAGCGTGTACCATGTTCATCTGTCCCATAGTCCTATGTTCCCTTACTTATCTTCTTCAGTCTTAGTATTCGTCAGACAATTTTCAATGGAAATAAGCCTTTCGCCCATCTCTACAAAGGCATCCATAAGAAGCGCTTGGTTTGAGTACAGTTTGTCTACTTTGTCTTTGGTTGTACTTCCACCATTATTGCTGAGTTCTCCGTCTAGTTTGTTCAGTCGCTCCATTACTCCAGGTACAGCATCTCGACCTGGCGAAGCCTCTTCGCCTTCCCAATCACGCATAAAGCGTTCCATCCATTGTCCCCAACGTTTCAACTTCTTGTAGAAAGGACTCAAGAGAACTCCTAGGCTAATGAGAGCACCAGCGACAATGCCGATAGTTGCAAAGGTGTTTGTCACTGGTGCGTCTCTTTTAACTTACTTCTTGCCGAACCCGTATGACGGGTCTTTTGGATTAACAAACTTTGCTGCTGGCCCAATAAGACCTGCAATGAAAGCGTTAACCAAAGTCTTTGGGTCAGTAATACCGCTCATATAAAGAGCAGCAACTGCTGCAAGGGATGCACGAAGCCAGGTGGCTCCTGCTGCCTTAAGTGTATTGATATCCATGATTCTCCTAACTATGCCCTACTCAGACCAATGGTCTCTTATTCGTCTCGGTTACGCAGCGGATACGTAATTGCCCACGCAACTAGGGTTGCGATAATTGCGTACCCCACAATTGTCTTTGCGCTTCCATCTAGGACTACCCAAGCAATGAACATGCCAAGTAGGGTCCAGAGTTGGTCAATCATGTCTTTTAGTATCTTCACGACTTTCGTCTCCTTACGCCTTTGCTATCACCTGATGGGCCTCCACCACCAGAACCACCGCCCCCACCTGTTGAACCACCTGTCGAACCGCCAGCAGCACCTGCTGCAGCACCGACTGCGTTCATTGCTGCACCAGCAGCAACAACAGTTGCAACAACCATATCGGTTGCTTCTTCACGTTCTTCTGTAGACATGTCTGCGCCAATGCTTCCCAATGCAAGAATAACTTGACCAGGGTCATCAAATATTGCGCCAATTAATTCTGAAGGTGACTCTAAGACTTGTAACGCTGCTGCGACTTCTGCAACAATTATAACTTCATTTCCGTTTTCATCTTGTCTAACTTCTACTGGAGTTTCTGCAGGTAAGTCTACGTATGCAATACCAGCCTCTTGAATCTGTTCTGATGTAAGGGTTTCTCCTGGTGCAACAGATTCAACCAATGCTTCCGCAACAAGTTCTTTTTCTGCCGTTGTAAATTTTCCGTCTTTAGCAAGAGTTTCTGAAAGGTTATTAACCTCAGCCTGAGTAATCTCCCCGTCGGCAGATAAAGCATCTAAAATTAAATCTTCTTCTGCATTAGTCATAGGTCCATCATTCAGGGTCTCAATTAAAGTGGTGGCTTCAGCCTCTGTAACTTCTCCATCAGCCATTAAAGAATCAACTATTGCTTCGGCTTCCAAGTCAGTAATTTTTCCATCAGATAAAACATCCTCTACTTCTGAAGTAACTTCTTCTTCTGTTACTGGCTCTGTATCTACTGGTTCTGTTTCCACAGGTGTGGTG
>Ga0209107_10001895_pt1 | contig 11664 bp, 17 predicted proteins | sample LakErihyJuly2011_2_FD_187460 | JGI IMG/M metagenome (GOLD analysis project Ga0209107, IMG submission 187460) | Freshwater microbial communities from dead zone in Lake Erie, Canada - CCB hypolimnion July 2011 (SPAdes) (version 2) | ecosystem: Environmental > Aquatic > Freshwater > Lentic >... | reverse complement strand
CAGGTAATTGGACTAATATGAGAATGACCATTGGTACTGCGGTATATGATTCATCTCAAACAACACAAGTAAATCCAAGAGCACCTCTGACTTCATTAGCAAATACTAAATATTTGATGTTGGGAGCTGCAGTGACAACAGATAGTTCAGGAACGCAAACAGTGACAAATACTAATGGTGTGACACAGACAAGTGACAAACCATTTACACCACCGGCAAATCCACCATTTTAAGAATCAGAACACAATAAAAACATTTTAACAATCAAAACTTTATTATCTAAAAACGGTGTGAATTAGTAAGTTCGGCCGAATATCATAAAGTTGTTAATAATTTTGTGATCAGAATTAAACAATCCCTAAATTTCTAAACCTTAGCACGCCCACTAGGACTCGAACCTAGAACAACGGTTTTGGAGACCGTGATGTTACCATTACACTATGGACGCAGTTGTTACCCCCCAGGGACTCGAACCCCAATTAAGTGGACCAAAACCACTTGTCCTGCCATTAGACGAGAGGGTAATATTGAGGTCCCGATCAGATTCGAACTGATGAATAATGCTTTTGCAGAGCACCCCCTTAAACCACTTGGGTACAGGACCATGGAGTGCAGTGGGAGCTAGCATCCCTGAGGCATCTGCACATGTTACTCCTCTTTAGGGTGACCGATGGGAATCGAACCCACGACCTTCTGAACCACAATCAGACGCTCTAACCTACTGAGCTACGGCCAACATATGTGCACCCTGAAGGATTCGAACCTCCGACCCTCTCGGTGTAAACGAGATGCTCTGAACCAACTGAGCTAAGGGTGCTTTGTGATCCCTCCGAGATTCGAACTCGGGACCCATACATTAAAAGTGTATTGCTCTACCAGCTGAGCTAAAAGATCATTGTAGGCAATGTAGGACTCGAACCTACGACCCCCTCGGTATCAGCGAGGTGCTCTAACCAACTGAGCTAAATGCCTGTATTGTGACTACAAAGTTAGATATTTATTGTGAATAAACCTAATTAAAATTTTATGTTATGACAAAAGAACAAATTCAAGGAATCGTAAGACACGTTCTTACTTTCGTAGGTGGTATCTTGGTACTCCAAGGTATTGTTGAGGAATCCCTTATAAACGAACTCATTGGTGGTGTAGTTGCGTTATCAGGAACCCTTTGGTCTATCTTCTCTAAGAAGTAGAACCAATTGTGGGGCAGACAGGTATCGAACCTGTTCCTACGGATTTTCAGTCCGCCGCAATGACCTGATCTGCCACTGCCCCGAAGGCTACCAATATGTCAAAGTACGTATAAAACAAAAAACCCCGATCCTCATCAGAGTTCGGGGTTTTGCTTTATAAAGGCTTATTAGTTTATATCAAACTCCCGAACATAATACACCACGCTGAAACCATTTTTGACAAATGACTCCGTGTTGTGGTTGATCAATATTATAAACGAGTGTTTTCATAACTTTCTAATAATTAGTACAAAGATACTAAAAAAACTTATATTGTCAAATTTATTTTTTCGATTTCACAACTTAGGTGATTTCCGTTTAGAATATATTCTGTAGATATATGGTCCCCAATAGGTTTTTCACATATACTACAGATTAAATTTTCAGTATTTTTCATCTCTAAACTCCAAGGGTTTTTGATCCCAAAGATTTATGGCAATTGCTCTACGTCTTCCTTTTGTTACTTTTGTTACCGCGTGAAGTTTTGACGCATCAAAAACAATTAGTCTATTGAATTTTGCCTTGATTACCTCGGGTTCTCTATCAGGATAGACCAACATATTGTCTTCCGTCATAAGATCAGCACCATAATGGTCCCAATACCATAGATCACCACCTTCCATATCTTGGATTTCACGACAAGGATAGAACACCGTACCCATTTTAGGTCCAAGAACTTTTTTGGTTTTTTGAAAATGTTCTTCGTCTTTGTCAAAGTGTGGTTTTAAACTCCAAGATTTATTGAATATCATATGTGGCTCGTCATCACCATTATAATCTCCAACCCAATGCTCGAAACCTTTACAACCAATTGATTCGTGCGGAGAGTTTTCACCCCACACTTCTTTGATCAACTGATGACGAAGATCTTCGATCGGTGATGCCCACCAACCGTCCCACCAACGATATCCTGGTTCCCAAAATTTATCATCGTTAGAAATCTTATCTAACAGATCAAGGTCTTTAATGAAATTATCATATACTATCATAATGATAAGTAGTGTAAAAGTTTATCTTTGACACCATTTTGTTTGATACCTTCGTTAGATTTTGGTGTTAGAACAAAATTAGTCAACCCAGGTTTTTTATCAACATCATACTCGTTAGTAAATCTCGGTGCCAAAAAATCAATACTCATGTCCAAATCATCTACTGCCACCCAATTAGTTACTTCAGGATGATTCTCAAGCCAACGATTGATTTCCATATAACGTTCAAGTTCAAGTTCTGCTCTGAACCTGAGCACACTCCACTCCTTGGGGAATGCTTCCGCAAACTTTTCAGTTGTATCGATCGGTCTTTTAGAAATACCTTGGGATTGGTAGTAATCTCCCAACTCTTCCAAAGTGGCATATAATCTCCAATCTGAACTTACAACAAGTTCAGCACCGGTTTCTTCCAAAACCTCATTTAGGATTTTGACCGACTTTTTGTCAAAGTTATCAAACCTAACATCAAGAGGTAATTCTTTAAAAGACACCTTTGTAGAAAGACCCGCTTTTTGTCGTTTCTTGTTTCTTGTACCCCAATTGTTGGCAAGACAGATTACACCGTCGTTATCTAAGAATATTACTTTCATAGAGTCAAAGATATGCCAAACAAATTACAAAAACAACCAAGAAGTGATTTAGTTTGGCAACACGTACCTCAATTTGTAAAAATCGAAGGGTTTTTTAATCGTATTTGCTCTCCAATATTTGATTGTAGATTGCCAAAGTCATGGTATGACCCTCTACTTTTGATTTGTTAATAAATTCAAAGGTTCCTACCTGAAGGATCTGCCAAGTTTCTTTTTGAACTCGGACCCAAGGATTTTCCTCTCGTAAATCTTTTCTATTCAGAAACATTTTTAATGTCGTAATAAAAGTTGTTTGTATCTTCTGTGACCCACCTGTCAGACAAATTTTCCACTGAAGGTAATTCACTATCCACTTTGAATTGTTTCAGATCTTCAGGGAGTTTTTTTGTTACCCAATTGGAGTCTCTCCAAAATATACGATTGTTTGGTTGACATAACAAGTACCCATCGTCAGATTGGAAAATATGACCACATTTGTAATCTGAAGGTTCATCACTATATGGATTATCAAACCAATCTACCGTGAACATATATGTTCCCCAAACTTTACTACCATCACGAAGAACTATTTGAGCTCTGTGTGAATTTAGGAAGTCATATTCAATTACTGTGACATTATTTGAGAAACAATCCCATAACTGTTTGAAGTTGAAGGGGATATCGTTTTCGGGTATTTTAGTGTAAATCTCGGATAACGGGACTCTACTTCTAACCATACCATCATCAGTCATGACGTGAAATGTTAGAATCTTACCATCTGCAGATTGTAATCCGAAAACATAAATGTTGATGAAGATGTCTTTTTCTTCAATATTTTTGGTAAAATGTGATTTTCTAACTAAAGCTTTGAAGCTCGGGATGTTTGAATTATAGAGTGCCATCTATTTCTTCTCGGTGTAATGTTTCAGGTCTATCGACTTGTTCGTTCCAATGAAAGTGTAACACAACTTTGTCATTTTCCAAATCAATATTGAAAAAACCTTCAGACCCCGAATCAATTTCCCATCCACCGAAATTTTGTAACATGGTGTATGACACATCTTCCAAAGAACTTGGGATACGATCTGAACCGTAACGTCTTCCATCAACCTTTATACCGTCCAAACCACCTGAGTCACCATAACCGTTGAATTGGATTTCAATATCTTTGAACTCACCGAATCTTTTCTGTAGTTCTTTTTTTAGCTCTTCAACATTTAATTTATCGGATAATGATTCATCAATTAGTTGCTCTTCACCCGGTTGAATTTCAGAAAAACCAGCTATCACAGAAATACTATTATCTTTCGGACTTATTTCTAACCACACTGAATTTAGACCTTCGTCCTCGTAAGACCTGATATCCAAATACAAACTATCCACCCAACCGTTTATAACATCACTAGCGTCAAATGGAAATTTATAGGATCCACCACCTTTACAAATAAAAGATCGGTCACTGAAAAGTTCGTCGTCCCAATATTCACCCATAATTTCAGCACTATCACAACCCATCTTCTGAATGTATGAACTCATCATTTTAAATAGAATTTTTTCCTTTTGTGTCATAACAATAAATACTAATCTTCAATGTTTAATTCCATAGTGCGGATCATCCACATAGGTTTTTTCTCTGCTGTCAATCCATCAATCCATTCTTTGGCTGTTGGGATATAGTTGTTACAATCTTCTCTTACGTGTTGTTCACCAACGTAACGAGTATACACTGTTTTACCATCACTGTTTTTGAATTCAGGACCGAAAATCTTTTCCATCTCAAAGATACCTTCAGAGTGATGACGAAAAATTCTATGGAAGGAATGTCCAAACCAAGCTTTAGTTTCGTCTAACCAATTATGAAGGTGAATATAATCCTCAGGTTTTCCTCCGAACTTATTTACCGAAGATTTTGCGTGTTGTAGTGGATGTGCCATATATCTAAGGTAATGTATTGTAGCCCGACGGGGAATCGAACCCCGCTTTCATCCGTGAAAGGGACGTGTCCTGACCGATAGACGACCGGGCCATTTTATTTAGTACCTCCGACTGGACTCGAACCAGTACTCGACACATTAGAAGTGTGTTGCATTATCCATTATGCTACGGAGGCAGTTTGTTTTACCTCCACAAAGATATAAAAAATTTCGAATTAGACAAACTCTCTGAAAGAATATTTATAATTATGATCAATCTAACCTTAAATCCATTTCGACTGAGACTTAAAGGACGGTTTGTATCATAACGCATGAAAAAAATATGTCCTTCACTACGAGGGACTTTTTTTTTATCATAACTTTTGATTATCTTTGCATAGAAATTAAGAAATGATGGACAGAGTATTAGTACTGAATTCAGATTATACGCCCTTGAATGTAACAACTATTCGTAGGGGTTTTATCCTTGTTATTAAAGGAAAAGCTGAAGTATTACGAGAAGACACCCAAAAGATTGTAACTACCATTGGAGAGTTTGTTCGTCCTTTGGTGATCCGTCTGTTGAATTATGTTCGGTTCACATCGGCACCTTTGAAACTTAACAGGAAACGTCTTTACCGTCGTGATGACAATCAATGTGTATATTGTAGTAGTAAAAAATCTCTAACTATCGATCACGTGTTACCAAAATCACGTGGTGGTAAAAACACTTGGGGTAATTTGGTGACTTGTTGTAATCCTTGTAATATCAAAAAGGGTAACCGTACCCCTGAGGAATCGGGAATGAAATTACGTCAGAAACCTTACGAACCAAGTATTTTTTCATTTGTACTCTCAAGTGACGTTGAGGAACTTTGGGAAGATTTTCAAGTTGCATTTGTCTAACCCTAATTTCAATTGTATCTTTACATAAGTTGCCGCCTTGGTGAAACAGGTAGACACAAGGGACTTAAAATCCCTCGACCCGAAACGGTCGTGCCGGTTCGATTCCGGCAGGCGGTACTAACCCCCTTATTAATTAAAACCACGAAGGATAATTATGAACCCAACTATGAACGATTTCCAAAAGTACGCTATGAGCGAACACGGTTTGTCTTCGATGAACCTACACTACTACGATGAACAGATCAAAGCATCTATGACACCCTACATTTTGGAGGAGCGTGAGATGCGCGTAACACAGATGGATATCTTCTCTCGTTTGATGAGAGAGCGTCTTTTGTGGGTGGCGGGTCCTGTGAACGATCGTATGTCAACGGTGGTTCAGGCTCAACTTATGTATCTTGACTCTGCCGATAACATGGACATTACAATGCACATTGACAGTCCTGGTGGATCTGTAAAGTCAGGATTGTCTATGGTAGACGTGATGGATTATATCAAATGTGACATCCGTACCGTAAACACTGGTATGGCAGCATCAATGGGTTCTGTACTGTTGGGTGCTGGTACAAAGGGTAAACGTTCTTCACTTCGTTTTTCTAAAACGATGCTTCACCAAAGTTCAGGTGGTGCTGGTGGAAACATTCAAGACGCTCGTATCAATTTTGCCGAGTGGGAAAAGACCAACAAGATTTTGTTTGAACTTTTGGGTGGTTTCTGTGGTAAGACACCTGAACAAGTGACTGAAGATGCTTCTCGAGACTTTTGGTTGACAGCTCAAGAAGCTGTTGACTACGGGATCATCGACGAAGTGGTTATGAAGAAGAAATAAAAAAGGGGGTCTCACGACCCCCTTTCTTAGATATAAACCACCCCCCTTCTTTTGTTGGTTTAGATTATGGGTATCTATCCCATAATGTTGTTAGGCAACAGCCTTATCTTTTATATCTTCAGCTTTATCCTGTAGGGTTGATGCAACTTTACTTAGTTTTGGACACAAGAAGTCACCGATCATATCTTGTAGTTTCTGAACGATACCTTCTTTATCTTCCAAGAAATATTCAGAAATTGCGTTTCTCATAGCTGATGTTATAAATCCTGTAGCACCTTGTGAGGTTGCTTGTGCTCTTTGTTGCATTTGGATAAGATATCCTTCAATCAACGAGTCCGCAATTTTGTTAGAAGCAAATCTACAGTCAGTGAAGAACTTGTCGTAATCAGAAATACTAAGGTTACCGACAAGAGCTACGATTGAGGATTGCATAAACGATCCTTCAGGGATTCCAAGTTTCTTTGTAAGCCACTGAGCGATGTATTCACCAAATACCGCGGGTACTGATTTCACTGAACCTCCGAACAAACTTCCCAAGAAAGAAAATAGACCTTCGTTGATTACCTTAGAAGAATATCCTTGAGTTGTAAGGTAGTTTAGTTCTTCAGAAATTGTTTCAACAAATTTGATTTTTTGTGCATTGGTTGTAATCTCTAAACCCTCTGATAAAATATTAAATCTATTTGAGATTATTTTGGATTCGATAAGAAGGTTTTCTTTTTCTTGTTTTTTCTCAGCCAAAGTAACTTTCAATGATTCCTTGATTGTTGGTTTTGGATCTACGTGTGCGTTTTGTTGTTTGGGTGTCATTCTATTTGCTTTTCTTTGTTCTCTATTAGTCAACGGTGGAACAGTTGCTTGTTGACGTTGAATTTGAGGGGCTTTAGGTTCATATACAGGATTCAGACCTGGTTGTTCAACAGGTTGTTGTAATGGTTCTTGATTTTGAACGTTTGTTGGTTCTACTTTTGGAACCTCAAAAAATAACTCTTGATATGTTTTTGGTCCAACAACTCCATCTTTGTTCAATTCAACTGTTTCTTGGAATTTGATCACAGCATTTTTAGTATTCTTACCAAATTTACCATCAACTCCTTTTGGATCAACTCCTTTTACTTTGAGTTGTTGTTGTACTTTGGTGACAAAATCACCTCTCATACCAAATTTTAGTAATACTTTACCTGTCTTAACTTCTTCTTCTGTTGGTGCTTGTACCCAATTGAAAGGAGTTTTTGTTCCCTCCAAAGATGATTCTTTACCATTTAGTTCAATAAATCCTTTAGAATTACAAGCCCATGTACCTTTGGGACCTTCACCAGATTCTGTCCAAGTTCTGTAAGAACCACTGTTATAAAACTTGTATGTTGTGTTTCCAAGTTTATATACTCCAAGTTTTCCCTGTACTTTATTCTTGGCAATTTTTGACAGACATCCAGTACCCATTAGTTTGATCTCCATTGATTCAAACGTACCAATATCAAACTTTTGACTTACTTTAGTGTGAAATCTTTTTCTTCCCTCAGGTGTTTGCATTTTTTTCTTAAATGACTCGTAATTGCCAATATCATATTTAGCACTTACCTTGTCATATAATTTTTTTAGGACTTGATCATTCATAATTACCAATCAATTTTTTCTTTACCAGTGCCTGATTGAGTGTCTGAAGAACTATTTTGTTTAGCACTTGAAGTAATTTCCTGACTCTTTCTTATAGCACCTCTCAGGGGTACCAATACATAATTTTTCCATTCAGTATCATCTTCCAAATCCCCATCCAAGTCATCAAATAAATCACCGTGAATTTCATAAGCCTTTATAAGTCCACACAAATCAGGTATTGTAGGTATTTGTTTTAACGAATTTGAAATCGCTTCTTCGTCGGTTCCTAATCCCTCGATTGCGGAATTTATTTCATCAGAGAGCACATCCAACTGAGAAATTGATAATGTTGGTTTTGATTTTTCAGTTTTACATGCCTGAAACATTTTTTTTATTTGGTCCATTTTGGGGTTGTTTACCGCACCCATTACAGCCCCTGCCAATCCTCCAACAATTGCTCCAGGTATTGCACCAATACCTAAAAATGGTGCTCCAGCTGCTGCTCCTGTGACAGCTCCTCTGACCGCACTTTTAGTGATTTGACTCAAACTTTGTTCTTGAATAGGTTTTACAACCTCCTTATTCTCACTCAATGTTTTTCCCATATCGTACTTCATCATTAGGAGAACTCTCTCCAAGGCTGCGTTACCGTCTTCTAATTTTACCTTTTTCATGGTTCTTTATTTTATAAATATCTTTATCAATACAAAGTGTTACCTACACCCCTCTTTATGGCATAGGAATCACTCCATTTGGTATTACCTATTTGGTTTGCCGGTCCTCTATTTGGTTTGTAAAGGTCAAAATGTTTGGTCGGTGACTTTCCTCCACCACTGGTATCACCACCGGCATCATCTTGTTCACCCATCTCAACAGGATTTTTTGATAACTCATCAAAAATGTTAATCAAAGTGTCGATGTCGAATGTTTTTCTTGCCATAATAATAAATACCTTCTAAAAGAATTCTGGATCAGGAATACCACCTGAAATCATAAAGAATTCATTCATAAAAGCAACGAGTTCATCTTCATCTACCTCAATGATATTATCATCGGAATCTTCATAATCATATTCTTCTTCATCATCAGACCATGTAATTGACTCAAAAATATCAAAATCATCGGTGATAACATTATAACCATAATCTTCGATTTCTTCTATGATAAACTCTTTTACTCTAATTACATCATCATTATCAACATCCATTCTAAAACGGACTTCCAAGACAGGTTCTCTAACGACGGTTTCTACAATTTCTCTTACCTCCATTTGTGTACTATGTGTTGTTATTTATATTACAAATATCATTTTCTTTATCAAAAGAAAGAATATCATTTAAATATGAGAGTAAATTCATTAATTGTTGATGATTTTTATACAAATCCTTTAGAAGTAAGGGATTTTGCATTGAGTCGGGAATTTTCGGTAAAGGGAAATTATCCTGGTAGAAGGACTGAATCGTTTCTAAACGATAGTTTGAAAGAAACACTATCACGGATAGTATCACCACATGCAGGGAGTATTACTGGTTGGGGTGGGGATTACACAGGATCTTTTCAATATACCACAGCATCTGATCGATCATGGATTCACGCTGACTCATATACTGATTGGGCCGGTGTTGTTTATCTGACTCCCGACGCACCAATTTCAGCAGGAACAGGTTTGTTCAAACATAAAGAAACAGGTTTGACATCATGGAGTTACCGTGAAAATTTTGACCCTGAAGATTCACCCCATATACGTCATCCACACGATTATACCAAATGGGAAATGACAGATAGATTTGGAAATCTATTCAATAGACTTATATTATACAGGGCAGATCTCTACCACGTATCTTTGGACTACTTTGGAAGCACTAAAGAAGATGGTAGACTCTTTCAAGTCTTCTTTTTCAACACAGAATATTAACATGGAAAATTTTTCAAACACAATGCTGAACCCTAATCTGGACCTAAAAAAATATTCAGAAGAATTCAAACAAAATAAAGTAGTAGTAATCAAAGATATTTTTACAGAGCCAGAGATCGAAAAACTCTACAAATGGTTTTCAGAAGAAATGCCGTCTAATTGGTGGGATGTTTCCTCGTTCCCTTCAAAACATCATGATAGTGTAAACTTTGTTAGAAATGAACCTGAAAATGAAGGAGAAATTAAGGAAAATTACATTCACGCTCTTCAGTCATTTAGTGAGGGTAAATTTGCATATAACTTTTTCAGAACTAAAGATAACCATTATGAAGACTGTACTTGTAACGAATGTGAATTCAGAAAATGGTTAGTATCTGATGAAAATTTGAAGTTATTAACTGAGGTGACTGGTGAAAATTATACTGCAACCGATGAAGTGTTTGCCGCTTGTTATACTATTGGTGATTTCTTATCACCACACGTTGATTCCCCAAATGGTACATTAGGATTTGTACTTCACATGACAAAAGATTGGTTACCTGAATATGGAGGTCTACTTCACTTTATGGATGATGATCGAAAAATTGTTGAGAGAATCGAAGTACCTGAGTATAACTCCCTGACTTTATTTTACTTACCTAAAAATAAAGGTAAGTGGCATTTTGTTTCTCCTGTTGCACCTGGCACACCAGAAATTAGATTAACTTTCACTGGGTGGTTCAAATAACTCAGGAAATAAATCAACAACAAGATCCACAAAAGTTTGGGTACAATAACACATTCCAATAGAATGTCTTTTCACCGCATATTCATCTAAATTGATCATAAATCCCCTGTGGTGATTTTTGGACCATATCATGTTGTGATCAAATCCTAAAGCATCCAAAAACTCTAATTCTTCATCAACGATTGACTCGAAAATTACAATATCGGGGTACAATTCATTAATTTCATTAATTGGACCACCACTTTTTTTCCATGATGGTGAAAGTTGTAGGTTCGAATCACCATTTTCTGGATGTAATACCCAAATCGCTTTTGGGTACGTGTCCAAAATATGTGGAAAATCATCCGAAGTTATTCTCAATATCATTTTATCTAAAATTAGGTCCTGAAATCCAACTCACCATAGATTCTCTTACACCAGAATTGACAGGTGTTACTCGGTGTATTAAAAAACTTGGAAATAATATTAAAGTCCCACGTGTTCTTGGGGCGGTAATTGGTTCAGGACCTGTAAAAAATTGCAAATCGCCACCCTCATATTCATCTTCATGTGATAACTGAACCACCATAGATAATTTCCTATGACTACATGTTTGACCAATATCTGCATGCCAACTATAGTGACCACCCCCTCCGAAGTATTTCGTATATTGAAAGTCGTCACCAAATCCTGCAAGATCGAAGTTCCAAGACTCATCATTAGCCATTATTGCTTGATCTGCCAATCTATCAAATATCCAACTTGTTTCTTCACAAAAGGGTACAAAACCAACAATACTGTCTCTGATATGTTTTCTTTTTATATTGTCGGCACCTCCAACCAAACCCTCAAACAGATAAGCCTCTTCACCAATATCAATAATCATATCGCATTCCTCATCTGTAAATGCATCCTCAACGATATAAGGTTCAGTCACTGACAACCTTTTTGATGCGTAATAATCTATGAATGGATCCGAGTAAGTCATATAATGTTCAGTTATGAA
>Ga0209107_10001894_pt1 | contig 11665 bp, 20 predicted proteins | sample LakErihyJuly2011_2_FD_187460 | JGI IMG/M metagenome (GOLD analysis project Ga0209107, IMG submission 187460) | Freshwater microbial communities from dead zone in Lake Erie, Canada - CCB hypolimnion July 2011 (SPAdes) (version 2) | ecosystem: Environmental > Aquatic > Freshwater > Lentic >... | reverse complement strand
TTTACAAGATCAGGGGGGGTAGGGCTTGTGCTCAAAAAAACCGGTTTAGCAACCTTCCCAGACTTTGCATTATTGCAACGACGGCACGCAGCTGCCAAGTTTTCAGGCTCATCACTACCGCCTTTCGATCGTGGGTGTATGTGATCTACCTCGTTGGCTTCACCCCCACAATAACTGCAGGTGTATTGATCTCTTTGCAATACCTCGAGTCGAACGCGTTTCCATTCAGTTGATTGAAGTGATAAGCCCATCAGTACCAGCCCTTTTGATTGCTGTGCCGTAGTGCACTGCACCCATCATCGTATTGTGCTCTTATGTATTTCATCATCCAAGTTATCTGCGCCGTTGGTGAGGCTGTAGCCAAGTACCGTGTGCGACCTTGTGGAAGGCCGTAGTGGGAACCGTTCACCGCTAAAGGGTTGTTAGAGGATTCTTTGAATATCAATCTCTTTACGCATTTATACTCTTTGTAATCTCTAGTGATCTTTAGCAGGTGCACTTCCCAAGTCTGTTGATCTTGTTGCTTTGCGTTTGCTGGTAGTGCAGCTGCAAGACAAAGCCCAAGGCATAACAACAACCTTAATGCCCCCCCATATCCCCCCCATTGAGGGATAGGCCGTTGATCAGTGCAGGCCAAAGGTTGCCCCTCTAACGGGCTACAACGCACAATCAGTGCGCCCTGCTGTTTATCCTCACGCAGTTGAGTAGGACTCGGCATATTAGACCTTCCTACTATTCCAAATCAAGCAGGTAGTGCAATCGCGGTGTGTCGCTTCTAACCACTGCCCACATCCAGTGCATCGGCTGATTGTGCTATCCATTAGTTGTCATCCCCCTTTGATAATCTGCGTTCTAGTGCTTTGGACATCGAACCAGTGCCGCTGAATAGATCATCTAGCACATCTCCATCTTGTAAGTTCAACAAATCCAGTATCCAGTTATTAAAGGCGTCTGGTTTTGCCCCTTGTAGGCCTTTTTTCATAGCTATGGGGCACGATAACCAATCCCTCACCATAGGCTTGCGCTTGTTATCTTTTCTGCCGCCATATAGCAAAACCGCTTCCCAAGCATATTGATTCGTTGTACCTCTAATCTGATGAAAGGTTTTAGTCCACGCACAAACCCTAATGTTTTCCCTATTTGCCAACAACCAGTGCAAATTGGCTGGATTGCAGGACATAGCCCACCCATCTGGATATTCCGAGATTAAGCGATCAATCAGAGCAATATGAGTTTCTTTTTCATCCCAAATGGCTGCTTCAGGGTGCAATGATCCATACATCTTTTTGCCCATCGTGTAGTACGGTGGATCAGCATAAGCAAATTTCATTTAAACTCACCTTCTAAGGTGCGTGGTTTGCGTTTTAAGGCCTGTTCATCCATTGCCACTGTAACAAATAGGCAATCAAGGCATTGAATCATCGAGAGGCCCTCTGGCAGGTCGTAGCAGGTATAAGTGCTAAATGGTGCAGGTGCTTGGCATACCCCTCGGCATTTAAAGTACCTGACTCCATCTGGCATCATCTGACATATCCAATCCCACTGGATTTAAGTGCAGCTAGATTCTCAGCACCTATTGCAGCGATCACCGTTGGCATATAGATCCCAGCCTCTTTGCCCATTCCACTTACGAACTTCAGGTTGGCAGGCATAAAGGCAATCCCATCGCAGCCTTCCCACAACTTAGTAAAAGGCTTGCTTCTACTAGCTGCTACAAGGCAGATGCCATTTCCATTTTCAAGCCATTTATCTATCCACGGTGCAGGCTTTGAGTAAGGTGGATTCATCCATACACGCTTGCCTGCCCAATCTTGCGCTAGGCCATCGTCATATTGTGTAAAGTACTTTTTAGCCGGTATCCAAGAGATTCCCCCAACTGGGCTGGCCACATCAAAATCATATTCCAGCCCTAGTGCATCAAATACCCACTTGGGCGTGTAGTAATCATCACTGGTCTTGGCTAGTGGAATATCATCAAACGGAAAATCCAGTAGATCATCTTGCGCCATATGCACCAATCCTCTTCCCAATGCCGATATGCAGGAATCCAACCACCTTTGTTATGGTGTCAGTGTTGGCAAACTCGGTAGTGGCTGGCAGGCCGTCAAAATAGAACCACGCTGGCATTGTCAGTGCATTGAGGTTAAATGACCAGATGCCCTTTGGCGTTGAGCAGATATACAAGGCCACCTTTCCAGCACCCCAAGCCTTCTGAGTTACCGCGTGGTATTTGTCGCGCTCAATCATCAGTTCATCATAATGAGTTTGGCGGCTCTTGAGTTCAATGTAAACCCCTAGCTGCTCGCTCTCACAATCAAACCGGCCAACCGGATCAGGGTTCATTAATAGATCAGGTATGTACCGGCTCTTTAAGTATGTAAATAGTTGCAACTCATTCATTGCGATCAATCACTCGGCACTTGGCGCAAACAAATATCTGATCACTCATAATGCCACCAGTTGTAAATTGCCTAGTGTTGCATCCATCGCATACTTCAGAATCGTGCTCACTTACGCCATTGCTAGTGAAATGCAGGGCTGTATTGTCTGGAAAGTAAACCTCTAGATTACCCACGCTTGGCCCACTCCTTACCATCCATCCCTACCGGTGCGCATTGATCGCCTTTGTGTTGTGGGGAATCGCAGAAATAGCCTTCCCACTTCTTACCGGCTGCACTCTTGCCTTCTTTGTACATTCGCGTGCCGTGTTTGCAAGGGTAAGCCCGTGCATTTGGCTCACGCTCGATCGGTGTAGCAATCGCACTCAATACCTGCATTGCTGTAGCCATCTCAGCATCAACTGGTTTGTTCCATAGATCATCGTTTGGCACTACATCACCAGCTGCAACCCTTTGCACCTTAGCCATTTCCTCACGGCTTGGGCGTTTGCCAATCTTGGCTTGGAACCCTGCCGTGGCTAACACGCGGCCAATTGCTGAAGTGGCACAATTCTCAAGCGCAAAGTTCGCATTAACTCCACGATCAGAAATAATCTCTTGGGCGTAATCAGTGGCCATAATCGTGCCATCGTTACGGTAGGCAGTGGCTTTAACAATAAAGCACTTGCCATCGTTATGCACCAAATCGGTATCAATCCGACCTTCAGGATATTTCACCCAAAATAGGGCAATCCGCTCATCAACTGGTTGGTAATCATCTAAATTAAATGCCATTGTAATCAAACTCCTGACCTTTTTTCATTTTCAGGGCATTTTTCCATCGGCAAGTATTGCACCGGCACTCGATTGTTTTAGGTTTTGTAGGTTTTGTAGGCATCTTTTGTTGATGCCATACCTTCTCTTTATAGCCCATTGGTCAAATTCCAATCCTGCTTGGCTTTACTGTACCCAATTGATCGGCCACGCTTGTAACCTATGTGCTTGCCATCTCGGTGCCCTATCGCATATCCGATAAGTACGCATCCAAAGCAAATGGCAATGTACATCGCTACCATCACGGCAAAGGCCGTATTCGCAGCCATCTTATGCATCCACGCGAGTTGCGTAGTTTGTAAATACAACCCAAGATTCTGAGGCTAGATCATAGGTAGTAAAGAAGCCCTCTTTATTAGAGGCTAAGTAACTTTTAGCCAAGATGCAGCTGATAGGGCTATCAAACCAGTAAGCCCATTTCATTGGCTCAGCCAAGAGTGCAATCTCGGTGTCCTCAAATCGGCCTTCGTTGACCTGATCCATCCAGCCTTGATCGCCCCACTCCATCTGCATATCTGAAAGCAGATCAAAGTCTTGCGGTGTTATTTTGATTGTGATTGAAGTAGTCATTTTCTAGTCCTTTCCTAGTCCGTGTTATTAGTGTGACACTAGGGGCAGACATTGCGCAACACCTGCCCCGCGTGTCGGGCTTTACTCTTTTGGTGCTCTGCCGTAATTGTCCGTATTTGTGCTAATCGCACGCATAATGACCGGCAAAAGAGATGCCCAAAGTCCATTGGCTAACATCCGCCAATCCGCGCTGGTGAAGTCCAGCGGTGATGCACCGATTGTGGCCATCAAGGTTAACAAGATAGTTAGCAACGCACGAATATAGGTTCCGCACGCAGCTTTGATTTGTACTGCCATTTACTACTCCAATCCAAGCGCAGTAATGCGCTCTTTTGCCTGTTTAGGGGTCAGGCAAACTTCAAAGTGCATTTCGTCCTTGCGGTTGCGATAGGTACCGCCCCACTTTAATCCGTACTTGGCTGATAATTCGATCAAGAGTGCAGCCTTGTCTTTGGCAAAGGTGCCCTCTAAACCAAGAGAATGCTTATTGGCATTTAGATCAATGGCGGTTCCGCTACTGTGATTGCTCAAGCGATCCTCACGGCCTCTGACCATTCGAAAACAGTAGCCCCAATCATCCAAGGTGCCTTTGTCAATTGGCTCAACCTTTTCGTGAAACTCAGCTGCAAAGCCAATCAATAATGGCGCGACCTTTTCAGCACATCGCAGCTTGATTGTTGTGCCCTTTACTGGGTAAGACTTGATCCCAATAATGGCTGGATCTTGTGATGCAGGCCAGCCGTTATCGGATTTTAACTTTGCCACTTAAAGCGCGGCTATCTCATCTGCACTTAGTCCGAGTGCTGCGAGTTTGGCAAGTGCTGAGGCTCGGGCTGCTGCCCTTGCTTCCATTTGTGCCGTGTATATTTTGTGATCGTCTGTGATTTTTAGGTATTCCGTTTTTTCATTTTCTGTCATTTCACGCTCTACGGATTTACCTGTTAAGCAATCAAATAATTGAATAGATAATTTATTTGTCATTAACTCACTCCATATAGTGTGTAGGTTCCGCCTGAAAATGATCCGCTTCCTGTACTTACGGTAATTGAACTAACTGCGCTAGAAGTATTACCAAACCACCTACGAGTTCCAATAGTTCTATTTGTTGAGGCGGTTGCGTTTGATTTTGCTTGAATAAGTTTAGTCAATGCTAAGGCATATTCGTAAATTTCTACAACAATTATATTTCCTGATTGTCCTGTGGTTGCGCTGCAAATTTCCATACTTGATGTAGTCATTGAAGTATCGCTTAAATAATTGTCGGTTTCTTTATATACTGAGGAAACTCCGTTTACTGTCATTAATACACTTGCGTTACTTAATTGAGGCGTTGCAATTACTAGCCTTAAATCGCGATAAGTCGAGGCAATAGAACTAATAGTGGTAGTGCTTCCAGATAACGAACCAGTAGCAATAGAGGTAAATCCGCCGCTTGACGGTGTTGCCCATTTTAAACCTAGACTTTGCGCGCTGTCGGCTGTTAGCACTTGGTTATTTGTGCCAATCGGGATACGCGCATCTAAAGTGCTAAAGCCGTATAAATCGCCTTTAGTTGTAAGTGGACTTGATCCACCAACTGACACCCACGCACTGCCGTTGTACACCTGTACCGCGTTAGTGTCGCGTAAGTAACTCATCATACCCTCTGCAAGAACCGCAGACAGTGCACTTGTACGGGCTGCTGAATCTGCAAATGACATCACTGTTTGCTCTTGTAAATATGTATTTACTTGGGCAGCTGTTAAAACCTCACCCGTGGTAAATAATTTGTACCCTGCTCCGGCCATTAGTTTTGCTCCATTTCAGTATGATAAAACATCATCATTAAGTATTCCACTCAACACGCTGTCAAGGATAAATGAATCAATAATCGGCTCAAGTGTGGTAAAAGTCGTAAACCAAGTATTTGGGGTAATTGCGTGAGATACCCCAAACACCTGCAAAGTCTTGTTTAGGCTACTGGTTCCCACTGTGTTGGGTTGCGTGCTCTTGACCGTTACTTGGTCGAAGTAATCCAGCGATAGTGCAGCCGTTACCCCAGCCGTATAACTTGGCGTTGTTAGATCAAGGGTAATGGCATCGCATCGGGTTGAGGTTTCGGCTCGGCTTGCGCAATAGGCTTGGGCATAATCTAGAGCCACTGCATCGGTTTGCATTAAAAGGTCTGTTTGATCGTAAGAGTGATTGAAGTAGGTTTCAATGCTGCTGGTGTTTTTTGAGTTTTGAGCAGTGCCACCAGTGCGTGTGATAGTTACATCATTGTAAATCTGTGTATCATCAAACACCCATTTGACTTGGTGGTACTTGATCCCAGTTCCATCATCAGCAAATACCGTAGGGGTATTGGCCACACTGCCAGCCGTAACGGTGCGATCTTGGAAGGTTACATTGCCAATCGCATCCATATACAACGCGCCATATTCACTAAGGCTGACAGTTGAAAGAGCTGCAAGTGCAGTGCGCGTAGTGGTCGGATTGGCTTGCATCGTTGTAAGCCCTGCATCAACATCTCTAAGGGTTGAAGGCCAAGCGATCTCATCAAGTATTTGGTTGATCCGAGTGCCTGAAAGATCCCCAGCGGTTGCGCCGGTAACGGTGGATAAGGTGGCGAGGTTCAAAAGTCTAAATCCATCAACTGCCGTAATTGTCGTAGTGCTGACTTCTCCAACAAATTGGCTTTGCTGGTAGTTGTAGCCGGTTATGTAGCCTGCAAAGAGTGGCCAAGTGATTGAGGTGTCTGGATCAGTGGCAGTGATCGTTACCTTGCGCAAGGGCTGTAGTAGGCCGTAATAGGGGCTACTGGTGTTGCTGGGGTTAAATGCTCCGGTTTGGTCTGCAATTTTTAAGCCGAGCGTGCCGGTCTGGAATACATCGCTGAGTGCGTTACGGCCTCGGGTGATATTAACCGATTGCACTACATCGCTAACATCCACAATTGTTGAGGCTGAATCCCCAAGTGCATCAGTACCCAAGATGCCGTAAACCGGATCATCCAAAACCAAAGTTGGCGCAAAGCCTGCACCAGTGCTGAAGTTAATAACAACATTAACTACTGGCAAAGTCATCCGGTGGCCGATCCTGAGGTTGACCAGCCATTGCGTGCGACCGCTTGAATACCGGCTTGGATCAATCGGGTTAGTTGGTCTGGGTCTGCAATTGTGTTTGCGTTCACTGTAACTTCTACGGCAGACGGGTTAAAATTGACACCAGGTAGGGCTGCTCTAGCAGCTGCAAAAGGATCACCGGTTGATACTGGTGCGGTGCCTGTGTTTGTGGTTGGCATCGTTGGCATTGATGGTGCAACCGTTACGGCATTGGTGCCTGTTGGTGCAAGTGGGGTGCCTGCAAATAAACTGCCCCCATAATTGACCACTGGCACTGGCAATTTAATAATTTTGGCCAAAGTGCTTTCAACATCGGCTAAGGCTAATTTGTTAAAGTTGATGGTGTCGTTAAGGGCTGCAATCTTGCGTGTCCGGTCTGCCGTATCTGCATTAATCTTTGCTTGTTCTACTTCTTTGAGGGCTGTTATATCATCGTTTTTGTCCTCGGTCTTAAGTGCTTGCATTGCCTCAAGACTCTTGCGGTCTAGTTCGCTGATCTTGCCCTTAAGTGCGGCTGCTATCTGAATCGCATCAATATCAAACATTGCTTTTAACTTTTCAGTTGCTGTGATTTTTTTGTTTAGATCAATTGTAACTTTTTTTGTTTTGTTTAATTTTTCTGCAGCCATTTGTGCTGAGCGTTCAGTGGCTCTTGGGCTTTGTCTGTTTGTTTGTGTAATTCCTTTAGCAACTTCAGATTTGCCTATTTGCGCGGCAAGTGTAAATGGTGATTTTAATGGGGTTAAAATAAATAAATCAAAGGCTTTGAATATAGGATTGGCAGCAATTTTGTCTGCCATAACCGCAAAACCAGTAATTGCAAAACCTATTTGTGCAGCAAAGTTTTCCATTGATTTGGCAGCACTATCAATGCCCTTGTTATCGCCAAGCCTAATAAGTGCATCAATTAAACTGGTGCCAATAGTTTCAGTGGCTTCCTGAGCAGATATTCGCAAAATGCCCATTTGACCTGCATAAGTTTTAGCAGCTGTAAGTGCCTGACCTTCAAAGAGTTTGGCAAGTTGTGCAGTGATCGCTTCCATATCACCGGATGCCAACAGAGTTTTGCTAAGTCCTGCACCCAATCTGCTAAGTGCAGTTGTCTGCCCTGAATACCCCTTTGCCAATGCCATTGAAACTGAGGCAAGATCCTTGCCCGTGCCGGCTGAAACATCCATCGCCAAGCCAAGTGCAGCTTGTGCCTTTCCGGTTGATCCAAGTACTAAAACTAGTTTTTGAAATGCTGGTCTAAGTTCATCTTCAGATACGCCAGTAGCCCTTTGCAAGTTATCAATAAACTTTGATACACCCACTGTTTGATATTGCAAGCCTAAGTTTTTTAGTGATTGAGCAAGTGCTTTTTGTGCCTTTTCATCCGCAATAGCTGCCGAGATTGCCTTCTTTGTGTAGGCAGTAAGTGCAACAGTAGCTGCACCAATGCTGAGTTTGCTAGTAAGTCCAAATGCCTTAGTTTGGCTGGTAAGCCTTTTCAGCTCTTTTTGCGCCCCTACGATTCCACTTTTATTGAGTTGAAAAAAAATCGGTACTTTTATCATTTGGCCAACTTAGCATTTAACATCTTGGCTGCTCTTGTGATTACATCACGCATCTCATTCTCAATGTATGGGGCACGATCATCTACTGTCTTGGTGACAATTCGCCCTTGCTTACCGCGTACGATTAAGCCGCTTTGTTTTGAAATTGATTTGATAAAGTCTGCACCGGCAAATGGATTGTTACTTTGCGAATAGCCCTTTAAAGTGCTGCGTTGCTTGTTGTAAAGTCTTGAGGCAGTGGGTTGCCCGTATGGATTCTTTCGGCCTGCTGTTTCATAGATTGCACCTGCTGGATCTGATTGGGTTATAAATGCAGTTTTGCTTGTCCACATTCCTTTGGTTCTTTGACGATCAATCTTGGTTTTAATACCCATTCGCACGCCATTCGGTGAGTATTCGCGCCCTGCCCAAGCACCGCCTGAAGTCTTGCCCCAGTTGCTCAATCCTGAAGGTGGAGTATTTGGCACCTGTGAGCGTGCATCCATTTGGGTAACTTTGAGAACTTGATAAATCTCTTTGTTCATTATTTTGAGTGAGTCTTTATCAAACTTCTTGAGCAGGGCTACGGTTTCATTGTAGCCAGTGACCTCAACGCCTTTTAGTTTTGGTGGCATCTTTGATCGCCTTCGCCCTTTCCTCAAGCACTCGTAAAATCATCTTGAGCATCACCGGATCCATTTCGATGAACTCTCTGGGAGCGATCCCAGTTTCTACACTTAGACTTGCGACCAAATAGGTGAGTGAGTCTTTGCCACTCAATCCCCTAAAGGGTCGCTATCTAATACCTCTACTGCCTTCAGCGTTTCCAGAAACTTCTCACCAAATACGGGCACGGTTTCGCCGGATCGCCGGATGGCTTCCCAACACAACCAATACACATCGCTTTGCATTTGATCGTCTGCAAAGGCTTTGTGGATGCCTTTCTTTTTATTCTGTTCAAACGCATATTCAATTATTGGTGTGATCTCAAACTCTTGAACCTCACCGGTGGTGCGTGTGATCTTTAACTTAGCCATTGCCTAGCCCTTCAGGTTAGTTGTTACGCTGTTGTATCTACAACAATCACGCTGTTGCAGGTAAAAGTAATTGATTGAGTGCTCAAATCGCCAACTGCACCGCTTACTGGGGTGAGGTTGTTTACCAAGATTGTAGTTTGGTATTCAGGATTTGTTGCACTGATCACTGCGCTGGTTGGTTTAATCGTTAGGGGTACGGTTGTGCCGTATGCACTTTGTAGTGTGGTTGCTACTTCAGCAGCTGCGTATGAGTTAAGAAAATCAAGTGTTACGGTGCTTGATTCTAAACCCTTAACAAAAGTGTGTGAAGTTGCACCCATTGTTGTGGTTTCTAATTCATCAAATGCTTGATTGATTGTTGCTGCTGTAACTTGGTCGCTTACATCAACCGAGTTAAGCGTTACAACCAAAGTATTGTTTAAGAAGGTTGTTAGTGCCATTATTCGTTTGCCTCATCTTTCTTTGGTTTTTCCGTTATCGGTTTGATTGAGCCACCCTTTATGAGTGCTTCAATATTAGTGTTTGGGCTTAAGTCCTCATTAGTGATGATGGAACCGGCAGGCTTGCCACCTACGATTCCTGCCAATACTTTGTAATTCATTATTAACTCCAATCCGTAAGGACTTCGATTGCGCAATCAATTGTCAAAAGATTGCCGGTTGCTAATTCTAGGGTTGAAGGTGCGCTGAATCCTGAGATATTTAAGGTGTATGCAGCTGCTGCAAGTTTGGTGTACACGGCCACGGCAAAGGTTTCGATAGTATTGAGATTGCCCTGATTGTCTAGTTGAGGCACCAAGATCATAATCTTGAACCGTGCAAATGGCTGGATGCTTGAGCGCGTTTGATTGTTTGGCACAAGGTAGGGATCATCCGGCATAACAACTACCGAGTTGGCAATGGGGCTAGATGGTGGGTAGGCAAAAGTTGACCAGACACCGGCATTGGCCAAAGTGGTTGCCAGTGTTGTGCGCAGGGTTGTAATTGCGGTAGGCATTTAACCGAGCATTGCCGTTGGTGCCATATATGGCGCGAGAAGCCCACGAATCCTTGCAATCAAAGTATTGCCCATTTTAAATGGCGAAGGAACGAATCCATCAATGCTGGCACCTTGTCCAGAAGGTGCTTGGCGTGCCTGCCAAATATCCACTGCGATCATCATTGAGGCTTCGCGCACTGCTGCAACGCTTGCATAAGCGGTGCTGTGATTTGGCCCTTTAACTAGCCCATAAGGTCGCACCAAATGTGTTGTTTGATTGCTTGCTGTTCTTGCATAAGTAAAAGTGAACTCTGTGTAGCCCGTTATTGTGTAAGTGCCGTTAAATGTTGCGGTGTCTGATTTGGTAATTGTTACGCTTTGGCCGGTAACAAATCCGTGGGGCTGTGTTGTTGTGATTGTCGCAATGTTGTTGTTTAGTGCAGTGGAAAAAACAAGTGCTTGGTTATACCAAAGGTAGGAATCAATTATATCTTGAGCACTTTGGCAAACTTCCTCAACTACTGAATCTGAATAGAGCGTACCAATGCCAAGATTTGTGCGAAGTTCAGCCATCGTTACATAAGTGGCGGCCACTGGTATCTCCTTTCAGTTTAGAGGCCAACCCCCTGCCGGACTAGGGGCAAGGGGCGGCCGGTCTAGGGTTTAGATCAGGTTAGATTGAAACGGCGAAGTCCGCCTGCGAATGTGACACCTGCGGCAATGTAGCCGTAAAGTGCCAATTCAATTTCACCTGTGGTTGGTACATTTGTAGAAAGTGTAAGAGCAGGGCTCTCAAAGATTTCAATTGAGTTTGGCTCAATAATAAATGCAGACTCATCAATTGAAGTTGAAACCATATTTGGATCAACATAATAATCCAAGCCGAGGACATTTCCGCGAACACTTGTCGGAATTGCAGATCCGGCATTATTCATAGGATTTCCGGCATTATAAATTGGGCGGCCTGTTGTATCTGTTGCTCCCATTAGAAGGCTCCAGATAGATGTTCCAGATGTAAATGCCGTTGCGGTGCGCTTTGTTGCGGTATAAGCGGCAGGGGATTCAGTTGATACGAATGAAATAATACCGGCTGAATCTGCGGCTGTTGCAGTTGCTTGTGTACCACCAGCAGTAATTTGTGCAATTACATAAGCATCAGTTGCCTGAGCATACGCATCTCTAAGGTTCTTGAGCATAATTTCATAAAAGGAAGGGTCGCTACGGTCAAG
>Ga0209107_10001891_pt1 | contig 11687 bp, 2 predicted proteins | sample LakErihyJuly2011_2_FD_187460 | JGI IMG/M metagenome (GOLD analysis project Ga0209107, IMG submission 187460) | Freshwater microbial communities from dead zone in Lake Erie, Canada - CCB hypolimnion July 2011 (SPAdes) (version 2) | ecosystem: Environmental > Aquatic > Freshwater > Lentic >... | reverse complement strand
TAATTATAGGATTATAGTTTAAAAGAGAATAAAATTTAAAGATTTCCGGAAAAAAGTATATCAAGGAATCGGTTAAATGGAAATAATTAACAGATAAATTTAACTTATAATTGTTTAGAACGATCTAATCATTCTTAAAATTCTAAAAATGGATAATAAATCAATGAATTATAATTATAAAAATAGTAATCATGTTAAGGATTATATAAAAAAAAATTACATAATAATATATTTAATTATGATAAAATTCAAAATTTGAATAGCTTTGATGAAAATAATTCTAGTTTTAGTAAAATAACAAATTAACAAGAAAATTGTTCTAGTTTTAATTCAGTTTATAAATTAAAAAATTAAATCAAAATTGATAGTGGGATTAAGAAACTAGAACAAGAAAATTCTAAGCTAAAAGATGTTACCAATATACCTTTGTAAATAAATTATTTGATGTAAGAAAATCACTAGAAAACCCTTAAAATTGGGAATCAATAAGAAAATTAATATGACTATTAAAAAATAATTAACGGTTTAGGTATTTAAATTATAATTTAAAATTAAAGAAAACTAAATTTGGGAATTAGATAATAAAAATAAACTTTAAAATAAAGGAAATTAATTTTTAAGAAATAAAATCGATTGCTTGGAAAATCAACTAAAAAAAAATAATAATTGCGAAAATCAAGAAACATAATTGAATAATTTATTATAGGAAAAATAAACATAAATTGATTACCTAGAAAATTAAATAAAAAAAAATAACAATTATGAAATAAATAATTATGAATTATAATTAAATAATTTATTGCAAGAAAAATAAAAATAAATCGATCACCTAGAAAATCAAATAAAAATAAATAATAACTATGAAATAAATAATCAAGAATTATAAAATAATAATTTATTGTAAGAAAAATAAAATTTATAAAATTAAAATATTATTATGCATCAAGAATTAATATAATTGAGAGAAAATTTTTTAAATTAATCTAACTAACTATCTTAGCTATTTAAAAAAACTCAAGATTAATAAGATTAAATAATAGACTTAGAAAATAATATTAAAATAATAAATTTATAATAATATGTATCGCAACAAAATTAATTAAATGAAAAAGAATAAGCATAAGAATGTGATGATGATTAACTCGAAATTCATATAAATATAATAAATTAATTATAATCGTAGTTAAAATCTGAAATTGATTAAAAAAATGATTTAGAATAACAAAAAAATTAAATCCAAGATAATTATGATGAATCTTAAGAATATCTAAAATAATAACAAAATTAATCTTAAAATGATTAAAAATTGATCAATAATTTAGAATTACAATTAAATGAACTATTTTTATGTAATTTTTATTTAATAAATTATAATTTAAAGAAAACTCAATTTTTATGCAAAATTAGTCGAAAAATCAAAAAATTGTTGAAGGATTAAAGTAATAAATACGATATAACCAAGAATTGCTAATTAAATGTTAAAATTCTAAGAAATAATTATTTATTGATTTTGAATATTAAAAACAAAATCAAATTAATTATTAATAAGAGGCTTAGAAATTATGTAAAAATATATTTTTTATTTTTTAGAATTATAAAATATATAATATGAAAAAGAATTGGAAGACTTAAAAAAATATTTTAATATTTATAATAAGGAAAATCAATTTCTATAAGGATAAGAATATGAATCAGAAAATGTTTCTCGTGAAGGGGAGTACGAAGACTAATATTTATTTGATCAATCATAAGACATTAATAGAAATAATATTCAGATAATTTAAGAATATCAGTCTTTAGATAATTAAAAAGAATAATCATCATCATTTATTCTTAGTAATTTTAGTTCAACTTTAGCTGTCACATAATAAAATATACTAAAATATGATTAAAATGGAAATTAAGATTATTGATAAAGATAATGATGAATTTTTCAAATATACTTAATTATTTTATGTCAATTTATTTTAAAATAATTTTAATTTTTATATAGTTTAATAATATAATAAAATAAATTTATTTATTTTATTTCTTAATTTTATTATGATAAATATAATAAATAATGATTTTAAAATTAATTTTAAATTATAAAATTTATGAAAATTATAACTAAATTTTTATATAATAATAGTATTTATTAAAAATTAATTTTAGTTTTTAAAATATTATATTAAATAGTATTCAAAAAAAACTATTAACTAGTACTTCATATTCTTATAATATCCAGTCTTCAATTTTAACATCTTTTATGTGTTTTACTAACAACTCTTCATCATCAATACTAATATTTATTTTTTTAAATATATCCATTATTCCTGTTATATCCTCATTTAATAATTTTACCTCTAAAATTGATAAAATGGCTAAATTATATTATTAAAAATTAATTACCTATAGCAGTTTTGTATAAAACTATAGGACCCTATTAAATAAATACCAAATCCCATACTCTACAAACTACATCAATGTTGAGACAGTTGGAATACATTGTAATTACCCCTTTTAATTAAATTTCTAAATTATACATTGAAACAAAAACATTTTAATCTATATGCCTTCTTTTTCAAAGTGATCGCATAATAAAGGTAAATTTTAATTTAAAATAATTCTAAATAATTGCATTCTTTGTCCTATTTATGTTTCGTTCATCATATAAATTGGCGCTAACGACTAAGCTGTAATAAGATTTATGAAACAAACAAATCCTGTGAATTTATCAAAATACAAGGATAAAATTGCTGCTATATAAGTCATTCCCTGTATATAACCAATATCAGATCGAGCTACAACAAAAGCTTTTAGAATATCCCTTAAATTATCTTAAATTGGACTTCCGGATGTAAAAATTGCTTAAAAAGATAAGGATAAAAAATACAAATTTCTTAAAATGTTCTTTCCACATCTGAATCTATCTTGTTTAAAGAATTTAATTTTGATAATCCATTTTTATCAGAATCATTATCTAAAAAATAATATTCTAATTACTCGCAAACATTTTTACTTATTTCTTAATTTTTTTTATCATCTTAATATTTTAAAATTTTATTTGCCTTTTATAAACATATATTAAAATATTCCTGTGTTATACTTTGCCTATTTGGAATGGCCATTTACCAAATTTTTACTCTTAATTATGATGGAATACCTTAATAGCATAAATCAATTAAAAACTGGCTTCTTTGATTTTATTCCCATTGAGGTATTACTATTTATTCCCACTATTAATTTAATTCAAGGTTTTTATTTTTTTAATTCTAAATTTTTTTTTATATTAAATTACTTTTTAATCAAATATTTAATCTATTAACATCTATATACTTTAAATTTCTTATTTATCTTTTTTTTTCTTCACACTAGAATTTAAATTAAGAGCTGACAATTTTGAGATTACTTCTTTTTTATCTTATATAATCTATGATTAACTTACATTCGAGAAGTTAAGGAATTTATCGAGAGTATTAGGGGCATAATTAAATGATTTATTTTTTGAAGTTTTATTTTATATCTTCTAAGTATTAGAATCGTCAATAGCTCCAAAGGATGAAGAATATAAATCATCTTATTAAAATGTAATGTTAAAATTTTTTTCTTTTTATATTTAATCTGTCTAAACTTATTACTATGGTATCAAGTTAGAAAAATAATCAAAGATTTTTTTATTAAAATTATCAAATAGTGGAACAAAATTATTCATAGATACAGTTTTTCTTACTGTCATTACAGAAGAATCATGCAATAAATTCATTTAAATTGAATCAATATTTTACAATATGTATTCTTTTGTAAATTCCAATTATATTTAATGCGGTTAATTTTATTTTGATATATATTCGCATATTCCTAATTATCCATATGATCCCATTCCCCAAGAATAAATTGATCCATCTTTAACTATTGCAAAATTATGATAGGGACCCACGAAAAATTTTAAAATATTATTGCAATTTTTAATTATTTTAGGGATATACACATCAATTTCATCACCAGTACCTAACTAACCATGTTCATTGTTTCCGAATGCTAATAAATTTTATTTTTGAGTAAGAATAAATGATTACAGATTTCCACAAAAAATTTTCATCGGACTTTGATTTGCGGATAATTTTATTTACAGAGGTTCATATATACAATTTTCTTATTATTTTCCTATTCCAAGGCATCCAGCAGTACTTTAACCCCAACTAAAAACTTGATTACTATCGTTAGTTTATGATAATGCCAAACTATGTGACATACCTGATGATATTTATATAATTTTGTATTAAGCCAATGAATTTATATGAGTTGGATTAATAACATAATTTTCTTTATTACCAATTCCTAATTATCCTTTAGAATTATCACCCCATGATAAAATTTAATTAATACCATTAAGAGCCAAAACAAAATTCACTCCAGTTGAAATTTAAATAATTTATTTATCATGAATAGCTAATTTTTTAATTGTACAAGCTTATATATCCTTGATATTATCATGCTATAGTACAGTAAGAGTTTAATCATCTTATAATATAATTGAAAAAAAATACTATTCAAAATTATTATTTGCTCAGAAGTGGCTTATAAATTTTATATTTATAAATTATTTTTCTTTATAGTCTATCTTAAAATAATTAGTTATTTTATACGTTATTAAATTCAGTCAGCATTTTTAAATCTATCTCAATTAACTACTTTCCGATATTTTAATTATTGTTATTACTGTACCAATTGTATTTTGATAATGAATACATAACTTGGAATTCTTTAAATAATAAATAATTTATTATACTATCTACAAAAATTCTTTGAATTTTAGTGTCAAAGCTATTAATTATCTAATTTTATTCATCTAAATTAAAATTGATCTTAGTAAATTTATTGAATATTTTCTCGTTATTTAGATTACCGCAAAAATATTAATCAACTTTAAATTGTTAGTTTATTATCATTATAATTATTTAATATTTTTCAAATAATTTATTCAATATTTATTTTCAAAGAAAATATTTAATTTAATTGTAAAATTAAAATTTAATTTGAAAAATAACTAAAAAAATGCATACAGAATATATAATAATTTTATTCATTAAGATTAAAGATTAAGCATTAAAATTTATAAATCTTCCTCTATGAATTAATTAATATGATTTTATAAGTACATTATAATAATTACAATTAATTTATAGCATTTGACATTTCTTATTTTAAGTTAGTAACAACAGATTTTGTTTCCGGTTTACTAGTTAATATTTTCCTATGAGCTTATGATAATTAATAATATCTTAGTTACAATTTTCTTTTGAGCTTTCTTATGATTATAATTAATTTTCTTAATTCTAATTATTTTTTTTTTCATCTTTATTAGTGAAATTCAACAGTAAATTATTGATGTATTCATCATTAACTTTAAATGAAAACAAAAATATTACTTTTTTCCTTTTGAGTTTCTTTTTTTATTATTTTATTGAGATTTTTAGATTTAACATTAATTTAATATTCATTCTATTTTTCATGTAAGATTAATGGAGTTAAATCTTTTGCAACAGATTCATTAAAATTTTTTCTAAAATTTTCAACATAAAGCTTCATTTAAATTTAAATTTTATTAATATACATTATCTAGATCAAATTATTTTATATTTTCCTTACTGTTGCTTTAGCTATAACTTTAAGCACATATATTATCAACGTCCATACCAAATGATTCATTTTATAACTTGAAATTTGATGTTTCACTTACATTTTTTTATATGTTATCTTAATAAAGCATATTTTCTTCTTGGGTATCATTATTTTTACGATCTAATTAATTTATTATTAAAATAAAACTCGATTATTAATTCAGATTTTTGAATGAAAAAGCATTATTTGCCAGTTTTTAGTCTTCATCTGAATTATATCCCATGAATTGATCAATCTTTTTACTTATTTTTTGTTATTTTAAATTTGAACTTTTGTATTTCAACTTTAAAAAATCCAAATTATCGGCAATTTCGCATATACTATTTTGCTCCTCTTCACCTATCTTCCAAAATTCCTGTAAATAATATTATTAATTTATTTATTTATACCTATTATTAATTAGAAACTTATGAATAATCTTCTTATATGCCTAGTTCTTTTTTTAATCTTTCAGTTAATTCCTCTTCAGATGATAGTTTATTATGTTATATCTCTATTTTAGATTACTACTACCCTATTTTTTTATTTTTTGGAGATTATTATGCTTCTTTTTATTACTAATTAGTCGCTAAATTTTATTCTTGAAGAGACAATAAATTTTTTAATTCTTAGTTTTACTTTCTTAGTTTGGCATTTTCAATTTATAATTCTTTTTTTTCATAAGAACCTGATTCTTAAAGTAATTTTTCTAATTCCATTCTAATTATTTTTTCTTTTTCATAGGATTAACAAATTTTATTATATTAGTCTTCGCTTATATATATTTACTAATTCAATTTTTATAATTTTTAATTATTTCTTCCATCCAATATTGCTTTTTTTGCTCTATTGGCAAATTACAAAGTTGAAAAGGTTTCTTAATGTGAACTTAATGAAGGAGATACACAAATAATGAAACTAATATTAGAGTTTCCACTCAATGAAGACTACATAACTCTTGTTAACTTAGAATTTCTAAATGGGATATGAGTCCTTTATTTATCGATCAGAGCAGATATACAATGCCCTAAACAAGAAAGTGAACCATTTATGCATGTTAATTCCTATATTCTTAATTCCCTTTCTTCTATAGATATATCATTAGATATTTTAAACTTTTCTGAACCAGCTAAATCAACAATTCTTAACTTTAAAATTATATAAAAGTAATTATTACAGTTGATTCAACAACTCGTCCATCTAGAAACTGTTGAAGATTTATTTAGAATATTGAATGACTTCTAGAACTTTATGAGTTATGCATAGTGCATCCTATAGCTCTATTTTTTAATCCTACTTCAAGAATATTATATGCTTATGCTAAATTTTTTACTTATACACTAATTAGTTCAGGAATTGATATCTCCCCATTTTTATTTTCTCTGATTTCTAATGCACTAATTTCTCTATTATCTCTAATACTGAAAAGATCATATAATTTCTCATTATAAACTTCAAAAAATGATATAAATAATCTATATTCGCTATTATCTACTTATTCTAATTCTAATATAATTTATTCTAAAGCTCGAGGTAGAATACCCCGTTGATCGTCCTAAAGATTTAAATCATAATATTTTACATTAAAAATCTTTTCCTTAATATTTTCTTCATTTTCTTCTATATTAAGCATACTATTCGAACTCGAATCTTAAGTGCCTAATATAGTGTAAGTTTTACCAGCCCCAGTTTATCCACTTTATTAATATAAAATATATTAGATTACTATGCAAATATTGTATTGTTTATTCCATTTAAAAATTAATAAATTTATTCGAGAACTAATTAGAATACATCCTATTAATCACTATCTTAGTTAAGGATATGATTAAATTTCATAAACATCTAATTTCCAGGGCGTCTTATTTTTAAAGTATTATCCTATAATTCTTAAATATTACTTTTACCTATAAAACAGATACAAAATCTTATGGAGATTCATTATTTAAAGTTGGTCTTATTCTTATTATTATTTTGACCTTTTACTTATTTGGAATATTTTATTCATTTTTTTTATCACTTTGTTACTAAATATTAATATAATGTTTTTGAATTACTTTATTAGGACTTTTTGATGCTTATCGCATTTATTACTTTCCGTTTATATTTGAATAAATATTATTAATTAATTTTAATGATTTTTAAATAATAAATGATATAAATATAATTTTAAGTAAATTTTGTACGTGAGCTCCTTCAAGTACAGGTAAACACATTTGCCGAAGGCAAATGTGTATGATCACTTTAAATATAATTTATATTAAAAATAAATTTTTAGTCTAATTTAGTAAAAATTAATATTACTTTATATATAACGATTATCTATAAATCTTACATTAAATATTTAATTTAAATAAAATTTAAGAAAAAGAAGGGAAACAATCCTAAAAATGGTAATAATATATTAGTATATTAAATAATTTATTACCTTCATAGAACTATGAATCAGCAATTAATCCAAAAATAATAATGGTCGTAGCCAAATAGTTGAACGAATGTTAAAAAAAACCTGTTAATAGTAATAATATAAATGAGTAATTATCTAGGCATCAAAATAATAATAAATGATACAGATATATTAGACATTTAAGCTGATATATATGGTCCTGGTATTTTAAATATTGTTATTATAAATTTTAGAAAGTACTCCATATCATAAAGGAATATTCCGTTGTAAATTAGTGTTACCAACTGATTTCCCAAGAAGTCCTCCAAAAGGTAAAAAAAATATTAAAAATAATAAAAGGAATTTTTTTAACAAAAATATATCATCCAAATGTATCAGAACGCGGGGAAATATGTGTTAATACTCTTAAAAAAGATTGGAATTCTTAAGCATGGAATATATATTACATTTTTGAAGTATTTATTAGATTTAAATATAAATAGGTGATAAAATGTTTGTTAATTATTCCATTTCCAGAAAGTTCCCTAAATGAAGAGGCAGGGAAATACTTCATGGAAGACTATAGTTAATACTTTAAATAAGCTAAAATGATAACTGAATTATATGCAATTCCAAATGAAGTAAAATAAGAAATATCTTAAAATGAAATAAATTATACAAATAAAGAAAAATAGAATAGTATACAGAATAATTTTAGATTCATTAAAGAAAATATGAATGATAATAATTAATTAAGTGTTATATAGTTCAATGACTCTTCAAAAAAAGATAAGAATTTTCTTATTGAACAAACATATAATTCTCCTAAAAAAAATGATAATTCATTGCTTGAAAACAGCTAAAATAAGATGGAAGAAGAGTAAATAAATATTAACAATATAAAATCATAAAGTATTTAAAAAAATGATAAAAAAATAGATAGCAAATTACCTATAAGTTTGACTTTTTCACAAAAATATCAACCTTAGTTATAAAGTTAAAATTAATAGAATACTTCATTTAATACAAATACTATTTTTAACTCTGGAAAAAAAGAAACAGATAAAAAAAAATGGTTAAAAAGAATATGAAATATTAATTTTACATTAATAAAAATATTTGAAATAAAAAAAATTTTAATTTTTTTAATTTATGATTTAACTCCTCAAATATTATGAAAATCAAATTCATAACAATTTATTTACTAGCATAATAATTATAATAAATATTTTGCTCTTTTTTCATGTAAAATAACTTTTTCTTTTAGCTAACTTAAATAAATTTATTAGGTAAGATTTAATTGTTTATAAATTTTATTATTTTCAAAAATTAATTTGTATCTTTTATTATTTTATAGATGTTTTATTTTTGTAAAAAAATTATAATTTTAGCATTTTTTTAATTGGAGTAATTATATCTATTATTTTATTTCAAAATTTTACATTATTAATCGATTTTTATTCAATTCTTAACTTTACAAATAATTTTCATTAAGCATAACTTATCTTTTATAATTAGAATAAAAATTTCGATTAGAATATTTATCATTGATATATTATGAATTATTTAATAAGTTTATTAATTTTTTTTAATTTGATATTTATTTTTATATTGAAGATCTCTCTATATATAAATAACCTATTATTGATAATAAAATAATAATTATTTTATTTCCGTAGATTATCTAAAAAAATGTATATAATTCAATCTTTTTATTATTTTAAATCTCATATTAACAAGATTAATCTTAAGTTTATTTCTTTTAAATTTCAATAATTTATTCATCTTATGTATAAAAATTTTTACCATATTATTTTCTTATCATTGATTATAAATTATCTGATATATTACTTTCATGATCGATATCTTTTATTCTATTTTCATCGCATTATAATTATTCTTAATTGCAATTATGGTATTCATTTGATAAATTGAGATCACTGTTATTATTATCTTAACAAAATTCATTTAATTATTGGCTATTATTTTATATTAAGTTAGAATTTTATTCTTCGTCAAATTATGATAAAAATAGATCAATATTATGTATTTTACTCTAATTATGTATTTTTATGTTCTAATCGTCAATTTAAAATGTATTTTATGATAGATCTTTTTTTAGCCGGTTTTTGAAGATATACACTGTCTTATCACTTATATTATCTGATTATTACTCTTAATTATAATTATTAGATTAATCTGATATGACTGAATTTTCTATTTCTTAATCCATATTTAAATGTGTAAATATATTAATTCGAATTTTAATTTTTAACAATATATTTAATTAATTAGTCCGCGATATTATATTTTATAAATATACATATTAAATTATAAATATTCAAATAATATTATTAATAGTATATTAAAAAAAAAATATTTTTATTAAATTAATATTTATTAATTTTTTTTTTTTTTTTTTTTTTTTTTAATTGATAAATCTATTATTATTTAATTTATTTATTTAATAAATTTATTAAAAATATTTTTCGTCAAATAATTTATATGAATTAATATTAATGTGTATATATTATATAATATTGTGTATATTATTCAATATCTATCATCTTCAATTGTCTATTAATTATATACTTATTAATTACTTTAATTTAAATAGTTTACAAAATTATTTTTTTGAGTTTTTTTATCCTAAGCAGGTTCATACATGTCTTATATATTCTCAATTCCCGGATTGTTTAACACTTTATGTATTATATTTTAATGTAATTATTCTAACTTCAGCATTTTTTATTTGAATCCTTTCTTATTAGATTTATAGTATTAATAAATCGCAGCTTATAATATCCTATATGGTCGATTTTAATTAAATTAGAGATTATTAATTTAGAAAACTTCTGTTCGAATTTATTTAACATTTATTAGAGACATTATTTCTTCTATTTCGTATTCTTTAATTGATTTTCCTAAAATAATGTTAAAAAAATATTTAACCTTTTAATGTTTTTTGTATTATCAATTTAGCAAAAGTTTAATTTTATTTTATCATAGATTATTTGGTCAGTTATAAACAAAGTTCTTAATTCATATATTCAGGTATCTTTGTTACTTAAGATAAAGGAATTCCTGCTGCAGCTGAGTTCATATTAATAGACATCTAATTTAGCAAATCTTATGATATTCTATATAATTTATATTATCTAAATTATACTTATCATCTTTATATTCATTCTGAATTAACATTCTACCAATTTATACAGTTATACCGTATTTTAATGCAATTTTTTCTTCTATTTGATTTATTTTATCTGAAATATTTGCTATTTTTGATAGAAAATTATTTAAATACTTTTATTTAAAATCCATTTTCTCATTTGATTAGGTGATACATCACCTGGCGCGTTTTATTTCAATTACTAAGACGTTTATTCTAAATTTTCTACTTCGTCTTCAATAAGTTCTTTAAGATCTATTAAATATTGTCGAAATTATTCAATAGTCAAATGATTATGTGATTATTATAATTAAGTTATCTATTATTTTTTTTATTACTATTTCTCACGAATAAAATCTTTGAAGACGTAAAATCCTAATGATGTAATAGCAATACCAGCGATAATTTAAGAAAAATTTTATGAAAATATTTTTTTCATTATTTTTAATTAATTTATAATTAATAATTATATTAAAATAATGAAAT
>Ga0209107_10001889_pt1 | contig 11689 bp, 11 predicted proteins | sample LakErihyJuly2011_2_FD_187460 | JGI IMG/M metagenome (GOLD analysis project Ga0209107, IMG submission 187460) | Freshwater microbial communities from dead zone in Lake Erie, Canada - CCB hypolimnion July 2011 (SPAdes) (version 2) | ecosystem: Environmental > Aquatic > Freshwater > Lentic >... | reverse complement strand
CCAACATCAACACCAACGAGTACTAATACACCAACAGGAACGGCAACACCAACTAGTACGCCAACAACAACAGAACCAATTGGAACATCCGCATATGAGGCACAAGAATGGTCATGTGAATACGATTTAGAAGGGGTGGCAATAGGATGTACGATGATAAATGATAATGTAATTGTTGAGATGCCAACATCAACGTCTCCTGTATTTGGTAGATTCTACATTGAAAATGTTGGGGCGTGTACTGGAAGTATTTTTAAAATTACAGGTAATACTTCGAGTGGTGGACCTAACTTAATACTTTACGGAACAACAGGTCATGCCGTGTGTACGGATGCATGTCAAGAAAATTGTCAATTATAATTAAATGGGACTAAACGTAAGAATATATAATATAATCTCAAATGGTAATTACACGATTCGTTATAAGTCGGGTAATAATCCATACCCCGTTGAAACTAATTCAACTTTTACGTTATTGGGTTCATATACTCCGTCAACAACTGAAATAACAATTTCAGGTTTAACATTCGATACTCAGTATTGGATTAAAATGACGGACAATACAACGGGTAGATATATTGTACAAAACATCTTTACTCACGATAGTAAGGCGTTCCCATGTTATGATACAATCTGTTTTAGTATTGATGTGGTATGTATAACACCTACACCTACACCTACACCTACAACAACATCAACATCAACGGGAACTATAACAACTACCCCGACATCAACTACTTGTAGTGACGATATTGTTAGAACGTTATATGTTGCACCAAGAATCGCCAAATCATTACAAACAGACGAATTGAATGATTTAGTTTATGTTGTGGCGTATAGTGGTACAACTAATACATCAACAATTTATGCAATAACTCCGAATACTTCAACCATAACGCAGGTTTATTCAGGATTAAATCATGCCAGATATTCAACGTTGAATACCACAAATAATAAACTTTATGTGACGGGTGACCAAGTAATTTATGTCTTTGATGTTAGTTTAGGTAACTTCTCATTAATAACAACAATCACGGGTAGGGCTGGACAAACATACGCCGGTGGATTGGTTTATAATAGTACAACTAATAAAATTTATGCACATTCAAGTACGGGGACAACAACATCAGAATTAACAATAATTGATGGGGTAACAAATGCGGTAACCACAACATTAACAGGATTACCATTTAGAAATGCAAATAATGGGTTAGTTAACTCTGAATTCATGGAATGTGTTCCGGGTAATAATAAAATATATATTACTGGAAATGATGCCTCGGTTAAAGTTTTTGACTGTGTTAGTAATACTGTGACCGCTAGTGTTCTTTTACCTGCGGATTATGCGTCCGTAATGACATATAAACCGTCAACAAATCAACTCTATGCGTTTTTCCGACATACAGGATTTGAAGATGGGTATAGTATCATTAATTGTTCAACAAATACGATTGTATCATCACACACCTCACCTTCATTTAATTTAACATACAGTGCAAAATACAATAGTCAAAACAATAGAATTTATGTTGCTAATTATGTTAACGGTATTTGCGTAATAGATACTGCAACTAATTTGATAACATCGACAGTCACATCAAACAGTGTGATGTCTGTTGAATTATATGAACCGACAAATACGATTTATGTTAGTAACACATCTTCTACAGCAACTTATGGTGTTTATGAAATTTGTGGTGAGAATGTCACAACTTCAACTCCGACACCAACAATAACACCGTCATCAACTAATTGTTATGTTGGTGAAGATAGTTAAAAAAATAGACTCATATTTAATATAGATGCCAACTTCAAGTTATGAAATAACAGTCCCCAATTTTAATGGTACAACACCATGTCAAAGTTATTCGGTTTATTCTGGAATAACTCACGACATCGATGACGCTGATTATGTGGAAGACGTTAACGTACCCGTTTCGGGATACACTTTAAGTTTGAATGTTGATAGTTCATATGATAATGTTTATTTATTTATCGAACATTGTGATGGACATATCAATTCGGTGCCAACCTCAACACCTAAATTACAAGGTGGTTATCAATTGGTTTTTGTTAATTTAAGATGTGACGATTGTATTTCTACTTATCCGTTCACAACACCAACTCCAACTATAACACCTACGTCAACACCTACGGGAACCAGTACCCCTACGGCAACCCCAACAGGAACTAATACGGCAACCCCTACGGAAACCCCTACTATTACACCAACAGGAACTAGAACCCCTACGGCAACCCCAACAGAAACTAGTACCATAACGCCAACACCAACACCTACGGGAACTAGTACACCAACACTAACCCCCACGGCAACTCCAACAGGAACTATTACACCCACAGCAACTCCTACGGAAACTATTACCCCAACACCAACGGAAACGACAACGGAACAATCAACACCTACACCTACAGAATCAAGACCATGTAATTGTTACACTGTTGAATGTTCGAATCCGGAAGGATGTTCGGTAACATATGAAGATTGTAACGGTGTGTTATTTGTAGACTCAATTTCGGGCTCAACAACCATAAATCTTTGTGGTAATATAGTCAATTTAGACCAACCTAATTTAATAATTACAAATACAGGAAACGCATGTGTATTTGACGGTGAAATATACTCGTGTTTAACTGAGTGTCAATGCGCGAACATTTACATCGATGAAAGAGATTTAATTGCATCAGATGACGGTATTGTTTATGTTAGTATGATTAAATGTGACGGAACGGAAATTATAACCCAATACAATTCTCCTGCAACATATGTTGCGTGTGTACAAGTAATTAATAGTATTTACATTTTAAAATTAGGAATCCAAAGTGCTCCGTCGTATAGTACTGCAACGATAATACCTGGTAGTAACTGTACAGTGGATAATGATTGTATGAGTTAATACCATTTAAAATTTACTTTCTAATATTTATCTGATATATTAGATACTAAATGGCATGTACTCCAGATACAGTAACCCCAAAAGGTGTTACAATTAATTTAAATTCGGGTTCAGATTACACAAATTGTACTGTTTATACGGGTCTAACGGACTCTACGGTTACAGGGACAACTAATTGTGTAAATATAACAGGGACAACATGTACCTTAACAGGTTTGTCTGCAACATTAATGGAAGTTTTTGTTAAAATTGACTGTGAAGGGTGTTGTTCAAATACATTTAGAGTTAATTTAGATGAATGTTGTGGTTATGAAGAAGTTTTAACCCCAACACCTACCTCAACCCCAACACCAACATCCTCCGCATGTACTTGTAGCACTTACAGAATTGAATTTCCCACAAACTGTGGAGAACCAATAGGTTGGACCGATTGTGACAGTGGTATTTTAATGAGTGAACAGGCTAATTATTTCCCACAATATGATGATACTTATTTCGATGAAGGAAGTGTTTTATATTTGTGTTCTTGTACCGTACCAAATGTATCGGTTGGTTGTGATGCAAGTATTGATTTAATAAGTAGTGGATGTGTTGACGTAACACCAACACCTACAGTGACACCGACCGCAACTCCTACGGTAACACCTACACCTACAACAACTAGTACTGATGTTACATGTACTTGTTATGAGTTGTACACAACACCAGACCTTAACCCAACTTCTGCATATTTGGGTAACTCAACATTCACCTATAGAAGTTGTGGGACAAATGAAATAGAAATGATTCAAATTTCAGATGAAAGTCTTGGAAATCCGAGTGGTACTTTAATTTGTGCTCGAACCGGTTCTGTTGAACAAACCGCTGGAGATTCCGGATATTCTATTGAAGCGGGAACTAATTGTTGTGAACCAACCCCAACAGCAACCCCAACAGCAACCTCAACAGGAACCAGTACGCCGACAACAACCCCGTCAACAACACATGCATATGTGGAACATTCAATATTTTGGGCGTTTAACTACGACTGTCCACCGTATGAATTAGTTGGAGAAGGAACTCTGACAACAGTATATACTTCAGCCGGAATAACCACATGGGGACTCGGAACACTTGTTTATAGTAACTCAAGTTTAACAACATATTTTCCAGGCGGAAGGTACATCGAATACCAAGGTTACATATGGGAAAATGACGGAGAAAATGGGTTAATTGAAATCGGTATTGTTGGTGAACCATGTTAATAAAATTAATTAATAGTATTTATATCATATGAGTTTTTTAAGTAAAAATAATTCGGAGTTCCTATCGGCAAGAATAACCCAAAAGGGAAGAAATTCTATTGCCAAAGGAAATTTTGTAATATCATATTTTCAAGTTGGGGATTCTGAGTTTGATTACACGAACCCATTCACAGGACTAACGGGTTTAGGTGGTATCCAACACCAATCGGTATTCTCACCATTTGATAAAGAAGGTGGGGTAAAATACCCATATAAAATAGATTCATCTGATACCTCAACAACGTATGGTATTCCTATTGATATGTCAGTTACTGACATTTTAAGAAATGTAATGGGACCTGCGGGATTCGTTAGTAATTACGAAGAATACGATAGTGTTGAGTGTACGGGAACAACAATCCAATGTACAACACAATCAATCCCATTATCGGGAATTACAGGAACAACGAGTATAATTGTACCAACAGGTTCAAGTTTTAGTGACTGTGAATATATTACGGTGGTTTTTAATCAGTTTGGAGGTACCGACCCTAACTATCCTGTTATCACAGGACAAGCATCGAGTTTAATTTATCAAGTAATCAGTGTAAGTGGAAACACAATAACGGTGGATAGAAATTTACCTAATTTCTCAGGATGTTCGGGTAATACTCAAGTTATTTGTAATTCATGTGAAAATGAATATCCCACAGATTCGGAAATTAGTCCGTACTGTAGTCCAAATGATATCGACCCATCACAACAATTAAATTCATGGACAATGAATATTGTGTGGGATAAAAAACCAATTGGATTTGATGTTAATGGTTTAGATGAAAATCTAACTGGTTTCACAAGTAACAAACACGTATCAACAAAACAATTCTTAGGTTACACCACAACAAGTGGTCAAACATGGGTAAACAGTACAGGTGGAACAATTACGGGTGTTACATCTTATTACAATTCATTTGACGAGAAAATTATTGTTTCTCCCGAAGAACAAAGAACAATCGCAATTATTCATTATTCAGAATTGGGTGATTTGGTTAATGACCCCGAAAGATTTTACAAGTACGACGATTACATTTCAACAAATAATGTTGAAGGTGATGCGTTATTGGAAGATGCTGACGAAAACACGATTACCGATTTAGAATATTTTGAGGTTTATATTCCGTTTATTCAATATCACAGAAATACAGGAACCACAGTTGGTGCGTTGTTTACAATGGATACTACCGATTACTACATGAAATCAAGTATTAACCCAACTCAATTAATATTGTTCAGATATTTGTTAGATGAACAAGGTTATAAAGTTGGTAAGGTTTACGTTAACAACAAAACAATTGTTTTTGACGACCAAGAACTTATTGCGGTACTTGACTATAAATCAAATAGAAAATACACATTACCAGCACCTAAAATTAGTTTAATCCCGAGTGACACATCTTTAGGAGAATCATTCTTCTCAGGTTCAACAACAGGACAAACGATTTGGGTAACATACATGTTTAATTACACGGGTGACACTCAATTAAATGGACTACCATGTAATTACTATTCTAAAATTGAAGTATATGATGATGACCCATGTTTAATAAACCCATCTCAATTGTTTGTTAAATTTGGGGAAGATAGTTTTCCATTCATGAATAACACAAACGTATGTTCAGGAGCGTCATCAGGATTCATCGCAAACCAATTCCAAATTTTGGTACAAGTTACTGATACCGGTGAACTACCGATTCATGATAACTGGACAAGAATTAATTACACATCGCACATTTCGGGACATACGGTTGGACAATTAATTGACCCATTAGACATTACTAATGTTTCAATGAAAGTCACAAACGCAATGTACACAAGTGGTACATTATATGATATTGAAAGTTATTTAGGTTTAGTTCCAGATGAATCAGATTCATTAACGGAACCCGGACCACCACAATTTGGTGACGAACAACCATTTCCGGGAAGTATTAGATTGGTTAGAGCAACTGACATAGAAAGAATGACATTTATGGTAAACTTACCATCATCTCAGTTCACGACAACACAAAATCCTACTTACCCATCAGGTGCGGATAAAAGAATTACTGAAGTTGCCTTATTGAACAGTAATAAGGAAGTTATGGTGATTGCTAAAACCGCAAAACCAATTAAAAGAATTGGCACACAAGTGTTTGGAGTAAGATTAGACTTCTAAGACTTTACTAATTGCATAATATTTCTTATATATTGTTATATGAGTATAAAACTAAAGAATGCACCCAAAATTTTGGGTTTAGACATTTCAACTAAGACCATCGGATGGGCGCTATTTGATATCGGTTCTTCTAAATTATTAGAACTGACACATTTTTCACCAAAAATTAAACCTCAACCCGAAGATAAAATTGAAGAACTTTTATTGAAGGCCGATGCGTTTAAAAAACAATTGGAGAACTACAGAGATGTTGGTATTACCAAGGTGGTGATTGAAGAGCCACTATTACAATCAAATAACATTTACACAGTTGGTACCCTTTTAAGGTATAACACATTGATTCTCAAGTCGTGTTATGATGTTCTTGGAGTACTCCCAACATTTATTTCAACTTACAACGCAAGGAAATTTGCATTTCCTGATTTGGTAAGTATGAACGATAAAGGTAGGAAAGTTTTATTTGGTGGTTTACCAAAAGACATTGATAAAAAACACGTTATATGGGAACACGTTAATGCGGTGTGTCCTGAGGTTGAGTGGTTATATGGTAAAACCGGACAACTCAGAAAAGAGAATTACGATATGAGTGACGCAGCAACTGCCGTTATCGGTCATGTTAATATGCAAAAAAGTTTATAATTAATTTTTTTTTATAAATCTTTTTACTTATATTCTACAATAGTACTGAACCTATAGAAATATAGGTGTTAGTTACGGGTGGGGGTTTTGGTGTAACCTCCGCCCTTTTTTATGCTCATTTGGAAAATCCATTTTTTTTATTTATATTATGGGTATGGCAACCCTCATTATGGAATACGAACCGATTATAGACATTCTTGAAGACATCTTAGGGGGACATCACATGCACAACGACTACAAGGGTCAAATGTCATTTGATTGTCCTGTTTGCTCATATGATATCAAAGGTTTAGATGATGGTGATGGTAAGGGAAATCTCGAAGTAAATTATCGTCGAGGTGTTTATAAATGTTGGTCTTGTGCAGAAACACATAACACATATGGTTCACTTTATAAGTTGATAAAAAAACACGGTAATGTAAAACATCTTAAAAATTATGAACTATTAAGACCCGAAGAAGATGAGGATGGAAATAAGAGAGTTTATAATAAAGTTCAATTACCAAAAGAATATAACGCGTTTGACAAGGCAAGTGCCGGATTAAAACTAACTCCACAATATAGACAAGCGTGGAATTATATTAAAAAAAGAAACATTACCGACCAAATGATTACCCGATATAACATTGGGTTTTGTTATGAAGGTCCATATGCATTTAGAATTATCATTCCATCATATGATGAATATTTCAAATTAAATTATTTTATTGCCAGGTCGTATCTGACAAAACCTTATATGAAATATAAGAACCCCGAGGTTCAAAAAGAAATCATTATATGGAACGAATATAACATCAAATGGGAAGACCCCGTTTATATTGTCGAGGGCGCGTTCGATAGTATATTCTTACCCAACTCAGTACCAATGTTAGGTAAGTTCATGTCGGAACATTTATTTAATAAAATATATGACAACGCAACTAAGGTGGTTATTGTGTTGGATGGAGACGCATGGAATGATGCTGAATTGTTATTCCACAAATTGAATTGTGGTAAATTAATGGGTAGGGTTTGGATTATAAAATTACCTGTTGAACAAGACATCGCCGATTTACAGGGTAAATTAGGTGATTACAAAGAATTTAAACTAGAATGATAGACTTAAAACAGATTGCTCAGGAGATGAGAGATGCTCTTGAGATTAGAAGACAGGAAATGGAACTCACATTTATTGAAGAGGACCACATTTATTATATGAAGGATACCGATGGTGTTATTAAAAGTAACTTTCCTTCAGTTTCTAAAGTAATAAAGAATTTTTATGTACCATTTGACGCTGAAACAAAATCACTTCAAATGGCCAAAGGTGATTTAAATAAACAAAGGGAATTACTGGAGCAATGGAAGGCATCGGGAGATTACTCAACCAATATGGGTAGTCGTGTTCACTATTTGTTAGAAACCGAAACCATCACAAGGTATGGAGACTATAAACAAGTTAGAAAACCAATCTTTAATTGTGATAACAGTCAAATTATTAAGAGTGATTCGATGATTGGTGCTGGTAATAAGTTCTTAGATTTAATGACCGAGAGAAATGCGGTATTATTAGATACGGAACTTGTACTTGGTGACCCTGAATTAGGTTACACAGGTCAACCAGATAAAGTGTGGTTGATGATGAACAAAACACAAGATGGTTTTGGTATCGTTGTTACGGATTGGAAAACAAATCAACCAAAGAACTTTAAAATCCAACCTTACACAGGTAAGATGATACATCCGTTTGAAAATTATTACGATACGGCATTAACACATTATTTTATTCAATTACCATTATACGGTAAGTTGTTAATTAAAATGTTACAGGGTACTAAATTTGACCTAACAAAATTATTAGGTTGTGTTGTTGTTTTATTAAAAGACGATGGCACATTTGAAGAGTTTAAGGTACCATTTGAAGTTACTCAATCAGTATTACAAATGAATGTTAAACAATACATGAAAAAGAAATGATAAAAAAGATTATACACATTGCAGATTTGCACATTCGTACATATCAATACCATGAGATGTACAAGAGACAATTTGATTTACTATTGGAAGATTTAAAGGAACAAGTTTTGGATTATGACTATTCTGAAATCAGAGTTGTAATTGCTGGAGACATTGCACATCAAAAGATTAATATTTCAAACGAACAAATGATGTTAACCTCTTGGTTAATTAAAGAACTTGCCGATATTATTGGTAAAGTTATTATTATTCCCGGTAACCATGACTTCTTGGAGAACAACGTACAGCGTTTAGATAGTATCACGCCCGTGGTTGAGTTATTAAACCACGAGGATATTAAATACTACAAAAATAGTGGTGTATATGAAGATGATAACATCAATTGGGTTGTTTATTCATTATACGAGCACAATCAAAAACCTGAGTACACAAAAGAAGAAGGTTTCTACGTTGGTTTATTTCACGGACCAATTCAAGGTTTGTCAACCGACTTAGGATTTGAATTTGAAAGTGCGTACTCACCATTAAACTTTGTTGATTTAGATTTACTTCTATGTGGTGATATTCATAAGAGACAAATGTTTGATTTACCCGGTGGAGGTAAGGCGATAATGATTGGTTCATTAATCCAACAGAACTTCGGTGAAACCGTTAACTACCACGGATATGGTATTTATGATGTACCAACAAACGAATACACAACACGCGATTTAAAAAATGAACAACCATTCCTGCACTTCTCAATATCAGATATTGCAGACATAGAAAATGAAGAAGAAAATCTCCTTAACGTTAGATAACGAATTTCAACAATATTGTGATTTAAACAACATTGAAAACCCCGAGAAACTTGCCAAACAAGTATTCAATAAGGGGTTTTTGTTGTTGAAGTATGGTGAGACCCCTAACGGGTTTAAATCGGAACCCACGGTTGTTGAAAAGGAGGTAATCAAAGAAGTTATTAAAGAGGTTGAGGTAGAGAAGATTGTTGAGAAGATAGTTAAAGTTCCTGTTGAGGTTATTAAGGAAATAATCAAAGAGGTACCGGTTGAAATTATTAGGGAAGTGATTAAAGAGGTGACCGTTGAAGTGGTTAGAGAAGTACCTATCGAAATAAAAGGTAACACTCAAGTCATCACAAAAGAAGTAATCAAAGAAGTTAAGGTAGAAGTACCCATTGAGGTTATTAAGGAAGTTAAGGTTGAAAAAATTGTTGAGGTTATAAAAGAAGTAATCAACACAGAAGAAATTGACAAATTAACCCAAGAGAATCTTAAACTAACAAACGAATTGAATTCACTTAAAAGTTCCCTCGACAATATTGGTAAGAAGGGTACATTAATGCGTGGTAGTAATATGTCATCATTATATGACGAATAATTTGGTTTAGTCAAATTTTTTTCGTATTATTTTAATAAAAAAACTTATGGCAACATTATTTTTATGGTCTTTTATGGCATATGGAATGACAACAATACTTGTCTATGGTTCCATCTTTGAAAAATCAAGAGAGTGGATTAAACGAAATTCAAAATTCTTTGGAGATTTAATTTCATGCATGTTATGTACATCGACGTGGGTCGGTTTCTTCATGTCAATAACCCTTGGTGGATTAACTACATCATTGAATATCCATTGGATACCATCAATTTTTTTCGATGGTATGTTTACTGCGGGTATTGTTTGGGCGATTAACGGAATCGTCGAGTTCTTCGAGGAGAGCAGAATAAAATAAACCACCATTGAGTGGATGCATTAGATTATGATTAATGGCATTTATAAGAAGAAATTTTGATGACACTCTTGTTAGAGAATTTGGAATTAAATTTACAAAAGAACAGTTTGGTTTACTATTTGAAAACCACCCAAACAAAATTGCGATAGACCTAATCAACCCTGAAGATTACAATAAAGGAGTTGAGATGGAAGGAGGAGGATGGGAAGGTGATTTTTGGTTAAATGAGAAATATGTGAAGATTAGTAAATTAGATTTTGGTACAATTAATATCCCAATCAGGAAAACAAAATATTGGTATGATAAAATAAATGAAGTTTTACTTCCGAATAGGAAAAAAAATCTGTTTATTCGCACCAATAAAGACTTCACCCAAGCGATTGTAATTAAACCAACAACAATTAAGAACAGAAACAAAATACTGTGGACCGAGTTCCAACCAAACAATAGTACTGAAGTTGAGAAGTGGATGTCATTCAGACAAGAACACGTAGACACATACGACTTGGTTGGTGGTAAATGGAAAAAACAACGAATTAAAAAGAAAAATGGCATACAATAACCCATACATTAAAGTAACTTGGCAGGATACACCTGAGAATTTTACCCCTGAAAAAATCAGAAGTGTTAAATCCTATTTCCAAAATAAATACAATAGTAAGAATGTTCAAATTATTACTAAGACCGTTTCTAATGTTGAGGATACGAAATTAAAGTCACTTGATATTTCTGAAAACATTTCAGATAACGATTATCAAAAAACCTTAATGAAGGATTTTGTTGAGGAAAACAAAATTGATGTTATTTGGGAAAGACTTGACAAGTTGGATAATAAAGTCAACGAAGAGTTATTACATATTAACGGTAGTAAAGTAAAATATAATAAGTGGTTCATTAAGAAAGTAGAATTTTCAAACTTTCTTTCTTATGGTAACGATAATATTATTGATTTTACAGATTTACCTGGAATCACTGTTGTTGAGTCAACACCTAAAAACTTTGGGGG
>Ga0209107_10001888_pt1 | contig 11694 bp, 17 predicted proteins | sample LakErihyJuly2011_2_FD_187460 | JGI IMG/M metagenome (GOLD analysis project Ga0209107, IMG submission 187460) | Freshwater microbial communities from dead zone in Lake Erie, Canada - CCB hypolimnion July 2011 (SPAdes) (version 2) | ecosystem: Environmental > Aquatic > Freshwater > Lentic >... | reverse complement strand
ACACTGTGCAAAGATATTTGCTCCTGTTGGCGAGACTGCAAGACGTCTTGGTGTGCGTATATCGTTTCATCCCGGACAGTTCTGTGTGCTGGCGTCTGAATCAGACGAGATTGTGGAACGCAGTATACAGGAATTTGAATATCATGCAGACATGGCTCGTTGGATGGGCTATGGCGCAACCTGGCATGATCATGGTTTTAAAATCAATGTGCATTTGTCTGGCAAAGGTGGGCCAGCAAAGTTCCTGAAAACTCTAGGCAGACTCTCGCCCGAAGCCAGGAATCTTATTACCATCGAGAATGATGAGATGACAAATGGTTTGGACGTTACTCTTGCTGTGGCTCACAGTGTGGCTCTTGTTTTGGATATTCATCACCATTGGATCAACACAGGCGAATACATCGAGCCCTTGGATCCACGTGCTCAACGGGTTGTTGAGTCTTGGCGTGGTGTGCGCCCTGCTCTTCACTACAGTGTCAGTCGTGAAGATGTTGTTGTGGGACACAATACCTTTGTTCGACCAGACCTCTCGGTCCTACTCAGTCAAGGCTACAAAAAGCAAAAACTGCGAGCACACTCAGACTTCATGTGGAACACTGCTGTGAATGAATGGGCGCTGACCTTCGCTGATCAGTGGGACATACAGGTCGAAGCCAAAGGCAAGAACCTGGCCAGCGAAATGCTGTACAACCAATGGCAGGCCAATGCCTAATATCTTTGCAGGAATTTTTGAATGGATACAAAATGACTATCGCACTAATCGCTTTAGGTTTGCAGTTGAGCTCTTGGCTTGGGCTATTAGTATTGGCTGCTCAATTACCATGGCAGCGACCGTACCAACCCCTCCTCTTCTTTACATGTATCCTATCTGGATCCTTGGTTGCGCCATGTATGCTTGGGCTGCCTATACTCGAAAGAGTTTTGGCATGCTGGCCAACTACCTGCTTCTAGTGACCATAGACAGTGTTGGCCTAGCTCGGATGCTGTTAAACTGATTTCTTTTTGGCAGGCGTCTTTTTAGCGGCAGCTGGTTTGGCTGCTGTCTTCTTGGCCGCGGGCTTTTTGGCAGGTGCTGGTTCCACAACTGGTGCAGGTGCTTCTACTCGATTCTCACTGCCTGTGGGCTCTGCAGGTGTAGTGGCTTCTATCCAGGCATCTTTCAATTGCGAAAGAGACGCAACATCGGCTACTTTGACGTGAATTTTGCCTTCGCCAACTTCGCCACCGGGAAATGGCCAAGAAGGTTTTGGTGTGGTTGCGGCGTCCAAAGGATGTGACCCATCAGACTTTTCTTTGTTCAAATTTTGGTATGCCCAATAACCTAAAACACACGCAATAGCAATAACGATAATAATTTCCATGATAAATCTCCTTGCAAATATTTAGTAGTCATTTACTAAAAAAGAATAAAAAAAATGTTGCACTGCCAGGTAAATAATGCTATAATAGATCAACAAGATGCTGCATGGGGCGGGTCTTGCGTCTAGTAACTCGCTGTCAAGGAGAACACGGTGATCAAGCAAGCAAGTCTAACCATAGACACAATACAAAATGGTAAAAAACAGTTTATCGACAAGTACATTGACAATCCAGTTTTGAACAAGGCCTGGCACAACTTTGTGGCCAAACAAACGGCTTTTTGTCAAGCTGCATTGGAAACTCAATTGGAAATGGTATCTGAAGTCAGCAAAACGCTGATGGACACCAAGGTACGCAAATTGGCAAACCCATTCAACATTGACTGGTTTGACGCTGGCTGGGAAGCCCTGGTTCAACAAAACATAGCCGAAACAAACAAGGAGAAAAAAAATGTTTAATTCTGTAATCGAAACTGTGCAAACTGCACAAAAAACTTTTGTCAATACCTTTGTAACCAACAAAGAAATTGCTGAGCCCATGGTCCGAATGATCGACAGCCAGTGCGAAACAGTAAAGTTGACTGGCAAGGCCATCCTGGACATCACCACCACCATGGCATCAACCACAACTGAAAAAGTGCAGGAAGCAATGAAGTTTGACTTCACCAAATACGCTGACACATTCAAACCAGCCACTGCTGCCGCTAAAAAGTAATACTTAGGTACTACCTTTTGATAACCCTGCCGTCAGCAGGGTTTTTCTTGACCAGAATTAGCCGATCTGTTATAATTTGGGCATGAAAACAAAAATCGATGAAATATTACAGTGGTCCGGAGCAGTGTTTATCATTGCTGGTCACAGTCTCAACGCCGTGGGCCCTGAAGCCTATCCCTGGAACATTCTCGCATTTTTTGTGGGCACTGTATTGTTCATGGCCTGGACAATTCGTGTTGCAAACAAGCCACAGTTTATGGTGAATGTTGTGGCACTGGTCATTGGGGCATCAGGATTGTTCAAGGCATTTGGTTGACCAGAATTTGCCGATCTGCTATAATTTGGACATACAAAGAAAAAGGAGAGAGATATGGAAACATTCGTAACAGTATCAGAAATGATCGCGGCATTGCGAGAACTGCCTGCAGACGCCCGACTGGTAGTGACCGAAAGCGGTTATTACAGTTATGGTGAGTTGGCCCGTGTGGGCTTGCCCGAAGCCTACACCATGGAAGGAGACGAGGATGAAATCCCCTGTGGCACCGTGGTGTACCGTATTGGGCACAGCCACCAAAGTTATTGATCACACTTGACCAATAATCGCCAATCTGCTATAATTACAACATGAAAACACTCAGCTTCACTATACAACTTCCTCGCCAGCGCCGCCGTGCAGTGGAGTTGTATAGCCGTGACACTCCGTTCAAACCCAAGGTTGAACAGAACCGTACAGTGTACAACCGCAAAGTCAAGCACCGGAGTCGTGATGAATAAACTGTTGATTGCATTATTGGCTGTGACCTTGGTTGGCTGTGCAAGTCAACCATATCGCCCACCATTGGATATCAGTACAATACCCAATGACTGTGGCAACAGAAATTCTATCATGGCCTGGCTGGAACGTCAGGCTGCCATCCCACAACAACCCATGGAATCCAATGAAGACTACACAAGAAGTCGTGGACAAATTCGCTCGCGTATTTGGAGTCTGCGTTATCATTGCCAGCCTGTGTAGCGGATGTGCCACAGGCACACCAGCGGCGCGACCCATGCTGGCTGACGATCTCAATCATTTTCAAGTTGATTGCCGAATCAAAGATCAACAACGAGCTTTTTTAGAAAGCATGCGACTCACTCGAGAAGATGTGTTCTTTAACCGAATGAATGTTTTTGAAGAAAAATACGGAGACGTTAACTCCAAAGTCAACTTCTATTTGTTTCACCTGAGGTACTGTCCATGAAAAGATTACTGGCTCTTGCACTGCTCCCGGTCACTGTGCTGGCATCAGAATGTGTGCTACAAGATCGCACTGTGAGTCGTTCAGCGGTGACCATTGCAGAACGAAGCAAAATTACACCCCAAGTTGTGCCCAGCATCAATAACGGCAAAACATGTATGGTCACATTTCGTGTACGCATTGGCTCAGACTGGCACAGTGCTCACGGTGAATACGAATGGGCCGGAGATCGACCCCGAGAAGAAGCCTGTGCTGTGGCTGTGAGTCGTGCCGAAGATGAGGTACGTGCTCGAGTGGGCAGAACTCAAACTGTGAGTGAAAAGACCATGATATGCAGTGACCGTCCAGACTTGGATGCATTGCGTAGCACCAATCCAGGAACCATTGCGGAACTGCACCAGTTTAGACCACATCCAGACTTTCCCCGAGAATTTTGGCACAATGGTGCGCCCTGCAGATACTTTTTGGACAGTGCATACGTCCGATCGGATGTGCGCACCTTTCAAGGAGTGATCTGCCGAGTACATGATGCAAAATGGGTTGTGGTGGACAAATGGTAGTTGACCATGAATTCATTTTGTGTTAAACTTGTGTTATTGTAAACTGTTCAAAGGAACATCATGAAAAAAGTATTTGCGATTTTGCCCTTGGTAGCACTTGTGGCCTGTAGTTCAATCAAGCCTGCGCCCATTGGTCAAGGTCCGATAGTTAGTACTCCAGTGGTATTGCCCTCGGAGCAATACGACAATCGTGTGGCAGTGGTACAGATCAATCGCGAGGCACAGGTTAACCGATCTATTTCCCAGGCACCAGACTGGATGACCAAATTGCCTGAAAGCAATAGTGCAGTATATGCCAGCGGTAGTGCGGTGAGTTCAGACATGAGCATGGCGGACTACAAGGCCAAACTGTTTGCATTTGGCAAGATCTGTATGGCAGCTGGCGGCAAGGTCAGTCAGCAAGCCAAGGTGTTTATGCAAGACACCACAGAAGCCAGTGTGGAAATTTCTGAACTGGCTATCAAGAGCATGTGCCCGTCTGTGGACATCACAGGAGTGGAAATCAAAGAGATCAAACGTATTGCTGAGGGCGGACGATTCCGCAGTTATGCGTTGGTTGCATTGCCCACAGGCGACGCCAATGCATTGCAAAAACGCAAAGATGTGCTACGGCTGAAAGATCGTGCTGAACAACGCAATACAGAGGTGTTCAAAGAAATGGACAAGAATGCCGAGCCAGCTCCTGTAAAATCCTCACCAATTGTGCAGTTATCCCCAGATCCCACAGCCCAGTAATAAACGGCGTATAAATAAAAGCGGCTTTCGGGCCGCTTTTCTCACTTTATATGATCACAGAAACCGAAACAATCCAAACTCACAGTCAGGCTCTGCAAGAGAATGGCATGTATGTTTTCATGGGCGAAGTCAACAACGAAAACATCTGTCCCATTGTGGAGTGGGTTTTGCATGAAAACTTTGTGGTCAAAAAGAAACGCAAAGAATTACTGTTGATGATTTGTTCGGAAGGTGGGGACATGGGTGCTGCCTTTGCCTTGATAGATGTCATGCGTAGCAGTCTCATACCCGTCAAAACAGTGGGCCTGGGAATGATAGCCAGCGCAGGCCTGTTGATCTTCATTAGCGGCACTCCCGGACGCAGGGTGCTCACACCCAATACTTCGATACTGAGCCATCAATTCTCTTGGAGCAATGAAGGCAAAGCACATGAACTGTTTGCCACCATGCGAGAGTTTGAATTAACACAACAACGCATGTTGGCGCACTATCAACAGTGTACAGGATTATCGGAAGATGAGATTAGAAAGAACCTGTTGCCACCACATGACATTTGGTTAAGTGCCCCAGAAGCCATGGCCCTGAATGTGTGCGACCACATTTCAGAACTCACACGTTAACGACGTTCTCTACCCAAGGTAGCTGTGTCAGTTTTAGGTTCTGAACGGGCCTTGGCAGCTCGTGCACCTGGACCGGTTAGACGTTTGCCTGTGACTGCGTCTAAATCATCAGTGCTGATTTCGGCAGCAGGAGCAGTATCTATTTCAACCTCATCGGGTTCGGTGATTTCAGTGGCACCATTGTATAATATTTTAAATGTAAAGTTACCTTTGCTTCCTGTGCTGTAAAAGGTCTTGTCTGCACTAAGTTCTACATTAGTTACTGCTAGACTAGGATAGATAACGTGGAATGGATTCATTACAATTTCGTCACCTTTAAGATCTGCATAGGTTTCTACTTGTATAAAGGCACCCCAGTTTAAAATTTCAGCTGCGGCTTTTCCAAAATTGGTATTTTTATTGACCCAATCAGCTACTTCGTTTGCAATAACCGCACGGATATGGAAGAATGGAATAACTGCTGTTGGATCTTTTGCCTTGCGAGACAAGTAACGTTTTTCTAATGCAGGGCTTAATAATTTCTTGCCAACCACTTCAGATCCTGGTGGAAGTTTTCTAATAGCCATAATCTGATCACGCTCTTCTGGAGTAATAATTTTTGCTAGTACCGCAGTATTAAGTGATCCAGGAGTGCTACCTTCAGTCACAGTATTAATCAATTCAATTTCTTTAGTGTATTTTTTTAATACCTGTTGACCGTCTGTATCTTTTGTCATGTCAGTGATTTTGTCTTTGAGATTTCCAGCTGATGCTTTTGCTCCGCCCTCGGCTTTGCTTGATAAGCCCATTGTCTGTCCTGCTGGGTTAGTCAATGTACTATCAGTTAGTCCGCCAATTTTACTACCACCAAATGTAATAGTACAGGTAGTATATCCGCCCTGGGTTAAAAATTGTTTAGCTGCTTGTTGAGCTTCTCCTGTGGTCTTTTTATTTTGTACCAATGCCACTGGTTGCAACATTTCGCAAAAGTAGTTGGTAAATGCTGTAAAGTTCATATTACCCAGTGGAATACGAATTGGGTATGAGTTGGTGCTTATGAATATTTCTGCGGCACGAGCTTCGTCACTATCGGCGCCAAAATGAGATTGAATGCCTTGCAACACACCTTCAACAGTGAGATCGTTCAAGTTGCTAGTGAGTACATCTGTGGGCTTGTATCCTGCGGCTTCTTTTTTGGCCACGTTTGTTTGCAATTTGAATCCGCCTGGTAACTCGTTGGGAAATTTATTTTCTGCACGAATCGGTGAAATCTTTTGGAAATAGCGTCCTAGATAATACCGTTGACTGTTAACATCATCAAACTGTGCAATGCCAAATCCACCTTTTTGTGGACTGTTGGTCCATCTAATTTTACCGGAATCTATGCCTAATTGTTGACATACTTGTGTTAGTGCTTCTTGAAACTCTTCTGGAGTATCATAAGCGCCACCGCCTTCGGGGTAAAATTCTAGTCCTTGGAATGTTAACTGGTCTTCTTGGGGATTGGCAAAAAGGGTGCCAGGTTTACGGTTAGCCAGTCCAACGCTTTCGGTCAGCAAGTTATCAAATAAATTAAGTAGGTCACGCATGGTGCATTCTTTTCCGTTGTTGTTTACTTATCATAAATCAATATGTGAAACAAAGTAATTTATATTGTATTTTGGCCGACAAAGGTCTTGGACTGCACAATTCTGGAAGAACTTACCTGTGCTGTCACAGCAGAAAATATCTGGAAGATGCACAAGGAGACCAGATATATCTAGACACTCACACCCTGGAACAGGCCTGGGCTAGTCCCACCCGTAAAGAAATACAAACAGCATTGGAAAACAATCAAGAGCATGCCAGTTGCCAGGCCTGCTGGGATGATGAACATTCCGGCAAAAAGTCACGCAGACAATGGCACAACAGCATGAATCACCCAGTGACTGACCGTGACGATCAACCGCAGATACTGGACCTAAAAATGGGTAATACCTGCAACATGAAATGTAGAACCTGCAATCCTGAAGTGTCCAGTCAGTGGTACAGAGAAGATTGGGAATTGACAGCACAGCCTGCAGAAGGCATTTCGTACTCAGAGTATCTCAAACGTTGGCGTAGAATTCCGGCCAGTTACCATGACGACAATCACGACCTCTGGCACACCATGAGCAAATGGGTGCCCAACACAGTGTACATTGACTACTATGGTGCAGAGCCCATGCTGATCAAAAAGAACTTTGATGTGCTTCAGGCCGCTGTGGATCAAGGCACAGCAAAAAATATAGACTTGCATTTTAGCACCAATGGTACTGTGTGGAATGATGAGTTAGAAAATTTGTTGAAACAATTCAAACGAGTTTATTTTGATCTCAGCATCGATGACATTGGAGATAGATGCGGGTACATTCGCTATTCCAGCAGCTGGGAGTTGGTGGCCAGCAATCTTGAACGATTCCTACAAGCACAACGCTCAAACAAGAATTTTCAATTTGAAGTATGCATCACCGTCAACAGTTTGAACGTTTATTACTTGGATGAAATATTTGATTTCTTTGCAAACAAAGGACTAAGCACTAACTTTAACATGTTGCACCTGCCGTTCCAGCTGTGTGTAAAAAGTTTGCCGGAGGCTGTTAAAAACGCAATCACTGATAAATTGGCAAAGTATGTGCCCAACAACATTGGTCCATGGCAGCAACAATATTGGAAAAATCATTGTGAGATTGTGCTGAACTTTTTGAATACACCAATAGAAGGTCAACCGCATCACTTTCGGGAATTCCATCGTTACACTCGCGGGCTTGATCTCAGCCGTGGCCAAACTTTTGAAACAGCCTTGCCCGAATTTGCGGCATTGATCAAGCCGTGGTTTGAATCTCTTGATCGGTTGCTTGTGGTTGATTCTCCAGGTTCAAAGTAAGCGCCAACAAGATACTGTAGCGGATTTTGTCGGTGCGATTCCAACCATCGTGCCAGGTGTTCCAGTCGTTGCTGTGTATCCATCCGGCACCGTATCCAGTGGTCACACGACGCGGATTGTGACGATTGGGGTGATCATAAAAACAACTGGCTGAATCTGGGTCGTCACCATCAGCCAAATATATCATGCCAGTGCCTACCAGTCGTCGCATGTCGCAGTGAATACCGTTTTCAAAGCCAGGCAAGTCTTTGGTAAATTCTGCATGCAACTCAGTGTTGGTGCTCATGCGCCAGGGATACATCTGCCAGTTTACTTGCAGTATAGGTTTGTCTCGATACAGGCATTTGATTACATAATCTCTTACAGCATCTTGTTTAAAAAATTGAGAAATTTGTTGCAGTTTAGGGCTTCGTGGCCGGTGTACTTTGTATCGTTTGCCGGTCCAGGCATCGTGCTTGACAGCAGTCTCGGCCCCGTACGGTTTCCAATCTTCCTGCTCAAAGTCTGCTATGAGTTCTTCACGGCTCCAAGGAAAGGTTGTTTGAACGCGAGAGTACGCATAGTCTTCTGGAAAAATTTCAAATTTAATCTCTTGCATATGATCACTTTACATGTTACACTTACTTAATTAACAAGGAGATCCTGTGCCAAATTTAGTACCCATAGTTTTAGAACACACTCAGAAAGGTGAACGCAGTTACGACATCTACAGCAGATTGTTGCGAGACCGAGTGATCATCATGGACGGCGAAGTCAACTCGGCCACCAGCAGTCTGATCACTGCACAGTTGTTGTTTTTAGAAGCAGACAATCCGGACAAAGCCATTTCACTGTACATCAATTCGCCAGGTGGATCAGTCACAGCAGGCATGGCCATCTACGATACCATGAACTTTATTAAACCTGACATTCACACCATTGTGATGGGGCAGGCTGCAAGCATGGGCAGTCTATTGGCCACAGCAGGTACCAAAGGACATCGTTACATTCTGCCCAATGCCCGACACATGATTCATCAACCCCTGGGCGGTGCATCAGGACAGGCTACAGATGTGGAAATTCAAGCTCGTGAGTTATTGCGTTGGAAGAAGGTACTGACTGATATCTATGTACGGCATACTGGCCGGGACTTTGATACCTTGCGTAACGACATGGAACGTGACAACTTCATGACTGCACAAGAAGCAGTTGACTATGGTCTAGCCGACAAGGTAATAGACAAACGTTAATTGGTGGGCCAGATCCAGCCCATGCTTTCAATTTGATGTATCCAGGAAAACACAGGCGTATCAAACTTCAATTGCCATCTACCATTCCAGCTCAGGCGACTGTTACCTTGTTGCACCACCGGAGGCAGTGGCGTTTGTTGACTACACCAAGGTTCGGGATATTCAGGTTGATAGGTGGCAGCCCAATTAAATTTTGGCAAACAAATTTTATTGATGGTGATGTTGCCAATGGTAACAAATTTGTCCAATCCCTGATTAGGTATGCAATCAGCATCAGTTTTGTTCAAAAAATCCACAAACACTGAATGTGGTCCAGGCATTAGATCAAATGCAAATCTCAACACACAAGGTTGGCTCAAGGTCAGATGGTTGATGACTGTGCCATCATTGCCATAAGCAATGCACGGAGCATCCTGATGATACGTGGGCACTACATCTATTTCAATGTGAGTGTGATATTTTTTTATATCCATACTGTTGTAAAAAGTCAGTCCATTCTGGGTAGTAATCTCTGGCATCTAGATTGCAATGATGATCCCATTTGGTCATCCACTTGACTAATTCTATTTTAAGTTCTTCGGCATTGGGCATTTCAGGAGCCTTAATCATTTTGTACACACTGTTGAGTTCATTGTACAAGTTTATTGGATTCTTTCCATGCTCTCTGCTTTGCAACATATCTGTGTGCTGACTGTGATTAACAGCATTGGACAGCTTGGATAGCACACGTTCGTATTCTGGAAAATAAGATTGTCTCAACTCCACTGGCAATACTGCGGCTTGCAAATACGTGGGATTCCAACAAACATTGTTTTCTGTTACAACATTGTTGTCAAACATCCATTCGATCAATTCAGGAAATGTAGGCACTGTCAGCACATTGATAGTGGGCTTCAAACATATACAAAATGTTTCGCTTTGATGCGATAGGAATTTATTGATATTGTTCCAAAATAATTCTTTGTCCAGCCCTTGACGAATGTAAAAATTGTTGTCTGACACAGACTCAATGCTGATGTCAATGTCTGCACGGAAAAATTTAGCAAATTTTCCTGCCAGTTCTTCACTGTATCTGGTTCCATTTGTGACCATGCTCATGGCAAAATCAGTGCGACCATGCTTGATAAAAAAATCCAAAAAATCATCCAGTCGAGGACTCATGGTAGGCTCGCCGCCCATGAAGTGAATACTGCGCAGGTTTTTCATGCTCAATAATTCATTCAAAAAACGATCCCAAATCTCGTCGTCGTCCATCCAGTTCATTTTGGTATGGTAGTCTTCCCGGCTGAGTATGCCCCAGGTTTTATATTTGGCAGCAATCTGTGTGCTGAAACTGGGGTTGCAATGTTTGCAGTAAAGATTGCATTCGTTGCCCATGTCAATGTGTAGATCTACAGGCATACCATCATAGTGCGCATCCAGGGCCTGGCCTAATTGTTCGCTTACAAAAATGTCATGATGCGGACTTTGTTCAAAACTCTCTTGGAAATTTTGCTGAGTGAAAATCACGCTGCGCCAGTTCATGGTTTTTCTGTAACTGTCGTTGCCGTACTGCTCATCTTGATAGCAACCAGCACATTCGGCCAAGGGTTGATCGCTCAGCATCTGCTGGCGATACCGTTTCATCTTTTCACTGCGGTACCATTCACGAATACTGGTAGTTTTGATGTTGGGTTTGATTAGTTCGGGCTGTTTGGCATACCCGTCAAACACCGGTGCCCGCTCACTGCAACATAGACCATAACTGCCGTCATGATAAAGTTGCATGTGAAACCAGGGTGCATTGCAAAATATATTTTTGTTGGCCATTCAACTACTTAGTAGTAGTAGCGATAGCCCTTGCGATATGCGTCGGCCTGGTGTTCGCGATTTCGGATCATTGCGTCATATATGGCTCGGAGATATTTCATACCAGGCCTTTTCGTTGATCCTCAAAGTACCGACGTTCCCAATGTTCCACGTCAGCAGTGCATTGTGGATGGCGGTTGGTAATGTATTGTTCCAGTCTGCTTTGATAATCGTTGCCGGGAAACAATTGGCCCAGGCGTTTTAGTAAGTTCGCTAACATTTTTTTCCTTTGTATTTGCCATGATATTTATCTCATGGTTTCTACTGAGTGCTACTTTAGCACTACTTTTGGGGCGGTTGACCAATAATTCCCCAAATGCTATAATTGTGGCATACAAACATACAAAGGTAATTTATGAATCTCAAAATCAAAGCAGCCGCAATCGTAGTAGGCATTTTTGTTGCGGGTTTTGCAATACAAGGTGCGCTGGTACTGGTTGCAGAAGCATACGGAGCCCAAGCACTTCTTAATATTGTGATAGGTGGTATAATGGTGTTTTTGATCTA
>Ga0209107_10001887_pt1 | contig 11694 bp, 6 predicted proteins | sample LakErihyJuly2011_2_FD_187460 | JGI IMG/M metagenome (GOLD analysis project Ga0209107, IMG submission 187460) | Freshwater microbial communities from dead zone in Lake Erie, Canada - CCB hypolimnion July 2011 (SPAdes) (version 2) | ecosystem: Environmental > Aquatic > Freshwater > Lentic >... | reverse complement strand
ATATTGAACTAAATCTTCATTCCATATATTAAGAGTTCTTCCGTTGCCTGCTGTTCCTGCTACACTTCCACCATTATCTAGTCCTATATATCCATTAGATCCAACATATAAGGTATTGCCAAATGCGAATGAGTATGCTGATGTTACTTTAGCAGTAACTGCAGTCACTTGATTTTGACCATTAATAAACTGGTCTACTCCAATATCATAGTCTGAGCCTGTATTAAAAGTTGTTTCTTCTGCTATGATATATTTATTTGTATCCGCTGGGGCCGCCAATGTATATTGATATGATCCAGATGCAGAAGTTATTTCAGTACGAGATCCCCCCGCATAAATATCGGTTGCGCTATCAGACCTATACCATTTAATTGTATTTCTAAATGCATCTGGTTTTCTTGCTTCAGTTATATTCCATGAAGATCCAACAGATAATACTGAGCCAACTGTTGTAGATCCATTTATTGTAAATGATATGTTTATTGGGGTTCTTCTAATTACTCTGATTTTTCCGTAGCTATCTTTTGAATCCGCCGTGTTGCTATAAAGAGCATTAGAAGCATTTGCTGTTATTTTAAAAGAAATATACTTTCCGTCTACTGCTGTAGCATCAGCGGGAAAAGATATAGTTAATGCTTGTGAAGGAGAAGCATACGTGCCAGTTCCTAAGTTGCCAAGTAAATCGTAGTCTCCTGGTTGATTTACTGCATCGGAATAATATGACCAACTGTAGCTATAAGAAGATATCGTAAACCCATTAGGGTTCCAAGTTCCGTTTCTTCCATAGTATGCTGTACCTATTCTCATAACATCATTGGTTCCTACTGTTAAGTTTCCATAAAAAGGTGTGCTACCACTTGCAGTAGTTGTTATATATGGGTCAGTTTCAGCAAATACTCCCGATGTTGGCCAAACTCTTAACCAACCGCTACTTGCATTCTTAATCCATATAACTTTAGCGGCCACCCAAGTAGAAGAAAATCTTTTCATTTTAATAGACAGAGCTTTTCTCCACCTTGTTGTTCCAGTGTTAGTAGTCTTTATCCATATATCTGACATGCTATTAGTTTATCATTTCTTTTTAGAATTGTATATAAATGTCGCCGATGTAACCACTGGAATCACTAGTGGACTTTACTGCTGATCCAGCAGTTATATTTCTAAAATACGGAACTGAAATATTTCCATCTCCAAGTCCTGTTAAGGTACTTGCAATAGTATGCCCTCCACTAGCGCTTATGTCTAATCCAATTTCAGTTAATCCAGATGTTGGGTTTGCATATCCCAACGTTATTGTGTATGGATTAAGAGATAGAAGAGAAGATCCTCTAGGGTATCCTTCAGCCCCTCGTGCAGAACCATGTCTTAGGATAAGCTCAGTTCCATTGTTATATTGATATAGCTGTCCATAAACTGTGTTGTCTGCACCCACTACCTCTAGAGTACTACCTGAACCAAAGCCTTCTGTGAAACCCATTCTTATTGAACCGTAATATAAATCGGTTGTTGTTTGAACTCTTGCACCAGTAACTGTTCCACCGCTAATTGTTGCAGATGACGTAATACTTCCGTTAAACTGTCCACTATTAAAAATTGCATCCGTAGCAGACATATTACCACCCATGTCAACTGTAAACTTTGCAAGTGCTGTGGTGCCAACTTTAATTCCTACGGAAGGATCTAGTTTAATAAAATTGCCCGTATCTACTGCTCCTTGAGTTTGCCTTAATACAATTTGAGAATTTGTTGGATCAAGAAGTACTCTTGGAAAAGCTTCGGATCCACTTTTAAGAACTCCAGAATTAATAATCCAATTACCAATTTGCCCACTAAGTGCTGTTATCTGTCCGCTTCTTACAGTAAAGTTTCCTCCAGATGCACCTAGATCTCCCTCAAATTGCCCACTTGCTCCACTTAATGCCCCAGTAAATGTTCCACCTCCAGTTATAGAAAGCCCCCCATTTAATGGAGCGCTTAAAACTGCAACTCCTTGAGAGTTGTATATGTAAAAACCAGCAGATGGGCCACCAGAAATATTAGCGCTAGATAATTCGACTCTTGCGCTTGAAGCAGTTCCTGCACGAATAAAAGAGGTAGCACTAATGTCTCCAGCTTTTAAATTACCAACAGTAAGAACATCAGAAGCTAATTTAGATATTACTACCGCTCCATCATTTATATCTGCATCAGTTGCTTTACCTGGTCCCAATGCTTGATTTGTTACGTTTGCCTGTATTGTTCCAACTGTTCCGCTTTTATTAACTGCTGCAGCATGAATATAAACTGCCTGTCCATAAACTACATATGTTCCTAGAGGAATAACAATTGTATTCTTAACATTATTTCCAGTAAGCACACCAACTTGTTCATATGTGCCAGGGGTTGCTGTTGCGGAATTTCCTGCATATATATTAATAGCTTCGAATCCAGTAAATGTTGAAGATGCATATGTTCCAGCCCAAGAAACTTCTATTCCAGCCAATATACGTTTTGAAGTAAATCCATTTGGATTTGTTGGAGCCTGAACCACTTCTCCAACACTGGCTACTGTTATTGTAAAACTTTCTCCAACAGTACTTGTTACCCCTGTTGGAGATATTGATCTTAACTGAACAGTGTAAAATCCTGGTGTTGCTGCAATATTTGCTACTCCAGAAGTAGTAAATGAATGTGCTACTTTGCTTGTTCCAAAAACTCCTCCAGTGACTATAACATCTACTCTGGTTGCATTTGTAGGGAATACTGAAAGTGTTACTGGTATGCCCCCTGTTGATGTTGTCGGAACTGTTACAGAAGTTGGTACCGCTGGAGCTGTTTCGTTTGAGGTTCTAATAAAAAATCCTGGAGACCATTCACTTACAATACCATCTTGATATGCCCACTGAAATTTAATTGCATAGTCTGTATTAATCTTAAGACCAGCAGCTTTAAAGTTAAAATAATTCTTATCTGTATCTGGCTGAGGGACTATGTTTAGGTCTGATGGATTAGACATTAGAATCCTAACTGTAACTTATATTCGATATCTACCTGTCTACCAGAGGTCTTAGTGACAATATCTCCTCCAGTTAAAACAGATCTGCTAATCATTCCGTATGTTGGGTCAAACGTATCTTCATCATTTATTCTAATTCCGTCAAAATATACTGATGTTGTTCCGCCAGAATTTGCAGTAACCTCAACTCCAACATTAGTTATATTTGTAAAATCTGGTGGTGTTGCTGATGTATTTGAAAATAATGTTGATAAATTAACAGACTGTATTTTATCTGGAGTCGTAGACATTGCTGGTGGAGTAAAGTCTACATAGCAATAATCTGTTGCAGAGCTATAAAACTTAATTCTAATTTTTGCAACATTGTCGTCTGCCTTTTTGTAAGCAATAGATAAACTATCATTTACGCTATATCCAGATAAATTAATTGTTCCAGTTGCACTTTTATATTCTTTTGCAGTAGATGACGGAGACTGAATTAAAACCATGTTCTCGCCAATTTTAGACACAAATGTCGGGCTGTTTAATTGAATGCTTGGGTTAGATCCTAAAGAATCTTCCCACAGAATATTGTTTTCAAATGAGCTAATAAACTTGCTATCAAAGTTATTTATGGAAGTTCTGCTTGACGGGTACAAAGCAATTTCAGATATAACTCCAGAAACATCTTGAGGAATTGTTGCCACAAATACTGCCTTGTATACAAATGCTCCGCTAACTTCAGAAATATCTATGCTGCTAAACTTTACTGGAACCCTATAAAATTCAAACTGAAGCCGTGTATCATTTCCATCTACATTCGCAGCAGTGCTTCCTATGCCAAGAGCTAGCTCCTTGGCAGAAAACGATACATTTCCAGCTAAGTAGTTTGTTAAAAATCTTTTTCCAAATTTAGTTATCATACTAGTTCAACCTTCGCATTCATTCCTTTTAGAGTTTCCCCACTTGAGTTTTTTACTTTAAATATAAGTGTTACGCTTGGATTTCCAGCGGCGTCATATACCACAGTATTAGATACTATAGATATGTCTGATGCATTAGGAACTCCGCTTCTAAAAGATCCCTCTCCTGTGTTGCCATCAGATCCGTCTCCAGTTTCACCAGTAATCTCTTCAGTTACAACATCTATATCATCTGCTCCTAAATTCCCATTAGAAAGATATAGTGCTGATAATGAATTACCTCTTACAAACCTAACTAAAGATGGATCGGCATCCTGAACTTCTGGAGAGTTTGAATAAAGAGGAAATCTTCCAGTGGTCGTTACACCAGATTTAGATATTCTTGGGTTTTTGCTTGCCATATTTTTATTATACCATTTATGAGCTATAAATAGATCTAGCCGTAATGCTGGTAGATACCCCCTCTTCAAAAGACGTAGATACATTTGTTACAAGGAACTTCTTGGTGCCGTCTAAATCATTCTTTGGGTAATTAACAGTTATAATATCCCCAACCTCTATCGCTGGATTACCAAATATTTCCATGTTAATAGACTGCTGTTGCTTAGACCACTGGTCCTTAATCCACCCATACAGAGCCTTTGCATCTGCCTCTGACTGAATCCATACTGATTGAAATGTTGCTGGCTCAACTAGGCTGGAGTCAGATATTGTTTCTGTATATTCGTGCTGAGATCCATTATCTACATAGTTTCCTAAAACGAAAAACTGCTGCTCATTACCATTTGCTAGCGGGATAAATGAGCTTGCATTATTTATCACAAATATCTCTGCGGAGTGGTTTGAAAATTTAGATCCCAAAATTGTAGCAAATTTATTTATTCCAGTACTTGCATATAACGGTATGGCGGCAGGCTGAGAAAAGTTTGCATTTACGTATCTTATTTCTCTAACAGTCTTCCCAAACTCTTCTAGGAAAGAAAGCTTATTATCTGGAGAATTAAAGTCTTGTGCTATTTTTTCTCCGAAGGTGAAATCTATTGTCGAGCTTGAATATTGACCGTCATAAATTCTTCTAGACGATGTATCTGTTACCTGAGTAGCGCTCACAGGATTTGCGTATACATAGTCAAATGCTGTTGTATGCAATATTGAAAATAGTGCTATATTTGGTGTCGGGGCTATAACTTTCTTTTTAGGATCTGTAGTGTTAGCAACATCGGTGTCAACTGCAGTAATCTTAAAGTTGTTTACATAAACATCAATTACTGTAATTCCAGTATCAATAGTGACATCTACATCTAATTTGTAAAGAGCTGAAGTTAATACTCCGCCTAATAGTTTTCCAGAGTCTGTATCCTGAGAATCTTGAAGATATATCTTTTTTGTATTTATGACTTTATATATTTTAAGAGATTTATCCTTTAAGTCTTTATTGCTTTGATCTGTTTGTAGCTCAATAAAATAACCATTAGTTCCGACAGAATTTGTAAAAAACCCTATTCCTCCTCCAGATGTAGGCTCATTTAAAGTACTTGCAAATAATATTCCAGTTCCAAATGAATATTTCTTATATGTTGTGGATATTCCAGTATTTTTAACTGCTAAGGCATATGAGTTTAAATTTTTGTTTAGGTTTTGAATTTTAAGATAAGATCTTTGTAGTTGCCTATTTCCAGAAAAAGCAGTTGATGTTCCAAGATTTTCTGTTTCAGTAGTTGTTCTACTCGATACATCAATCTCTTCGTTTGTACCTGTTGCGGTGCCTCCAGGAGTTGTTGTACTAGTTCCTGGGGTTGTTGTAGTTGTTGTGCTAGCTCCTGGAGATACAACGGTAGCAGCCTTTGGCATAGTAAAGGATTCATATACGTATTCCCCATAAGTGCCAGTTGCACCTGCCCCACTATGTGCACGTACTCTTAAAGAATATTTTACACCAGGGAGTAATCCTGTTAGGAAAACAATACCATCTACATCTGTAAAGGGTCTATGATCAATTGCACTAAATCCATTAAAATTTGGCTCAGTAGATGCGGTTCCAGAATAGCTTCCTGGATTAGTTGGTGGAGTTCCAGCAACTATTGTTGCTTCGGTTGGAGAAGTTACAATTACGGAAACAAACGGGATTTTAAAATTTGCTGGTGTAGTATCTGTTGGAGCAGTATAGCCTCCATTAATCATATACCATTCTGGTAACCAAGGGCTCATGTCCAGGCCACCTGATACCCATTCCAAGAATCTACAATATCTTGTGCATCAATGTAATGATTAGATACTGGAGTGCCAAATGCTCCTCGTGTTTTAATTCTGTACTTGCCGCTTGGCTTTAGTGTTCCCTGTAGTCCAAGACCTAGGTACTTGTTGTTATCTGTTTTACTAATTAAATCAACAAATTGCTTGGTACCATTTGAATCTACATACTCAAAATTTACTGCATCATACTCTACAATCTCAGATCCAACCGCTAAGTATCCAGTATAGTTATATGCTGTAATTCCAAGTTCCTCTTCATTAACAACAGCTGGGGAAAGATACATATACTGACCAGCGGTATGAGACGTTAAAAGATTTTGGTTTAATGTAAATGCTGCCAAGAAGTATGAGTCCGAAACCCATGGCGCTTGGGCGCTTTGAATATAGTTAGATGTTAAAACGCTATTCCAAAATACCTTAATTTGGTTAGCAGACGGCAGATCATTCTTGTCAAAAGAAAGTATGTTGGGTAAATTAGCCCCAGAAGTCTCGCTTCTGAAATCCCAATTAGAAGTTCTAGCAGAGTCAAATATCCACTCTCTGCTATAGAAATTTAAAACATTGTCATATGAGAATACAGCAGTCATTTGAGTATCTCTGCATAATTCCTGCAAGCAATCCCACACAGTTTTATTGCTATCTGTCCACCAATATGTCGGAGTTATAATAGACTTATCTGTATCCTTTATATTAAACTTGTAGTTGGTAAATCCTACTGAATCTAATAGTCTTCTAATAATTGCTGTTGCCGAAAAGTTTTCGCATAGCAATTTAGTTGCAACTGTTTCTTGCAGTATCTTTGCACCATCTAAAGCATTTAAAGATATATCTCCGTACTCAGAAAATGACCAGGTGTCGGCATAGAACGTTCCTTGAATTATCTTATCGTATTTTCCTAATGAATCAGTTAAGGATCCGCCTGAATTGTATAGGTGTATGTATGGCTTAATTTCCATTTGTTTATACAAATAAATTTTATCAGAAGAAAGGTTCATAGTTTTATCAAATGACATCATCTTCCTAGTTGCCTCGTATGATATGAGAGACATAGAAATTGAGTTTGCAGATATTTTTCCTACGGGCATTAGATCTTCAGAGCTAGTAGAAGATTCTTTTGCTATATTAAATGATACTAAATGCTCTGTGGCATCTACTACCCATTTAGGAGAAAGTTCAATTAGTCCAATGTATTTACCAGATACTGCACCTGTTGTTATTTTGGTACTTGTTAAGCTAACTGGAGATGAAATTGTAGATGGCTCTGTTTTTACCCACGAAGTTCCATTATAGTAAATAGTTACTGTTCCAGCATTATAATTCTTGCTGCCACTAGTAGTAAACGGAATAATGTCCGCATTGGTTCCGCTTGCAAGAACTGACCCATTTCCATAAATTGTCCATGTAGTAGGTGTAGAATGGGCTAGTTCAAATTTAGCCACAATCTTATTTGTTAATATTGTTTTAGGATATGTCGCTGTGACATCTAGCCCAGTGCTTTGAGCAGATACATAATACTTATACCAAGTGTCAACTCCAGGATAATAAACTCTAAAGTTTGGAGTATAGTCTAGTGATTTTGGATTCTTCCATCCAGAATCAACGTCTCCAGATATTGCATATTTTAGACCTGCGCCTACTGGTCTAAATGGTTTAATAATTGAATCTACTGGAAATAGTTTTTTAAATGGGGTATATGTTGCACCTGATGAATCTGTTTTAGTTATAGTAGCACCAGTAACGGTAATTCCGTCTATCATTGAATTCATATTATATTCAAATACAAGCGAGGTCCTGTATGTTACAGATGTATTTTGCTCAATAGTATTTTTGGCAGTTAGGCTTAAAGGAATCATTAGACCTCATCTAAGGTCAGAGATACGTTAAAATGGGGCTGTAAGCCTCTCTTAACGACTGTAAAATTACAGGATGATATGATTACAGTATATGACTCAAAACCTGCTGAGGATTGATCTGAGCCCGTTTTGGCTAGGTTAACTCTTATATTAAAGCTTTGCTTGCCTTCGTCTCCATAATAAAATGATCTTAGATCTTCCGCCCCCCAACCTCCGTCTACTGTTAGAGTTCGGTATGCAGGCAGCATTTCCCAAGTTAATTGAAATTGTCTTTTATCCGCAATATAGTTTTTGCGTAGTGTGCCATTTGAGGTTCTGACTATCTTTTCAATTCTTTCTGTTCCTAGTTCTAGGGCGCTTCTATTATGCTCTGTAACTTTATTCCAAGTCTTGACGGTTCCAGCGGGACTAGCCAATAAATCCTTAGCCTCAATATAAAGAATAGACCCTCTAGGTAAAATTCCAATTCCCATTAGTAGTTACCTCCCAAGTTTCTAACTCTTCCTTCTTTGGCACCAATTAGCGCTAGTTCAGACTTGAACTTTCTCATTATATCATCTGCTGTAACGTTTGTCCCGTTTAGGTCTATATCAATATTATAAACAATATTGCTAGATGAACTATTCATTCCGCCTTGGATTGAATTAGAGCTTTCACGAGCAATATTATAACTTGGGCCAAGTATGCTATTTGGAATAATTTGTCCTCCAGAAGAAGGTACAAATAACTCTGGTCCACGCTCTCCAACAAGGTACGGTTGTGAGGTGTTCATTCCAGTGATTCCATTTGCAGCACGAGTTATATACCCACCCATTGCTTTTCTTTTTACTCTTACGGCTCCTGATTTATCTGGCTCAACAGATGTAACTTCATACTTATCTTTGCCTGATTCAAAAACTGTTCCCTTTGCATAAGATATACCTCTTTGAGTTAATTCAGCAGCAGAGACAGTTGTATAGAATGCTGGGGCAGCACCTGGGCCGCCTACTCGTGTTGTTTTTAAAGTACTCATCGTGTCGCCTGGTTTTGGAGCTCCTTTAGCTAAGACATTATAAATATCGGAAAGAGTGTATCCTTCTTTTCCAACAATTTCTTCTGCAAAGGTCTTCATGCTTCCAGACAATTTATCTAATTCAGTTAAAGCTGCTCCTTGAGGCAAAACTCCAATGCCAGTTTTTAATGGTATTCTAGCTCCAGAACTTTCATTGATTGGAAGAGGAATAAAGTTGCCCTTGGCATCTCTTGCAAAACCATCTTTTTGTTTTGCATCTTTTGTAAGATACTGGCCATAAGCCTCAAGCACCTTTGGGTCTGACTTGGCAGCAGTTGCAATATCGTTTAGAACATTAGAAAAACTAATTTTAAAGTCATCTTTTTGTTTTTGAGTAGCTTTTGATGGATCTGTAAAAGCTCTCATTTTTGCTACTTTTGTTAATTCATTTCCTAAGTCTGTAACAGTTTTAATTGTAGCTCCCAGGTTGTCTGCTTTTTTACCTTGAGCTTTTGCGCCTTCTTGCAAAGCATCCTTATACTCCTGATCTTTTGCCAACAACCCCTGCTGCTTTGCTTCTGCTTTTCTAGCATTTTCATCAATTCTTGCTTCTGCTGCTTTTAGGCTAGACTCTTTTTGTATTTGCTGAATTCTTATTTGTGCTGCAGCTGCAGCTTCATTATCGCCACGAGCAACGGCTGACTGCAAATCTAGCTTTGCCTGTTGTAATTCTAATTCAGCATTTTCTTTATCAAAGGTTTCTCTTAGTGCACGTTTTTTAGCATCTGCACGGTCTCTAATAGCTTTAATTTCATCCTGAATTGCTTTAATTTGTTTCTTAGAAAGCCCAGCTGAGTCTATCTTATCTGTATTAGATTTTTTAGCTGCACTATCATATTGTTCTTTAAGGGTCTTTAGTAGGGCGGCAGCTTTTTCTAAACCAGTAACTCCTCCGCCAACGACCAAGGCTGACGCTCCTGCGGAATCTAAAGCGGCGCTAAATGTTGCTAATGCTTCTGCCTGCTCTGAAGTAATTTTAGATAAGTCAAAAGACACGCCCTGTAAGTATAATCTCCATTTTGCATACATTCCACCTATAGTATCTGATTGATTTAAAATTCCAGCAAGTTCTGGTCTTTGAGACTTTATTGTCTTAAGGGCATCTTTTCCAATTTCATTATTTTTTATTCCAGCCTGAGTCATTCTTTCAAACTGAATTGCAATAGCTTCTTGTTCATCTAGTACGTTCCCAGTAGCATCCTTTGTCCCAATCAAAGACTGAACTGCTGAGTCTAGAGAAGATATTGCTGTATCTACATTCGAAGCAAACGCCGAAGCATCTATATCAGAAACATCTTTTATGTTTTGAGCTAGATTTTTTAGTATAAATGAGGCAGAAGACCCTTGGTCAACTATACCGCTAAACATCTTAGAAGATATTGCTCCCACTCCCATACCAGCTTTATTAGAAGACTCAATTAAAGCATAGATTAGATTGGTTGCATCTTCTACGCTCTTGCCGCTAGATATCATTTGAGCCTTTAAATTTGCAGCCCAATCGTTAATTTTACTTGAATCTATATTGTTTAATATTGCTAAGGTTTCGGGCATGTCTGATTTGACACGCTCTTTTAATTCTTTAAGTTGTTGAATTGTTAAAGTAAGTCCCTTTGCTCCAGATGCTGTATAAGATTCAAAATAGGCTTTTGCTTTGTCTGCCGCAAGCTTTTGCTCTTCACGTAAATTCTTTAATTTATCTGTTAAAGAAACATAGGTTACGCCTAATTCTTTAGCACTTTTTTCCGTGATTCCGAACATGCTTGTTTGGTCACGTCTTTTTTCTTCAACGGATTTATTGTACATCTTAACTGCTGCAACTAATGCAGTTACTCCTATTAGAGCAAGACCAACTGGACCAGTAAAGAATTTAATAGCTGTTCCAGCAATTCTAAACACTGTTCCTGCAATTGAGCCAAACGTCTTCATGAGAGCAGATGCTTTTGTTAGGCTACCCATAACACCTTTAAGTCCACTTAACATTGGTAAGAATTGCATAGCCATACCAGCAGAACTCATTATAGTTCCTGCAGTTCCGCCAACAGAATTACCAGCCATGCTTAATCCCATACCGCCCATAAACATTCCTGTTTGTCCCATAGCACTCATTCCACCGCCACCAGATGGCTTGTTTCTAGCGGCTTGGAATCCTGAAGAAAATGAAGGTTTTACAATGCCAGCGTCTTCAAAATATTGAACCTTTGGAACCATGCCTCCGCTAGCCATGTATACCATTCCACCATCTGCGTATCCCTTACGCCATTTATTAGTAAGATCTATTGACCTTTGATCAGGACCAATTACTTTTCTTCCTCTTTGAACAAATCTAAGGGCTGAATTAATTTTATTTGCAGCACCCATCATCATTGATCTAGTGTCTCTTGGTTTTTGTAAAAACGTATCACCGCTTCTAGCACTCATAGAAAAGTTTTCGCTTGGTCTAATATGTACTGCTGTTTTTCCAGTCTTACCGCTTTTTGTTCTTCCTGTGTTGTAATAAGTTTTACCGCCAACTTCGGTGGCTGCTCGTGCTTCATCTATTGTCATCACTGGAAGATTGTCTGGAGCCAGGGCTCTAAATGCTTTTGAATCAATTCTTATATCTTGTGGCAAACTTGCAATTCCAATAGATTTAAGAATTGA
>Ga0209107_10001884_pt1 | contig 11697 bp, 9 predicted proteins | sample LakErihyJuly2011_2_FD_187460 | JGI IMG/M metagenome (GOLD analysis project Ga0209107, IMG submission 187460) | Freshwater microbial communities from dead zone in Lake Erie, Canada - CCB hypolimnion July 2011 (SPAdes) (version 2) | ecosystem: Environmental > Aquatic > Freshwater > Lentic >... | reverse complement strand
GGTAAATTAACATATCTAATATGGCACCTCCGCCAAGTTCTTTAGAGTATCTTATGTCTTTACTATCTAGTTCGGGTATGCCAAAATTTGCAGTAATAAGTTTTATAGACCCAATTTCTTTACGAACTAGATTCTTAATTTGAGTTAAAACTGGACTATATAAATAACTAATAGTTTCTTTGGCAATTACATTATTCAATTTTGCAAAGTTCAAAAGTTCAATAGTTTCTTCAATTTTAGTTGTAAATGGTTTCTCGAGAAATAAATGCTTCCCATTTTTTAAAACTTCTTTACCCCAATAATAATGTAAAGAATTTGGTAATGAGACATATACTGCTTCAACATCCCTATTATTCAAAACATCAATATAAGATCCACATTGACAATTATATTTTTCTGAAATAAGTTTACATTTATTGCTGTCGCTGGAACCTACAATAATTAATTCATAATGTAAACTCTCATGGATAGTTGGTAAAATAAGTCGTTGTGCTATTTTTGAACAACCAATAACTCCAATTTTTACTTTTCTTTTCATTCCTATGATAATATGGCTGATAATAAACTTCTTGCTTCAATGTTAAAATAATTATTAAATTGGATAAAGTGTTTAATTTGTAATAAACTCATCCATTTATAATTTTTATTTTCAACAATATTTTCTTCATCATCAAGTAAAATGATAATATTTTTATTTTGGTCATGATAAAAACGGCCTCCTTCTTCTGACTGTACTGTAGAATATACTATTTTATTTGGGTCTCCTTGATTTACAAAATATTCTAAATAAGGTATTTCCCAATCAGGTTTCAAATAGTTTCCCGTTATACACTGTACCGTAGGTGCTAGTTCTAATATATCTAAATTGCCTGCTTCAACTCTTGCCTGTACCAAAAAATGCAAAATACCATTGAAATTTTTTACTATAAACCCTGTTAATCCAGATTGCCTTTGTTCTATCAGTGGTTGGAACCATGTAGAAACCTCTCTGTTTTCAATAAGTGCATTAACAGCAATAACCTTAAAAAATCTTTTTTCTACATGTTCTATTTCATAGTCATTAATGACCCATTGGTCTAAATCACTGATATTCGTATTTTTGATACTAATAAAAGACTCAGATTTTAATCGAGTTACCCAACTAAATATTTCTACGAAAGAATATTTAGAACTAGAATTAAATAAAAGAGAATTTAACACATGTTTATTCCAATTACTACTTGTTCGAGAAAGAAGGTCATATAATTCAAGTTCTTCTTGTATTATAAAATTAATACAAGAAAGGACTGTTCTTGTATCCATATTAATTAAATTATCAATTTTAATTAACTCATATATTTGTTTAAGTGTTAACCAACAGAAATTTGACTCCAATTTCAAATTGTCATTATCATTTAATTTGATAATTATATTTCTGTTTCGTTTTTTTAAAAAACGTGCTCCTTGTTCTGATTGTAATTGATCAACAATTATTTCATATTTGTCTATCTCTAAAAAATATTCTAAGTAATGTGGGGAATTGCCTTTATGAACTTTGGTATAATTGCTTCGTGTTGCTTGCACCGTTGGCGATAGTTGGACTACATTCACATTACCTGGCTCAATTTTGGCTTGTAATAAAAAATGTAAAATTCCATTAATTTCTTTACAGACTATTCCAAGTATCCCAATTTCAGGTTGATTAATGATAGGTTGATCCCAACTAATAATATTCTCTCCAATATTTTTATTAACCTTTATGCCTTCAATACTAAAAAATTTACCACTGTCGTGTCTAATATTTTTTCCTAGATCTAAATGCCACATTTGCATTTCTGTGAATTTACATCTTGTTATTTTACAATAAACACTATTCCTGATTTCAGTAATCCAAGATAAAATATCAACTAGATTGTTAAATTGAGATCCACTTTCAACGGTAGATTCTAAAATTTTAAATTGTAAATTATTGATCATTTGAAGTTCTTTTATAAGTTAATTTCCACCTTTGAATCATTTTATCTACATTTTTAAGCATTGAATAATCAAATTTATACTCCTTATCTATTCTATTTAGTAATCTATTTATTAGAAATTTTATACTTTCATGTACTAATAAAATTACCCTAAATAGTTCTTTATTAATAATTTTAACTGGATGAATAAATATTGATTTAAGTGGGATTTTATTTGGATGGGTATTTGATTCTAATTTCTCAAAAATAAACCTAATAAGATTTTGAATTGTGTTTCTCTTTGAAAGAATATTTTTATCAATCCAATCTAGTAACTCATTATTATTAAATATTGTTTGATTGAATGCAAATTCTAGATCTAATAGGCTATATATTTTATTAACATATTCATGCCACTCTACATTTAAAACTTTGGGAATAGGAATAGGTTCAAGCATAAATGTCGGCTTGCCAGAAATTGCGGCTTCTAGTAATGTTGTACTATATGTTGACACAACAAAATCCGAAGAAAATATCCAGTTTCTAACCGAGTGGGATTTGTTAAAAACAAAATTTGAAGGAATAATCAAATTAAAGTCTTGTATTTTCATTTTAATTTGATCTACACTTGTCATAGGTCTTGGCCTAAAAATTAAAATATAGTCAGGGTTTTTATTTAAAAATAAAATTAACCATTCTAAACATTTTTTAAATGCCTCATTATTGTATTCAATCATTTGCTGTATCTCTTTCGCGTCTTGCCCATCAGCAATCATTTGCTGAATCATTGAATTATCGTAGAACGCCCAATTGAAATTTTCATTAAATAAAATCCACTTATTATTAGCATCTAAATTAAATTCATCTGCTAATTCGTTTTTTGATAAATAAAATGACTTATAGTGAGGCAAATAAAGATCTAAAGACAAATTACCGTTTTCAAATATTAAATCTGATTTTACACCATTGTTTATTAAACGTTGCGTATTATTACTTCCCCAAGAATGATGATATACATGTGACAAGGCAAGGTCTCCTTTAGGCGTCTTTGCATTAATGTTACCTTTATATAATAATTGTTCCCATGCAAGATTAACAAATATTGCATCTCTCCATTTTAGAAAGTAAATGTTATGGCTCCTGTTTTGATAACAAAAAGGGATTAGAACAATTTTAGGCGAATACTTCCAAATGTACAATTTGTCATAATTCTGTTGTAGAATCACAACTTTCTTGAAATATTTTTTTTCAAAATAAAATTTCAAAAAAGTTGCTACTTCCAACTCTCTTAATGCTTTTTCATATAGGATGACTATATCAACTTTTATCATTTTGACCTACTCTTCTACAAAATTTAAAATAGTCTCATATAAACTGATCGTGTCAAGTTTATGATATTGTAAAACTTCTTCAGGCTGTCCCGACATCGGCTTTTCATTAAGTCCAATAATTTTATTTTTTTTCTGATACAATATTCCTTCTTGACTTAAGTTTGAAACTACAAAAGATCCAAATCCAGCTTCAGCATAATGATTCTCTACCACTATGACATGAGAAGTTTCATTTAATTTTTCCTTATACCAATCTAAATCAATTCTGTTTAACCAAGGTGTAATTATAATTTGAATTTCCAAGTTATGTGTACGTTTAAACATCTCTGCAACATTTGCCAAATTATTACTCATTATTGGACCAGAAGAAATAATCGTAATTTTCTGACCTTTTCTAATATAAGTGCCTCTTCCAATCACTAATTCATTGGTTATATCGAAATTCAGAATTGGAATGTATGGTACAGATACCAATCTGATATATGTGCTTAAATGATTCGTATTTACAGACCAATCCATCAAATAATATATTTCCTCCTGCGAACATGGCTCAAGAAGTGTTAATCCAGGTATGGAAGACAACGATGCAATATCTCTAACGGCTTGATGAGAATGACCAGGACCAGCTGGAATAAGACCAGTCAATGATCCTACGTAAATAATTTTTGTTTTCTCTGTTGCATTATTATAAATCTGTTCATTTGGTCTAGAAGAAAGAAAACATGCAAAGGAATGTACTATTGGAATCATTCCTCTTAAAGCCATTCCGCCAGCTTGAGAAACCATGTCTTGTTCTGCAATTCCACATTCCAAAAATTGATCAGGAAGTTCTTCTTTAAAATTAATAAGACCTGTATCAAGAATTAAATCTGCATCTAATGCAATTATTTTTGGATTTTTTTTTGCATGTTTAAGTAGCGCTTCAGAATAAGAAGGTATCATTTTGTGTAAGCCTTCTTGAATAGTAATTTCAGGTCTAACAATATTTTCAAGTTCTATTGAATCAAATCCAAATTTATTTAATTCGCTATTTACAATAGTATGTAATTCAAGTAATGCAGACGCATATGCATCCTTGCTTGGCGCACCACTATGATACTTATAGAGCTCAACGTCCGAATCAATTGATGTATGTTCCATAAAAGAAACCCCCTTACCCTTTATGGTATCTGCAATAATTACTTTTGGTTTGTCTTTTACTTTCTTGCAATTTTCTAAAGTTTTAGAAAATTCAGTAATATTATTTCCATCACATCTACTTACATGCCATCCAAATGCAGAAAATTTTGCACTCAAGTCTCCGAGGTCACTTACTTTAGAAACTGCTGTATCAGACTGTAATTTATTATGATCAATTATGACAATTAATTCTTCGGTTTTATTATTTACAGCTGAAATTAACGATTCCCATATTTGTCCCTCTTGTAATTCGCCATCGCCAGTTAACACGTATACATTTCCTTTTTTACCTAATTTCTTATTCGCAAAAATCATGCCCTTGGCTTTAGAAATACCCATGCCTAAAGAACCCGTATTTGTGATTATATTGGGAGTAGAAATATCTGGATGCCCGGGTAACCCATCAATTCTTCTTAACTTATGTATTAAATCAAATTTTAATTTTCCAAGACCAATTAAAACCGAATATAAAGCAGGTGCATCATGCCCTTTTGACGAGAAAAAAATATCACTATTATTATCAACTGGACTATTTACTTGGCCATTCATTTCAAACAAATAAAGCCATGCTAAAATGTCCATACTACTAAAGCTACTTCCGATATGTCCAGAACCTGCTTTTGCTATCATATATAGTGTATTGATTCTACACAAACCGGAAAATAGTTTTGCTTTCTCTATATTAGTTATGTCATACTGATTAATCTTTTCGAATTCCTTGAATGGAACAAAGTATAAATTACCTGATACTTCTTGACTAATTAAATCTCCCATAATTTATTTTAATTTGACTTGTAAAAAATTTATTTTTATAATTGATTTTTTAATAACATTTCAGCTATTAAAAAATCAATATCATTATCTATATCTATAGCGCGTTCTTGAGGTATGATGTGGTATTTAACTTTGTCCCCAGTTAGCGTATTTGTTTTACTAATTGTTTCTGTTCTTGTCGCTACAATATTTGATCGAAAAAATGCTTTAGGATAATTTTGTCTAGCAACAGGAGTTACATCTCTTCCAGTCTCAGTGAAGTAGTGCACAAGCAGACCTTGCCCATTTTTTTCATCTACAATTTTCAATGCTTTCATTGGATGTTGTCTTGATTCAGAAATTACAACCGCAGAGGTTGCACTTAAATCCGACTTTAATATGTCTACCAATTCATCAATATCTTCGGATACTTGTAATGGAACAGTAGCCATCAATCGAACTACTATATCAGGCACATATCCTTCATTCTGGCGCAACCAGTCTAACATGTGATTTATATATTCTAAATCAGTTGAAGTGTCAGATGCAAGTTCTTTGGGTCTTAAGCACGGCACTTCTACACCTAAATTTTGTACTATGTTTGCGTACTCTTGCGAATCCGTTGAAACCATTAAGCGTGTTATTGATTTTGACTTTTGAGCTGCATCAATAATCCATCCAACGAGCGGTTTCCCATAAAGAGTTTTTATATTTTTATTAATGACTCCTTTTGAACCTGACCTGATACCAATAATTGCTAAAACTTCCATTTAAAAATTGAATTGAATTAGAAAAAAAACGCTATACAGCAAATAATTTTTTTAAGCGCATTTAACTCCCTATATTTTTTTCTCTAACTAAAAAAGAGATACATTTTAATTCCGAATACACTTCAAGCGCTTCTACACCTGGCTCTCTTGTTCCATTACTTGATGATCCAAAACCTCCAAATGGCATATGTGGCTCACTTCCAAAAGTTCCAATATTTATATTGACTACTCCAGCTTTTACTCTCTGCGCAAACCACATAGCACGATCAACATTTTGAGTATGAATGGCTGCAGTTAATCCATATTCACTTGAATTTGAAAAATCTAACGCATCTTCTAAATTTTCGACAATATGTAAAGTGGCTACCGGTCCAAAAATTTCATTAGTAGACAGTGTTGCTGACCTTCCTAAATCTTCAATTATCGTAGGCTCTATATAGTAGCCATTTTTGAGCTTATCTGTGATTGGCGCAACGCCACCACACAAAATTTTACCACCTTCTTGTTTAGCAAGTTCAATTGCAGCAAGTATATTTTGTTGTTGCCTTTTATTTATAACTGGTCCAATTTCACAGCCCTCGTCAATTCCCAATTTTAACTGTTTTGCTTTATGAACGAATTGTTCCTTAAATGATTCATAAATATTTTTAAATACTAAAATTCGACTCCCCGCTGCACATCTTTGACCTGCATTGCTAAATGCTGAAAGTGTAGCCCAGTGTACCGCTTGTTCTAAATCAGCATCGTCTGAAACGATAAAAGGATTTTTACCACCTAGCTCAAGTGAAACACGTGCTAATCTTTTTCCTGCTTCTTCCGCAATTATCCTACCGACATTTGTTGAACCAGTAAAACTAATTAATGCTACTCTTTTATCTTTTACTAAATATGTACCTGCACCTTTGCCACTACCTTGAATGACATTAAAAATTCCATCCGGCAAACCTGCTTTTTGAGTTAATTGAGCAAATAAAATAGCAATCTTAGGTGAATCTTCAGACGCCTTTAGTATAACCGAATTCCCACAAATCAGTGAAGGAAATGTTTTCCATGCTATATTTGCAATTGGTGTATTGGCAGGAACAATTAAACCAGTTACTCCATGAGGTTGCCTAATGGAATGTGTATATTTTCCTGGCATACCTGATGTTAATGACTTCCCGTATAACCTCATACCCTCACCTGAAAAAAATTCACCTTGTAAAATCGCTCCATTAACTTCCCCTATAGCATCTTGTATAGGTTTTCCAGTTTCCACAGCGACACATTCGGCAATTTCATTCAAATGTTTTTTCATTTCAAGGACAATATTTCCTAAAATCTGTCCTCGTTTTACTGGTGTAAATGATGACCATAATTCGAATCCTTTCTGAGCTATTTCAATTGCGTATTCCAAATCCATTTGAGAAGTATCTTCGATATAACATAATAGTTCACCATTATTAGGATCAAATTTTTCAATTAAATTATCATTGGAATTACATTTTTCTATTCCATTAACCCAATTTCCAATTATTGGGACATTATTTCTATGTATCATATTGCTGTCCAGCCTCCATCTAGAATTAAATTTGAACCAGTCATATAAGATGATGAAGCACTTGCTAGAAAAACAACTGCACCATCGTATTCATTTGAATTAGCCATTCGCCCTAACGGTATTCTACCACAGTAATTTTCTAAAAAGTCCTTATCTTGATTATTAAATACTCCAGCTATCGTTAAAGAATTTACTCTAACATTAAACTTCGCCCAATAAACAGCTAAATATCTGCTTAAATTAAGAATTCCAGATTTTGATACTGAATATGCAACAGGTTTAAAAAACACTTCTCCCCTATCCCTTCTATATTGATATAAATTTTGATCTGGAGAAACCATTCCATAAATAGATGAAATATTAATAATAGACCCCTTTTTTTCTTTTGCCATTGCTTTTCCAAAAATTTGACAACACAAAAAGACACCTTTAAGATTTACATCAATTACTTTATCCCAAGATGTTTCAGGGTAATCTTCAAATGGGCCATTTTCTTCAGGTGGACTTGAAGGAGGCGAATCTATCGCTGCATTATTAATTAAAACAGTTGGTTTTCCAAAAAACTTTTCACAGATTTTTAATGCATTTTCAATTGAGCTCTTTTTTGTAACATCAACTTCACAATAATGATATTTTTCTGGAAATTCCATTTCAAGTTTTACACTATCCCTACTTTGTATCATATCTAAACCAAGAACTTTAGCCCCTAAATTCAAAAAAGTATTTGCATAAGAATTGCCAAGTTGTCCACTAACGCCAGTAATTACTACAATTTCATTGGAGACATCAAAAAAAGATTTTTGCATAATTTTAAATTACTATTCAGAGAAAGAATTAAATAACAAATCACAAATTTCACGAACAGCCCCATAACCACCTGGCTTTTGTGTTTTGAATAGAACATACGGAAGGATTTCTGGATATGAATCACTGACACCAACTGGAAATTTAATAACTTTAAAGGCAGGTATGTCATTAATATCGTTTCCTACAAACATTGTGTTCATAGGAGAAATACCATAATTTTTACAAATTTCTAAGATTGCTTCAGCCTTGTCTTCTATAGCTTGAAAACATGGAATTTTCAATTTCTGAGCTCTCATACTTACAACAGGATTAGACTCTGTAGAAACTATAACAGAAATTATACCCATTTTAGATAATCTGGATAAGCCAATGCCATCACTTCGCCAACACCTTACTGACTCTACGCCAAATTGATCTGTAAATACACTATTATCTGTAAACACTCCATCGAAATCAAATGCAATTAATTTAACTTCTTGAAGAACATCTTTATCTATCATAAATTTTGAATATCCGAGTAAAGAATTTGTTCCCCTTTTTTAATATCTCTATTTACTTTTTTTCCAATAACCTGATTTGACTCTCTTACTGGAATAAATTGCTCCCTAAAAATTTTACCACTAAGGTTGTCCAAAGTAAGTGCTTCACCTGAAATTAAATCTTTATTAACAACTAAGGATTTTCCAAGTTTTTTAAAAACAGGTTCGTTACCAATTTCATTTGAGGATTTAGGTTTCATCATAACAGGAGTTCTATGGATATCTCTTACAAATTTTCTAAATCCATCAGGTTCCAAAGCAAAACTATGATCAGTACCTTTTAAAGATCTATTAAGTGTAACATGTTTTTCAAAAACTCGAGCCCCTTTAATATAACCTAACGGACCAGACAATATACCATTAAAGTGATCAGATAATCCAATAGTTATACCATCAAAATCTTTTATTAAATTTTCAATATTATCCAAACCTAATTTACTAGCATCACAAGGATACTCAGAGACACAATGTAAAATAGCAATTTGTTCTTTAGTAAGATGTTCTAAAAGTGTATTTACACTAGAACTTATTTGTTTACTATTACCACCTCCAATACTAATCACTGTTGGAATTTTTGCTTTTGCAATTCGATTTATAAAAGGTAAATTTCCCAAATCAAAGGAAGCAATTTTTAATATGTCAACCCCTGAATTAACCAAAAATTCTAGACTATTTTCATCAAAAGGAGTACACATAAATTTTACATCATACTTCCTACAAGTCTCAATTATTAATGGATACCATTCTAACTTAAGCTCTAATTTTTCTCGATGTAATCCATAAATATCATCAAAAGCATTTTCACTAGAATAAGGAGCATTATAAGCATCTTCCGAAAACAAGAACTTATTATCTCTTGTTTGGAATTTTACAACATCAGCACCGGCCGCGGCAAAAGTTTTAATATAGTCTAACGCCATATCAAGATCACCTTGGTGATTCTGACCGATTTCAGCAATTACAACCGATTTTTCTGATAATTTTTTTACATTGAACATAATCTATTTAATTTTATTTTATGAATATATAGTCGTAAGTATTTTTAGTGTCTGGGTGGAGATTTTTTTCGTTTATATTGAAACCCATTTTGAGGATAAAATCTACAATTTCCTTACCACTTTGAATATTTTCATCAACTTCAATTTGAATTGATTTAACCTTTTGGTTAGACAAAGTATTGATAGCGCCTTGCAGTACACCTATTTCATGGCCATCAACATCAACTTTTATATGATTTGGAATGGGGAATTGAAACTTTTCAACAAGAGTATCTAACTTATAAATAGAAGTAAAATACTTAAAACCTAGGCTGTTTTCTTTTTGTCCATCATCCCCCTCAAGTCCTTTATGCAATCCAGCTCCCCCATCTAACGAACTCATAGTAAACAATGTAATCTTATCATTATTACTCAGACAAGTATTAACTGGCACAATTGAACCCTGTAATGAGTTCATCTTAATATTAGAACATAATTCATAGAATGTTCCTGGTACCGGCTCGAACGAATACACCTTGATATTCCTACCCAAAGAAGCAGCAATTAAAGAATAAGCACCCACATTGGCACCTACATCAAAAAATGTGTCATTAGCTTTAAAATAATTTTCTATCCATTCAACTGTTTTTGGTTCTTTACTAACGCTTTTTAATCTTGAAAGACTAATTTTAGAGGTGACGTGTATATAGATATTAGATTTTAAATAATCAACTTTATCATGAAATTGAAATTTTTCAAGTATTAAAACTTTGACTTTATTAGGAAACAGCCTAACTAGATACACGAATGCTACAATGCAGATTTCTATTAATTTTTTAATGAATTTCATAATTTTTAATATGATAAATATAACTAAATATATTTTTTATTGATGAATAAAAAAGTTGTAAAAATGATTAAAGCAGATTTAACTAAAAATATTAAATAAATATAGCTTTTGTTAAAAAATGAAAAATTTACTTGAGTAACCAACATCAATAATAAAATAGCAATGAGATAGTAAAAAATATTAGACTTAAGTTTATAAAACTTTATTGATAAATAATAGGCCATAGCACTTGAAACTAAAACCCTCAAAAGTTCTTCAAAATAGATTCCCAAAGTATCGTAATTTATAATAAGATATATTCCAGGGAAAAACAATAATAAAACATTAAATAAATTTGGTAAAAACTGATACTTTGTTTTTCGAGATAAGAAAATGCCAAAACTAAAATACAACTGACAAGTGGTTATGTATATAATTACTATAAAAAATGAAATTACTTTAACAGAAGCAACATCTATACTTGGTAATAAAAACTTGACAAGTTCAGTCAAAAACAGAACTATTAGTAATGTAACTAAAAATAAAATATTAAAATATTTCTTAGATAGATTCGCAATTTTCTCTTTATTATTTTCTAAATTTTGACTATCTAAAGATACTATGCTCGGCACATATGTCACCTTAAGCGCTGTATGCAATGAAGTAATTGGACTCGATAATTTATTTGCAATATTATAATATCCATTAATTTCTAGCGTTGAATATTTTCCAAGTATAAATCTAAAAACCACACTTGACAAATTTGCTAATATAGTTGAAGGAATTAGAGGATAACAAAATTTTCTTGTTTCATTGAAAATTCTTTTACTGATAATGAATTTTGTTTTGGGTAATAAATAGATCACATTCCCAATTAAAAGCGCAACACCTGCATAAACTTGTGCAATTAAAAGACCATAAATACCTTGATTAAGAATTGCAACGAAAATGTATGAAACAATTGCACGAAATACACTTGAAAAAAACATATATATAATATATTCTTTAACATTTGACCTAAATCTTATTAAGGAAAAT
>Ga0209107_10001883_pt1 | contig 11702 bp, 10 predicted proteins | sample LakErihyJuly2011_2_FD_187460 | JGI IMG/M metagenome (GOLD analysis project Ga0209107, IMG submission 187460) | Freshwater microbial communities from dead zone in Lake Erie, Canada - CCB hypolimnion July 2011 (SPAdes) (version 2) | ecosystem: Environmental > Aquatic > Freshwater > Lentic >... | reverse complement strand
ATATAAACATAAAACTACAATAAACAAATTTTTTTGATATTTATTTTATATGAATTACGGGAAATATAATCCATACGAATCTGGTGATGTAGAAATTATTAGTGAAAACAATGATTTAAAGATAGTGAAGGTATTAACTAAAGATGCCGCATTTTATTTTGGTGGGGATTTTTATAGTCAAAATTGGGATAATAATTTTAGTGAAGGAGACATATATTTCATAATTAGTTCCAATGAAGACATTCAAATTGTATCCCTACATAATCGGGGGGATAATGAACGAAGTGTTGTTAGGATTGGATATGATAATAATGATTTTGGTAATGCGGATGACTTAAAAAAATTATTCCCAGAATCAGTTAAACTTTTAACACCATTAATTATATTTGGTAAAACTTTTGAATTCTTGAAAAGTATATATAACGGATATGAACCAAGATGGAATGAAAATGGTGATGATAAGATCATAAGTGACATTAAGTTCAACAGTAAAACCCCAAATAGTTCAATTGTTGTAATAGAGTTTAATGATGATGAGGATTTTTTAAATATTTTTGATATTGACGGTGATGACCAATATGAGTATGGATATTATATGTCGGATTATCCAAGTATTGATTATGACTTATACAATTACAATGAGGATTGGGATGGGGGTGAATTTATTGAATATGCGTTTAATGATGAGAATAGAGAAAGATTATTTAATATCGTTAAAGTATTTTTTCCTTCCACACCCAATGAGAATACCAAAATAACAGCATCAATGACTGAGATTGATTCTGATTTTGTTGAAAGTGTTATTTACGAATATGGTTCAGAATGGCAAAACTGTGTATTTGATAAGATTAGAGATGATATAAAATCTGAACTTGAAAACCCATTTATTAAATTTGGTATTAAGGAAAAAAGTTTTGCATTTAAATATGAAACAACTGTTGGTGTGTTATTAACATGGTACAAACAACTTAAATTTGAACTTGGTGATCTTGGGGCGTTATTGAAAGAATTAATTGAAAAATTTGATCAAAATAAAAATTATAATAGAGGCGGTTGGTCTGAATTAAGATATAACACTGATTGTGATTCTTTTGATTATGATGCTTACCAAACTTATGTTTCAAATAAATTGGATGGTCTCATGGAAAAATATGAAGAAGATGAAAGATTTATTAATTTTTATGAATTCATAGATTTACAACAAAAAATTGATCAAGAATATGGGTTTAATAAATGGATTCCTTTAAAAACAAATAAAAACGCTTTTTTTAATGTTGAAAAAATAGATCCGGAGACAAATAAAATTATTGTCAAATTCAAAAATAATGAACGTGATAATAGTGAAGAAAAAAGAATTCTAACACACGATCAATTAAAAAAACTTGAAACTCAATATGAGTTATTTGAACAAAAAAGAAAAAGATTTGGCAAATTGAGATAATTGTCTTATCTTTGTCCCATGGAAAGAAATTATGAATTACTAAAAGAGGTATTGTCCGTACCAACTAAAACCTATAAAGAGGATTTAATGATCCAATTTATTGAGGATTGGTTAATTGAGAACAAAATACCTTATTACGTTGACGATATGTTTAATATCTATGCAACTAAACAAACAGATGAAAATGTCAATTACTTCCCGTGTGTGATTGCTCACACCGATACGGTACATAGTATTGACACAATTAATGTTGTTGAGGAAATGTTACCTGATGCTCAGGGAAACATTAAATTATCACTTAAAGCCTATAATGACGAAGGTAACCCAACCGGTATTGGTGGTGACGATAAATGTGGGGTTTATGGTTGTTTGGAATTATTAAAAGAATTACCAAATTTAAAAGCCGCATTTTTTGTGTCTGAAGAAACTGGTTGTCACGGATCAAAAAATGCGGATCCGAGGTTCTTTAAAAATGTTGGATATGGGATTCAATTTGATGCTCCTGAGAACAATATGATTTCTGAATATCTTATGAGTAAAAATATGTTTGATCGAGATAGTGAATTCTTTAGAGTTGGTGGGGGTTTAATTACCGAACATTTCCCATCAGACACAAAATACCACAAACACCCTTATACTGACATCTTTATGATTAATCAGTTATTTAAAATCCCTTGTTTTAATATATCAATTGGTTATTATCGTTACCACACACCAAATGAATATGTTGTTGTTGATGATACGTACAATGGGATCAAAGTTGGTAAGTTAATGATTGAGGAACTTGGTTACACTAAACATTAATTTTTTATTGTTATTGTGGGGGGTCTTATGATCCCCTTTTTTATGCGAAAAAAAAAGGAGATTACTCTCCCTTCTTTTTTCTACCTTTTTTCTTAGGTTCTGTGGTTACAGTTTCCAATTCTAATGTGGGTTCAATTTTAATTTCATCCCCCTCTAATATTAGTTTGTATTTAGAATTTTCAATGACTTCACTTAACAAAATTTTCTCAGAGATTAAATCCTCAATTTTATCTTGTATTGCTCTTTTAAGTGGACGAGCCCCATACGTTTCATCAAACCCAACCTTTGATATTAAGTCAATTATGGATGAATCATAAGTGAAATTATATTTCATCTTGGTTAATCGTTTAATTAAAACATCAATCTCTATCTTAACAATCTTGTCAATATTTTCTTTTCTCAATGAATTAAAGATTATTACATCATCAATACGATTTAAGAATTCAGGTGCGAAGAACTTACTTAATTCTTTCTTAAGAATATCTCTTTTGTGTTCTTCTTTAACTGCGTCACTATTAGTTTTGAATCCAACTCCCGTACCAAAATCTTGTAGTTTTTTAACACCAAGATTAGATGTCATTATAATTAAACAATTTTTGAAGTTAATTTTTCTTCCTAATCCATCGGTTAAATGACCATCGTCTAACATCTGTAACAATGTTGAAAAGATGTCTTTATTTGCCTTTTCAACCTCATCAAACAAAATAACAGAATAAGGTTTATTTTTAACTTGTTCTGTAAGTTGTCCCCCCTCTTCGTGACCAACATATCCTGGAGGTGAACCAATTAATCTTGAGATTGTATGTTTCTCTTGGTATTCGGACATATCCACTCGAATTAAATTATCTTCACTACCAAAGATTTCTTTTGCCAGTTGTTTTGCCAAAAATGTTTTTCCAACACCTGTTGACCCTAAGAAAATAAATGATCCGATTGGTCGATTTGGGTCTTTAATCCCAACACGGTTTCTACGAATAGATTTAGAAATTTTAGTTACCGCTTCTTCTTGTCCAATAACTGTTGAAGATAGTGATAATTCTAAATTAACCAATGTGTTCTTCTCATCCAAGTTTAATTTTGAAACTGGAATTTTAGTCATGTTGGAAACAACCTCATAAATCAATTCCTCAGGAATTACTCGTTTACTTGATTTAAGATGATCCTCAAATTTTTTCTTCTCCAATTCAAGATTGGTTAATACGGTACGTTCTTTATCACGAAGTTCTGCGGCTTGTTCGTAGTTTTGTTTTTTAATCACATTAAGTTTTTCTTTCTTAATTTCTTGAGCCTCCAACTTAAGTTTTTCTATAACTTCCGGTAATTTAATATCGATCTGCATTCTTGCTCCAACCTCATCTAAAATGTCGAACGCTTTATCTGGAAACTCACGGTCGGTAATATAACGATCTGCCAATTCAACACAAACCCAAAGATCCTCATCGGTATAATTAACCTTATGGTGATCTTCGTATTTAGATTTACTTTGTTTAAGGATTTCAAATGTTTCTTCCTTTGTTGACGGTTCCACAATTACTTTTTGGAATCTTCGTTCTAAAGCCCCATCCTTTTCAAAATGTCTACGGTATTCATCCAAAGTTGTTGCTCCAATACATTGGATCTCACCACGAGATAATGCCGGTTTAAAGATGTTGGAAGCATCCAATGATCCTGAACTATTACCAGCACCAACTATTGTGTGAATCTCATCAATAAAGATAATAATGTTTTGGTTTGACTGAAGTTCCTCAATTATAACCTTCATTCGTTCTTCAAATTGACCACGATATTTTGTTCCGGCAACAATTGAATTCATATCCAAAGACACAATTCGTTTATCGGATAAGTTCTTAGGACAATCACCATTATAGATCATCATTGCCAATCCCTCAACGATTGCGGTTTTCCCAGCTCCAGGTTCACCAATAATAATCGGGTTGTTCTTTTTTCTTCTTGACAATACTTGGGCAATTCTTAAAATCTCTTTTTCACGACCAATTACGGGATCTAATTTTCCCTCTTCGGCCATTTTTATAAGATCTTTACTAAAGTTGTCCAATACTGGAGTTCCCCCACTATTATCTTGTTTCTTTTTTCCTTTTTCGCTTTCGTCTTGAAATTCGATCATAATATTTGTTTTTTTATAAATGTAATAATTTTTTTTTAAAAAGTATATAAGGTGTATTTTTATTTTTTTATAAATATATTTAAAATAAAAGATTATGGGAATTATTAGAGAAGAAATTAAAGGTACAAAAATTTTAAATGAGATTGAGTCAAGTAATTTGGTTAAGACAGAATATGATACTGAAACCAAAAAAATGATTGCGGAATTTAAAAATGGAATGAAGTATGAATATGATGAAGTACCTCATATTATATACACCCAATTTAGATCCGCAAAATCACAGGGTAATTTTTTTAACACACAAATTTCAAAAGTATTTAAACATAGTAAATTGTCGTAAAGTAAAAACCATTGTATTTATAGGTAATGGATAATTCGGAGATACTAAAAAGTTTTGAACCTAAAAAAGAGTTAAATCCTAAAGTTTGGGATTTAAATAGTGGTGTTCCTGCCATGAAATCTGAAGTTAGAGAAAGGTTATTAGAGATAGCAAATGAGTTTATTGACTTTTTAGATATTGATATTGTAATAACGGACATTATCTTAACGGGATCGTTATCTAATTATAATTGGTCAAAATTTTCTGATTTTGATTTACACATAGTTGCCAATTTTTCACAATACCCACCAAATCAAATTGAATTATATGAAAAGTTATTTAACTTAAAGAAAATTATTTTTAATAAGAATCATGATATAACAATATTTGGTTATGAGGTAGAACTTTATGTTCAAAATGAAGTTGAAACCCATTTTAGTAGTGGAGTATATTCTATACTTTTTGACGAGTGGTCAAATGAACCAGAAAAAGAAAATATTACCATAGATAAAAATCTATTAAAAGAAAAATCCAAACAATGGATGAATATAATCGACGGTGTTATAGAAAACATTGAGGATGAGGATATGGATACCGCAAAAGAACTTGTTGATAAGTATAAGAAAAAACTTAAAAAATATAGAACTTGTGGATTAGAAAAAGATGGGGAATATTCGACAGAAAATCTAGTATTCAAGATTTTAAGACGTAATGGTTATATTGAAAAATTACATGACTTGTCCACAACAATTTTAGATAAAAAACTATCAATGAAACAATAATTTAATAAAACAACAAATAAACATAAGTATTAATATATTTATAAGAAAAATAATATTTTTAAAAAAACAAAAAAAATGGGAAACTTAAGACCGGTTGGTAGCGAAAAACTACAAGGAATGGATAAAATTAAAAGAATTATTGAGATTTCTCGTTACAAAGAAAACACCCCAAATTCTATTAACGAAACTAAATCTACCGAATACTCTATTGAGTTAGCTGATGGGAACACATATCAAATTATTAAAGAAAGGGCAGGTTATATTATAAAGAAAGCAATTAACGAGTTTGAAAACGAATATATTGCTCCTATGAAAAATAGACAATATTACCCATCATATTCTCAGGCATTTAAAAGAATGAATTTAGTTGCCAAAGAAATAAATACATTATTTGAAAATGAAGGGGGTACTTCATTATTTAATGAAAACAAAAAATACATCTTAAAAAGAAGACCTACAAACGAAGAGTCGTATGGTACAGATGATATTGAACTTGACGAACAACCAACACCAGGATCTGCGGCACCTGTTGCAGCAGCCGCTCCGGCATCCGTTGCAGCAGCCGCTCCGGCATCCGTTGCAGCACCTGCACCATCACCGGCTCCGTCACCGGCTCCGTCACCTGAAGTATCGGATGAACCTGAAGAAGATATGCCTAATTTTGATGAAATGGGATCTGATGAAGAGGGAGACGATGAGGACGAACCAATCACAATGAAAGTAATTCAAAAACTTACAGGTAAATTGGCACAAAAAATTAGAACTTTTAATAATAGCGAAGAAGACGATATGAGTGGTGATGACGTTAAATACGTTATTAATTCTGTTTTATCTTCATTAGATTTAGCATCTTTAGATGATGACGATGTTGATGAAATTATTGATCGTTTAGAAGGTGTTGATAATGAGGAAGGAATGGGTGACGAACCTGAAATGGGTGATGAACCTGAAATGGGTGGAGATTCTGAAATGGGTGGAGATTCTGAAATGGGTGGTGATGCATTACCTCCCGCTCCTGTTGAAGGTGGTGAAATGAAAGAAGTTATGAGTTTAGAAGATGCTCTTAATGAAAAAATACCATCATCATTTGTGGGTAATATGAAAAAAGAATTAAATATGGGTGACAATAGATTTAATTATGATGATGATGAAGAAGATGAATATCCAAGACACGGGTCAAAAGTAAAACAAAGATCATACCCACATTTATCACATGGAACTTTTGGCGAATCAAAAATCGATAAAATTATTTCAAAATATTTTGGGGTTGATTCAAAAAAACCATTGTTGGAAAGTGAAAACAGAATGAAAACATTAAGAGAAATGAAAGAATTTGATAGATCAGAAGTTATTAGATTATCAGAAACAATTAGACAAGAAAGAGCATCACTTAAATACATGGAAAAAAACCCAAACTCAACTTTAATTGGCGTTACAAATAAAAAGAATTTGGTTTTTAATGATGGAAATGGTCTTTCAGAAACAAGAATAACACCAAACGGACAAGTTTTGTGAATAAATTAATATATATAAATGGAATGGGACCCAATTATAAGGGAGATAACATTTATGAGTTTATTTTTTCAGAGACATTAGAAGTATGGGGAGATAATTGGGAAACAAAACCAGCAAATGGATACCCAACACCTCCTGATGTTGAATATATTAAAAAAGTTGGGGTACTAACAAATGGAGAAATTAATTTGGATTTAGTACAAGACTCGGATGTATTCTCAATGTTAGACTCAATGGATGGTGTTTTATCTTTAGGTTGGGAAAAAGAAAATAACGATATTGATTTTTCCGTTATAAAACGACTTGTTTTTAAGTTCGGGGAAACGGAACAAGAAGTTAAAGATAAACTATACGAGAGAGATATTGTTCTTGAATTTGAAAAAAAAGTAGTATATGAGAACTAAAAAAGACATAAAATTTTTATTAGAAAACGGACTATCGACCTCCTTTGTTTCTAAATTAAATGAGGTACAAACTAAATCATTAGTAAAAAGATTTAATAAAAAAGAAACTAATGAAATAACTATGGTTTCTAGTGCCGATTCGGCCACTCAATCAAAATTGAAATCAGAAAAAAAACCATACGAAGTATATGAAAAAACTGAAATGGATGAGGACTCAACATTTAATATTGTAAAAGATCCTGCAGCATCTGAAGATGGTATGCCAACCACCGAAGGTGAAATGAGAGAAAGGTTTGAATCCCAATCTCAACAAAATTTCTTTTGGGCAAAATGTAATACAAGTAATGGTGTTAAAAAGAAAAAATGGTGTGAATTGGCAAGAGAGTTTTCGGACTCAACGTCAAAAAAACAATATAAGACAATGCCCAAAAAGAAAAATCCTGAAAAAATGGATGAGTCTTCTGAGAAATTTTTAGAAGACCGAATTGTTGAAATGATTGAACGACATATTAACCCTAAAATGACTAAAGGTGACATTTTAAAAACAATTTCAGAAAAAATGGAAAAAAATAATTCCATAATGTTGAGAAACCCAAAAAAAATGACTATGTTTTCTCATGAATCAGGAATTGAAAGTAAAAAAATGAAAAGACCAACTCAAATGATGCCAGTTATGGGAACAATGGAAGAAAACGAAACTAAGGAAAAAGAAAGAACTAAAGAAAAGGAAGCACCTACTAAACCAGGTACACCACCTAAGAGAAGAGAAAATCCTTTTAAAAATCCTAATCCTGGAGTTCAGGAAGACCCAAGAGGTCAAAAGAAAAACAAAGAAAAAATGAAACAGGATTTCATCGAATTAATTAACCAAGCATTTTAATAACAATGGGAAATAAAGATTTAGAAAAATTAATCAGAAGAATCGTAAACGAGGCTCCTGTTGATTACGGTGATTATCCTGAGAGAATGGACCCAAGGTCTCAAGCAAAAATTGAGGATCCTGAAGGTTTATATGCAAAAAATAGAGCATTCAGAAAAGGAGCAAGTGATGTAGAAAGAATTACGGGAACACGATTTAAAGAAATTGTTGATTACGTAAAGAGATATTACGGCGCTGAAGGTAATATTACTGATCCGTCAGTAAAAAGATCCATTCAAATGGAACAAATGAACGCCGTAAGACAAGCAATGTCGGTTGAACCTGCACACAGAGAAGAGTTAAGAAATTTATGTGTTGAGATTGCGGCTAAAGAAGCTGGATGGATGGGACCTAATGTGACTATGGAAGAATCCTTAGAACAAGGTTTAATAACTAAAAAATCGAGTGATGAAGGTGGGGCAATATATGAATTTGATTTCTTTAATCTTCTTACATTTTTAGGGGAACAAAAAGTGGACCCATCAAAATTCCAAATGGAAAAAAAAGAAAAAAAGAAATTGGACTTACCGCCAAATTTTTCGTTTGATGTTGATGAATTAACACCAGATGAAATTAGACAACTTGAGATTGAGAAACGTAATGTCATTAACGCGATAATCCAAGGTACGGGGAAAAGAATTCAATTCGCCTATCAACTATATAAAGATAGGTTAGACGAAATTGATCCAAGATTATATTCACTCTATAATAAAATAATGTCGGCAAATGATTTAATGTATTTTACCGAAGAACAACTTATTGAGGCGTTAGGTGGAAATGCCGCAGGATCATCAGGTCAAGCCGAATCTGATGATGATGATGATGACGAAGAATTTGATGATAGTGATGGTGAAAATGATGTTGAAACTTTCTACGGAAATGGTTTAATATTCCCAATCTTATTACATGAATTGGGTAAAACCTTTGAAATGATACCATCAAGAGAGCAATGGAGAGATGTGGATCCGTCCATGGCTCAAGATGTTATGGGTCAAACTGATGTTTTTTCAAATGAACCTATGCAATTTAGGGTTGGTGGTGAATTAGTGAGAAAATTAAGAACTCTTTTACCAAATGAAATTACTATTGATGAAGAGGGTAGAAAATACAAACCTTATTTTTCAAAAATACTTTATGGTATTCCAGCCGAAGAATTCTTGAAAGATATTATGGCAAATGTTGTTTCTGACGATAACTCTGATAATGACAAAGCAAGACGTAAATTTGAAGAGATTTTACAAAAGGCAAAAAAAGAATACGATAGATATAACAATGTCGATGATGATGATGACGAGGAAGATAATAATGACACAACAGGTGTTGATTTTAGTGATATAGGACTTTAAAAAAACAATTATAAATATCAAAACCCCCTTTTATGAAAATAACTGGGGGTTTTGATATTTATAGGTAAATACTTTTATGGGTTTATCTAAAGAACAATTAATGTTAGAGTATGTTAAGTGTATGAAAGACACAACATATGCATTAAAAACTTACTTACAAACATATGATAATACGGTTTCACAATACGTGCCGTTAGAGTTATTTCCCGATCAAGTATCGTTGTTAGAAGATTATGAAAATTATAATGAGAACATTGCCCTAAAATATCGTCAGGCAGGTGTATCCACGGTTACCGCCGCTTGGGCATCAAAACGATTGGCATTCGCAAAGAAAAACAAACCTGAGAAAATCCTTATTATTGCAAACAAACTTGACACATCCTTAGAGATGGCAAATAAAGTTAGGGCATTTATTGGTCAATGGCCAAAATGGGTTGGTATTGATTTTGCCGCAGAAAAAAATTCACAAAAACATTATAAATTAAATAATGGGTCTGAAGTGAAGGCGGTTGCAACATCAAAAGATGCTTTACGTGGATTTACCCCCACAATACTAATATTTGATGAGGCCGCATTTATTGAAGCAGACAGCGATTTTTGGGCAGCATGTATGGCATCCTTATCCACAGGGGGTAAGGTAATAGTGGTTTCAACACCAAATGGTTATGACCAAATTTATTATGAGATATATGATCAAGCATTAAGAAATATGAACGATTTCAAAATTTCTGAAATGTATTGGTTTAGGGATCCAAGATATACCAAAGATTTATATTTAGTTAAAACAGAAAATATTATTCATTATTTGTTAAATAAAGAAGAGTATAGTGATGACGATATTATTAGTTGGGAAGGGACCCCCTTTGTAGAAAGAGATTATGTTAAACTTAAATCAATTATGGATACAGGATACAAAGCTTGTTCTAATTGGTTTGAGGGTATGGTAAAAAAACTTAAATACGATAAGAGAAAAGTATCCCAAGAGTTGGAATGTAACTTCTTAGGATCGGGGGATAATGTCTTTGATTCTAATATGTTACAAAAAATTCGAGAGAATATGGTCAAAGAACCACAAAACAAAATGATGGGTAACTCATTGTGGATTTGGAAAGAAGCGGAAGTTGGTCACAAATATATTATGGGTGTTGACGTTTCTCGTGGTGATAGTGAGGATTTTAGTACAATTCAAATTGTTGATTTTGACACAAGAGAACAGGTGTTAGAATATATTGGGAAAATTCCACCAGATACGTTGGCTGAGGTCGCTTTTAAATGGGCAAATATGTATTCGGCATTTGTTGTAGTTGATATCACCGGTGGTATGGGTATTACAACTGTACGTAAATTACAAGAATTTGATTATAAAAATCTTTATATTGATGGTGTTGATCAAAATAATATGTGGAGGTCAGCATCAAGAACGGTAGATAAAATACCGGGAATTAACTTTAATTCTAAACGAGTGCAGATTATTGCAGCATTTGAGGAAGGTCTGAGACACGGGTTTAGAATGTATAGTTCAAGGTTATATAACGAAATGAATACGTTCGTCTATATAAACGGTAGACCTGACCACCAAAAAGGTCATCACGATGATTTAATCATGTCTATTGCTATGGCATTGTACGTGGGAGAATCGTCATTCTCAAGTTTGGAGAAAGTTACCGAACACACAAAATCAATGATTGAGTCATGGACCGTTACTAATAACGAATCCGTAAAGAATGTTATCGACTTCAATCCGGCACTACCAAATTTTGGATATAATGGAAGAAGAGAGAGTACTTCCGCAAATAGAGAAGATTATGCAAAATATGGTTGGTTATTTGGGGGTAGATAATATTTATAATTAAAAAGAATGGGGTTAATTCAAAGAAAAAAGTCAGGTAATATAATGACGGGCTCACGATTGATTGTTGAAGGGCAACCAATGTTAAGCGCTAAAGTATTTGAAGTGGGATTCTTAGGTAAAAAAGGATCATTACCTGACGAACATAGAGAATCCCCAACAACAACAACAACCCCAACCACAACAACAACTACCACA
>Ga0209107_10001882_pt1 | contig 11703 bp, 7 predicted proteins | sample LakErihyJuly2011_2_FD_187460 | JGI IMG/M metagenome (GOLD analysis project Ga0209107, IMG submission 187460) | Freshwater microbial communities from dead zone in Lake Erie, Canada - CCB hypolimnion July 2011 (SPAdes) (version 2) | ecosystem: Environmental > Aquatic > Freshwater > Lentic >... | reverse complement strand
CTGGGAGTGGCGACGTCAGTTCCGCGGCTTCGCGCCGGTGAAGACGGACAAGGATATCAAGGATGAGGACATCGCCGCGAACAACCTGATCCTGTGGGGCGATCCGTCCAGCAACGCCCTGCTAGCACGCATCGTCGCCAAGCTGCCCATCACCTGGACCGCCGACAAGCTGGTCGTGAACGACAAGACCTACTCGCCCCAGGACCATATGCCGGTCCTGATCTATCCGAACCCGCTCAACCCGGCGAAGTACGTGGTGATCAACAGCGGCTTCACCTATCGCGAGTACGACTACCTCAACAACGCCCGCCAGGTCCCAAAACTGCCCGACTGGGCGGTCATCGACCTCAACACGCCCGTGACCCCGCAGGCCCCCGGCGCCATCCCGGACGCCGGGTTCTTCGACGAGCACTGGCGCTGGCGCGTCCGCTGAACTCCTCCGACCATGCCCATCATCACGGAAAAAGAACTTCGGCCCGATTACGACGTCATCGTCGTCGGCTCCGGCGCGGGCGGCGGTCAGTCCGCCTACACCCTGACTATGAACGGCGTGAAGGTCCTCCTGCTGGAGGCCGGTCGCAACTACGACCCGGCCACGGAAACCCCGATGTTCCAGACGCCGAGCCAGATGCCCCTGCGCGGCATGTCCACCCGCGAGAAGCCCTTCGGTTTCGCCGACGCCACCGTGGATGGCGGCTGGGAGGTCCCGGACGAGCCCTATACGCAGGCCAACGACAAGCCCGAGGAACGTTTCTGGTGGTGGCGCGCCCGCATGCTCGGGGGGCGCACTAATCACTGGGGACGCATCTCCCTGCGCAACGGCCCCTACGATTTCAAACCCTACTCCCGCGACGGCCTCGGCTTCGACTGGCCCATCGCCTATGAGGACGTCGCTCCCTATTACGACAAGGTCGAGCTGCTCGTCGGCGTCTACGGCTCGAACGAGGGCCTCGAGAACACGCCCGACTCGCCCAACGGCACGCTGCTCCCACCGCCGAAGGCCCGGGCCGGCGAGCTCTACTTCAAGAAACACGTCGCCAAGCTCGGCATCCCCGTGGTCCCGATTCACCGCGCCGTGCTCAGCACCCGTCAGGACCACGAGAACATCCCCCGCCGCCTCTTCCCGCATAACCCGACCGCCCAGAAACTGACGGCCGAATCTATGAAGGCGCGGGCCGCCTGCTTCTGGGCGACCGATTGCGTGCGCGGGTGCAGCATCCGGGCGAACTACCAGTCCACCACGGTGCACCTGCCCCCGGCGCTCGCCTCGGGCAACCTCGACATCCTCTGCGACGCCCATGCTCGCGAGGTCATCCTCAACGACCAAGGCAAGGCCGCCGGCGTCGCCTACATCGACAAAAAGACCGGTCAGGAACGCGTCGTGAAGGCCCGCGCGGTCATCCTCGCGGCCAGTTCCGGGGAGACCGCTCGCATCCTGCTCAACTCCCGCGCGAAGCGCCCTGAGGGCGTCGCGAACTCCAGCGGGCTCGTCGGCAAGTACATCATGGACACCGTCGGGGCCGGCCTCGGCGGCCGCGTGCCCGCCTTCGAGAATCTCCCCGTGCACAACGAGGACGGTGCCGGCGCGCACGTCTACGTCCCGTGGTGGCTCTACCGGCAACAGCACGCCCGCAAGCTCGACTTCGCCCGCGGTTACCACATCGAGTTCACGACCGGGCGCCAGGCTCCGAACCTCAACGTCGCCAATCCCGCGGCCCCGGGCTATGGCCGGGCCTTCAAGGAGGACCTGCGTCGCACCTACGGCTCATTCGTCGGCTTCTCCGGTCGCGGCGAGATGATCCCGAACCAGGATTCCTTCTGCGAGCTCGACCCGTCCGTGAAGGACAAGTGGGGCATCCCCGTCCTCCGTTTCCATTGGAAGTGGTCCAGCCACGAACTCAACCAGGCCGCGCACATGCAGCGCACATTTAAGGAGATGATCGAGGCCGCCGGCGGCAGCGCCGGCAACCCCACCACCGGGGACAAGGCCATCAAGCCCGGCGGCTTCATCATCCACGAAGTTGGCGGCGGCATCATGGGCGCCGACCGCGCCAAGTCCGTGACCAATGCTTGGAACCAGTGCTGGGACATCCCCAACCTCTTGCTGAACGATGGCTCCGCCTTCGCCAGCAACGCCGACAAGAACCCGACCCTGACCATCATGGCCCTGGCGTGGCGGGCCTGCGACCACCTCATCGAAGAGATGCGCAAGGGTAACCTCTGAGCTTCCGACCATGTCCCCCGAACCTTCCACCCCGACGCCCCGCCTCGATCGCCGCCAAGCCCTTGCCTGGTTGGCCGTCGCCGCCGTCGGCCTCACCGTCGCTGGTCGCCTGCCGCTCGGCGCGGCCGAAACTGCCGACCGTCCGCACGGCAAGCGCATCGGCGCCGATCCGGTGCTGAACAAAGCCTATGTCCCCGGCGAGCTCTGGCCGCTCTCGTTCACGCCCACCCAGCAGGCCGCGGCCGACGCGTTGGCCGACCTCATTCTCCCGCCGGAGGCTGGCGGCAAGAAGCCGTCCGAGCTCGGTGTGCCCGCGTTCATCGACGAATGGGTCAGTTCCTATTACGACGAGACGCTCAAGGACCGTCCGATCATCCTCGCCGGCCTGACCTGGCTCGACGCGGAGGCGAATCGCCGGCACGGCGCTGTCTTCGCGAAGCTGACCGAGGCCCAACAGGGCGGCATCGCCGACGATATCTGCGGCGTGAAGCCGGTGAAGAAGGAACACAAGCCTGGCCAAGATTTCTTCAAGCGTTTCCGCCACCTCGCGGCCGGGGCCTACTACACGACTCCGCAGGGCATGCGCGAGCTCGGCTACGTCGGCAACACGCCCTCGGCCACCTTCGATGGTCCGACCCTCGAAGCCATGAAGCACCTCGGCCTCGCCTGAGCCTCAGCCGCGCGTCCGACCCAGCCGCTGCACGATGGCGACGCCGGTAAGCGTGAGCAGGCCACCGGTCACCGTGGCGGCCGGTGGGTGTTCCCCGAGGATGGTCCAGCTGAAGAGCACGGAGAACAGCGGGATCACGTAGACCGAACCCATGACCAGCGTCATCGGGAGCGTCTGCAGGACCCAGGCCCAGAGCGTGTAGCAGAGCGCGGCGGGGACGACGCCCAGGAAGACGAGGTGACCCCAGCCGGTCGCGCTCAGTTTGTCGGCCGCGCCCAGCAGGTCGTGCGAGAAGGGCAGCAGCCCCAGCGTGCCCAGCCAGATTGCCCAGGTCGTGACGTCGATGGCCGCGTATCGGAGGGTGAGGTGCTTGCTCAGGAGGGTCTGGATGGCCGCGCACAGCGCCGCCCCGAAGATCATCGCCGTCCCCTCGTTCAAGGTCACCCCATTCTCGAGGACGCCCGAGGTGAAGGCCACCCCGACCATGGACGTCAGGATGCCAAGCCACGCGTAGTTCGTAACTTTCTCCGAGCCGGAGAGCGCACCGTAAAGCACCACGAGGATGGGGACGCAAGAGATCAACATCGAGCCCGTGCCGGCGTCGACCGTGCGTTCGCCGAAATTGATGCCGAGGTTGTAGAGCGTGAAGCCGAAGAGTCCGAGGAGCGCGAGGACCGGGAGGTCGCGCCCGGCGGGCAGGGGACGCCCGCGGAAAAACCAGACGCCCAGCATCACCGTCGAGGCGATGAGGTAGCGCAGGGCGCCGAGCTCGCCGGCGCCGACTTGGTGGACGATGGCGCGGACGTTGACCCAGGACATGCCCCAGGCGACGAGGTTGAACGCCATCGCGACGTAAGCCCAGCGCAGGGTGCGGGCGGTCGGTGGGTGCGCGGATTTGTTCATTTCGCGGTCGGCTTGGAGCCGGGATAAGCGGTGTAGCCGGCCTGGGTGGCCAGCGTGGCGTCGACCGGGCGGAGGAACGCGACCTTCGGGAGGGTGCCGTCGGCTTCACGCGAACCCGTCAGCGCGGCATCATCGACGCTCTCGAACGAGGCGTCGGTGAACTTCCGTTGCGAGGCGAAGGCGTTGTCCTTGAGTTCGCAGCGCGCGACGTCGAGCCGGGTGAAGTCCCGCTGGCCGCGGTAGCTCAGGTTGGCCGTCACGCGGTGGCCCACGCCGTCGATGTCGCGCGAGTTGTCGGCCGGGCGCATGAGGAAGTTGAAGTCGTTCGCGTTGCGGTAGGCGGAGTTGAACGACCAGTCCCCGCCCATCAGGTGGTGGTTCGCATAGAACCCGCTGGCCTTGTTGCGCACGGCGAGGCAGCCCTCCGTGACATGGCGCGGGGCGGGGTCGGGCACCCCATGGAGCGGCGCATTGCCGAAGCCGCCGACCTTGAAGCCGTTGCCATCGCCGCGCTTTTCAAACTTTGGTCCATAACCATTGTACATCGCCCAGCAGGCCTCGAAGCGCACGCCTTCCCAGGCGGAGATGCTATCGTAGCCGTCGTCGCTGTTGAACCAGGCGCGGCAACCGCGGAAGACGTTGTTCACCGAGCCCTTCGAGGGGTGGCCGCCGAAGCCGTCGACGTTACCGCCGCGGCCATCCTCCGACGTGAAGTCGTGGTTCCGGTAGGCATCGCAGTTCAGGATCAGATTGTCGGAGCCGCCGAGCAGGTAGACCCCGATGGCCTGGCTGTCGTGCAGCGCGAGTCGCTCCAGTATGTTATGGCCGCCCTGGATCTCGAAATTGCAAGACTGGCCGTGGCCCTTGAAGTTGACCTGCGTGCCGATGACCTCGAACCCGCGGAAATGCAACCAGGAGCCGGCGACCTGGAAGGCGTTGATGCGCCGGCCGGGAGGGTTAACGTCCGCGCAGTCAAAGACCGGCTTCTCGGACTGGTAGGCCCAGTAACGGATCGGTTGACCCGGTTTGCCGCTCTTCTTGAACTCATGGATGTACGTCCAGACCCGGTGCTCACGGGCGATCCGGTCCGGCTTCAGCTTATAGACCCCCCCGCGGATCCAGACCGTGTCGCCCGGCTCCGCCAGCGCCTGCGCCCTCATTAGGCCGCCCAAGGGCTGGGCGAGACTCCCCGGCGCGTCGTCGGTCCCATCCGGGGCCACGAACAACTCCTTCGCACGCAAACCGGCGACGCCGATGGCAAGGGAGAGGAGCAGGGTGCGGAGCCGCATCCTCCCATAAAACCCCGGACCGAGAGCAGGGCAAGCCTGCCTCACGGGCTCACTTCTTGGCCTGCATCAGTTCGATCAGCTTGCGGGCACACGCCTGGGCGAAGGCCGGGTCGTTAATCTCCAGCGCAAACTCCTGCACAGGTACCTGGGCATGCTGCTTCAGGGCGCCGAACAGGGCCTGGTCGGCCGCGGCGTCATGGAAAGCCTTGCCTGGGGCGCTGATCACGCTGATCGCCTGGGTCGGGATCAGGATGGTCGCGCCGGCCCGGTAGGCGTTGGCCTTGCGCGCCACGATCCGCCCGAGCTCGGCGGATTCCGCGGCGTCGGTGCGCATGAGTGTCACTTGGGGGTTATGCACGTAGAAGGTGCGACCAGCGAACTTGGCGGGGATGGAGGACTGCTCGCCGAAGTTGACCATGTCGAGGCAGCCGGGGGCGACGACGACCGGCACGTTGGCCTTGGCCGCCGCGTCCATGCGATCGGGGCCGGCGTTCAGGGCGCCGCCGACTAATTCGTCGGCCCACTCGGTCGTGGTCACGTCGAGTACGCCGGAGACGATGCCGCTCTCGATGACGGATTCCATGATGCGGCCGCCGGTGCCTGTCGCCGCGAAGACGAGCACCTCGTAGCCTGCGGCTTCGAGAACCTTCTTGGCCTCGGTGACGCACGCGGTGGTGTTGCCGAACTGGCTGGCCACGACCAGCGGGCGGGCGGCTTCGACCTTGGGCTCGCTCTCGACCATGCCGCAAATCGCGCCGGCGGCACGGGTGAAGATGACGCGCGAGAGGCGGTTGAGCCCGGCGACGTCGGCGATGCTGGGCATCATCGTGATGTCCTTCGTGCCGAGGTAAGGGGCGACGTTACCAGCGGCCAGCGTGGAGACCATCAGCTTGGGGAAGCCGAGGGGCAGGGCGCGCATCGCGGCCGTGGCGATGGCCGTGCCGCCGCCGCCACCGAGCGAGACGACGCCTTGGATGCGGCCGGCCGCGGCCAGCTGGGCGAGCATCACCGGCGCGGCCTTGGTCATGGCGACGACGCACTCGCCGCGGTCCTGGCGGGCCATGAGGGTGACGAGGTCGATGCCAGCGGCCGCAGCGACCTGCTCGCGCGTGACGGCGGGGACGACCGTCGCCGGACCGCCGGTACCGACGTCGATCAGGAGGGCCTGGTGCCCGCGGGCGGCGATCAGACCGGCGACGAAGGCATGCTCTTCACCCTTGGAATCAAGCGTCCCGAGTACCGCGATCGTCGCCATGGTCGGGGGGCCTTAGAAGTGCTTCCGCTTCACCGGGATCTGCTTGAAGCGCTTGGTCAGGTCGGTGAGCGACTGCTCGACAGCCATGCGCTCGAGGCTGGAGGCGCCGACGAAACCGTCGGTGTCGGTATGCTCGTTGATGAAGGCGGCGTCCTCCGGCGTGTTGATCGGCCCGCCGTGCGAGAGGAAGATGAGGTCCTTGCGGACGGACTTGGCGGCGTCGATGATGCCCTGGGTGATTTTGGCGGCCTCGGGGAGGCTCATGGTGGCGTTGGTCACGCCGATGGAGCCGCCGACCGTGGTGCCCACGTGGGCGATGATGACGTCCGCACCGGCCTCGGCCATCGCCTTGGACTCCTCGGGGGAGCCGACGTAGACGATGGTGAACATCTCCATCTTGCGGGCGAGGGCGACGGTCTCGAATTCCTTCTTCACGCTCATGCCGGTCTCCTCGAGAATCTGGCGGAACTTGCCGTCGATGATGGTGTGGGTCGGGAAGTTGTTGATGCCGGAGAAGCCCATGTCCTTCACCTTGCCGAGCCAGTGCCACATGCGGCGGCGGGGGTCGGTGGCGTGGACGCCGCAGATCACCGGGATCTCCTCGACGACCGGCAGCACCTCGTACTCGCCGATTTCCATGGCGACGGCGTTGGCGTCACCGTAGGCCATCATGCCAGCGGTCGAACCGTGGCCGGCCATGCGGAAGCGGCCGGAGTTGTAGACGATGACCAGGTCAGCACCGCCGCGCTCGATGAACTTGGCGCTGATGCCCGTGCCGGCGCCGGCCGCGATGATGGCCTTCCCCTTGGATATCGTGTCGCGCAGGCGCTCGATGACTTCGGTGCGGGTGTAAGGGTTTCCTTTTCCGGTCCAGGGGTTGGGCATGGTGTGTTGAGGGAAGATTGGGTGAGGTGAGGGTTGCGCCCAAGAGCGACAAGGCCTAGGCAAGTCGCGTGGCCCGCAAGAGCGAACCAAATCATTACAACCAGACGCAACTCCGTCATTCCGAAACGGACATCGAGAACCCGCGGTCGCGCCGGACCGTGTTGGTCTCGGCGGCCTACCGCGACGACCGGCCGTGGGTCCAGGGCGCCGGCCGTTGCCGTGAACTGGACCTCTTCGAGATCGACCATGTGGGCGTCGGCGAGATGGTCGCGCCCTACGAGGTCGTGCGCACCCACCAGAGCGGCGCCTTCTTCATGGCCTGTTTCGCCGGTCAGGGCCAGGTGCTGGTCGATGGACGTTGGAGGACCCTGGCGGCCGGTCAGGCCTGCCTGCAGCCGGCGGGGCTCCGCAACTCCTTCCGTATCGGCCAGGGCCGTCGCTGGGATTTTTGCTGGGTGCGTTTCGCGCCGGGCGTCCGTTCGCGGACCATCTTCCGGGCCAATTCCCCCGTGCTCGCCGTTTTCGCCGGGGAGCCCCTGCTCGCCGCCATCCGTGGTCTGATCGCCGAGCAGAAGGCCGACAGCCTGTCCCGCCGCCAGCACCAGTGGGTGGAACTTATCTACGACTATGTCCGTGGCTTTGCGGGCGGTTTCCGCGGCGACGCCCGGATCGAGGGCCTCTGGGACAAGGTCCAGTCCCGGCTGGGACATCCCTGGGACAGCCAAGCGCTCGCCCGCGAATCTGGGCTTAGTTTTGAGCACCTTCGGCGGCTCTGCCTCAAGGAAATCGGTCGAACCCCCATGAATCACCTGACCCACCTGCGCATCCAGCAGGCAGTCCGGCTGATCAGCGAGACGGACGTCAAGCTCGCGGCCATCGCCCAGCAGGTCGGCTTCGCCAATGGCAACAGTTTCTCCTCGGCTTTTAAGAAAAGTACGGGGTTCGCGCCGTCGCACTTCCGGGTCGGCTCGGGGGGGGCGGACTAGCCCCGATGTGCGTTTGGAAGTAGGGGGGTGCGGACGAATGTATCGCTAAATCTTGTAGGGGCGGGGAAGGGGCTTTTGATGACGGCATGCTACCCCGCTTCAGCCACCTCCTGCGTCTGGCCCTGATCCTCGCCGTCGCGTCCCTTTCCGCCGCTCCGCTGCGGGTCTTGGTCGTCAGCGACCAGGATGCCGTCGGCGCCGATCTCGCCGCCAGCCTCGGTCAGGGTGGGGCGCAGGTGAAGCGCGCGACGACGCCGCTCGCGGCCGACCTCGCCGCGGCGGATGTCGCCCTCCTTCATCAATCCAAGTTCGCCGCCTATGACGCCGCCGCGCAGAAGGCCCTCATCGACTTCGCCAAGTCAGGCCGCGGCCTCGTCGTCGTGCACGGCGCCATCGCCGGTGGCGCGACCGACTGGAGCCGCGAGAACCTCGGCGGCGGTTGGACGCCCGAGAGCCAGAAGTTCCGCGCGACGACCATGCTCAACATCCGCTCCGACGCGCACCCGCTCGTCAAGGGCATGTCGACCTTCGACGTCGAGGATGACACCGTCTTCGACCTCGCCCTGAACGAGAAGAATTACGTCCTCTCCGCCTCCTTCACCTCCAAGGTCACCAATGCCCGCCGCAAGGCCGAGGCGGGTCGCGCCTCCGTCTACGACATCCAGCCGCAGTCCTGGGTGCTCGAGGCACCGACCCACCGCGCCGTCGTCCTGCTCCAGGGCGATGCCGCCACCCTGCGCCACGCCAGCATCCATGCCTTCCTCAAGCGCGGCGTCGCTTGGGTCGCGAAGCGCGCCGACTTCGACGAGCTCTGCACGCCGGCCGACCTGGCCGATCTCCGTTACCCCGTGGGAGGTCCGCGCCGTCCCGCCGACGCCGTCGCGCAGTTCCGCCTGCAGCCCGGCTTCAAGGCCGCCTCCATCGTCGCCGAGCCCCTCGTCAACAAGCCCATTGCCGTCCAGTGGGACGAGCGTGGCCGCCTCTGGGTCGCTGAAACCCCGGAGTACCCCAACGGTCGTCGCACCCTCAACGCCGAGCCGTGGAAGGAAGGCGGTGTGCTGGTGCCCGGTCTCTATGATCGCCCCGCCCAGGACAAGATCTCGGTCCTCGTCAGCTCCAAGGGCGACGGCAATCTCGACCAGAAGCAGGTCTTCCACGAAGGCCTAGAGCTGATCACCGGTTTCTGTATTTGGAAGGACGGCGTCATCGTCGTCGCGCAGAAGGGCATCTTCTGGCTCCGCGATACCAACGGCGACGGCAAGTCCGACCAGGAAGTCCTCCTCTACGGCGGCTTCACTCCGGGCGACACCCACTTCGTCGCCAATCACTTCATCGTCGCCCCCGACGGCTGGATCTACGCCTCCAACGGCGGCGGCGGCACCGCGACCCACGCCAAGAGCGGCGAGCCGATGGCCCGCCTTTCCTCCGGTACCTTCCGCTTCAAGCCCGACGGCTCCGCCATCGAGCAGGTCGCCTCGCAGGGCGGCAACAGCTTTGGCAATGAGGTGACGAGCGACATGGAGCTCTACCACGGCAAAGCCACCAACGGTAACCCCATCCAGCACGTCGTCCTCCCGGAGCAAATCCTCGCTAAGGCCCCGGGCACGCCCGCCAAGGCCTTCAACTCCGTGAACCGCGGCCGCCCGGTCGCGCGTGCCGACTTGCCGGACCGCGCCCCGCTGATGCAGATCGACCAGGTCGGCCATTACTCCGCCGGTTGCGCCGCCGCCGTGTACGAAGGGGGCGCCTGGCCCAAGGAATATAACGGCACCGTGTGGATGTCCGAGCCCATCCTCGACATCGTCCACCATGAGAAGCTCGTGCTCGATGGCGCGTTCTACCGCGGCGAACTCTTGCTCGAGAACAAGGAATGGCTCCGCTCGTCCGACCACTGGTTCTGCCCGATCGACATCTCCTTCGGCCCCGATGGCGCGATGTACATCCTCGACTTCTACACCCCGGTCGTCGCGCACAACGACACCCGCGGCCCCCAGCACTCCAAGTCCGGCGCCTCCGTCCGCCCGGACCGCGAGCACTATTTCGGCCGTATCTACCGCATCCAGCATGACGCCGCCCCGACGCAGACGCACCCTGACCTCGCCAAGACCGACGCCGCCGGTCTCGTCGCCGCGTTCACGCACCCCAGCAAGGTCGTCCGCTTCAACGCCATCCGCGTCCTCCTCGACCGCGATGACGCCACGCAGGCCGCCGCCGTCCCCCCGCTGTCCGCCTTGCTCACCTCCGGCGCCGCCGTCGAGGCCCGTATTCAGGCCCTCTGGGCGCTCCAGCGTCTCGGCAAACTCGCCCCCGCGACGCTCGCCGCCGCCGCCGCCGCGCCGGAAGCCGCCCTGCGCAAGAACGCCTTCCTCGCCGCCGAGTCCGGCAAGCTCGCGCTCCCGACCGCCGCCTTCGAGGCCGCGCTCGCCGATGCCGATGGCCGCGTCCGCCTGGCCGCCCTCCGCGCGATGGGCTCCGCCCCGTTGACCGCCGACGCCGGCCTACTGCTCCTCTCGGCCCAGTCCCGGTTCACCGATGAGTGGTCCAAGGCCGCCGCCACCGCCGCCGCCTCGTCCAACCCCGTCCCGACCCTCGAAGGCCTCCTCGCCGGTTCCGTCGCCTCCAAGGAAGTCGTGGAGTTCGCCCGCTCGCTCGCGGCCGCCGTGGCGACTGCCAACCAACCCGAAGGCATCGCCCGCGTGCTGGCCGCCACCGCCAAAGGCAGCAATGTTGCCGTCGCCAAGGTCGTCCTGCGCGAGTTCACCGAACGTCGCACCGCCCCGGTCGCCGACACCCAGGCCCTGAAGACCCTGCTCGCCTCGTCCGACCTCGAGCTCGCCGCCGGCGCCGCCAGCCTCGCCGTCCAGTGGAACCAGGTCGCCGCCCTCGGCAATGACCTCCTCCCGATCGGTGAGCGTCTCGTCCCGGTCCTCGCCGACGCCGCGGCCGCCCCGGCCGTGCGCCTGCAGGCCGGACGCACGCTGACCGCGCTGCGCGACCTCCGTCCGTCCTTCCGCGCCGCCGTCGTCGCCGCGCTGACCGACAAGTCCACGCCCGAGTCCGTCAGCCTCGCGATCGTCGCCTCCGTTGTCGCCGCCGGTGACGTCCAGGCCGGTCCGCTGCTCGCCGGTGCCCTCGGCAAGTCCACCGGCCTCCTGCGCCAGTCCCTCTTCGGCGCCCTCATCAGCCGCGCGGAATGGGCCCAGTTGATCCTGACCGAACTCGAGGCCAAGCATGTCTCCCCGATGCAGCTCGGGCCGCTCCAGACATCCCAACTCACCCGCCACCCCGAACCCGCCGTCGCCAAGCGCGCCGCCGAGGTCTTGGCCAAGCTCAACGTCGGTTCTAGTCCCGCCAAAGATGAGATCATCAACAAGCTCCGCGCCGAGGTCGAGAAGCCCGGCGACGCCGCCAAGGGCAAGGAACTCTTCGTCGCCGCCTGCCAGACCTGCCACCAAGTCGGCAACGTCGGTTATGACGTCGGCCCCAACCTC
>Ga0209107_10001881_pt1 | contig 11704 bp, 8 predicted proteins | sample LakErihyJuly2011_2_FD_187460 | JGI IMG/M metagenome (GOLD analysis project Ga0209107, IMG submission 187460) | Freshwater microbial communities from dead zone in Lake Erie, Canada - CCB hypolimnion July 2011 (SPAdes) (version 2) | ecosystem: Environmental > Aquatic > Freshwater > Lentic >... | reverse complement strand
CATACTTTTTAAAGTCCGAAACTAAAATAAATAAATGGCTTAGACAAGCATATATTTTTTGTTTAAAATCTATCAAAATGAACTATTTTTGTTTTTATGTTTTCGAAGAAAAAACTGATACTTGGGCTATTGATTTTGTGCATTCTTTTAGGCTTTAAACAAGCTGACGAATATTTTGAAATTAGTAAAAATCTTGAGATTTTCGGCGCTGTTTACAAAACAATCAACAACGAATACGTTGACGAGGTAAACCCCGGTGACTTAATGAAAAAAGGCATAGATGCAATGTTGTCATCACTTGATCCATACACCAATTACTTTAATGAAAGTCAAGCCGAAGACGCAATGATCAGACAAAGGGGAGAATATGGTGGCGTTGGTTGCAGAAGCAAAAGAATTGGCGATTATATATTCATTACAGAAGTGTTTGAGGGATTACCTGCCGATAAAGCCGGCTTATGGGTTGGAGATAAAATTTTAGAAATCAATGGAAAAGCGTTTCTCAATAAAAATGATGAGGAACTAAGCGAAAACCTAAAAGGATCGCCAGGAACAAAAGCAAATTTATTGATTGATAGACAAGGAAACCAAATAAAAATTGAAATAACACGCGAAGAAATCAAAATCAAAAATGTTGTTTTTTATGGTCTTATAAACCCTAATACAGGTTATATCAAACTCGACCATTTTATGAATGGTGCTGCTTCTGAAATCAAGGAAGCCTTAATAAAAATCAAGGCCCAAGGGATTAAGCAGGTCGTTTTAGATTTAAGAGATAACGGTGGAGGCTTGCTCCACGAGGCAGTCAATATTGTAAATATATTTGTTGCAATGGATGAACAAGTTGTGGTTTCAAAAGGCCGGTCTAAAGATGCTTACAGAGAATACAAAACATTAGATCCTCCGGTTGATCAAACAATTCCCTTAGTGGTTTTGGTTAACGAAAGCTCCGCCTCTGCAAGTGAAATTGTGTGCGGTGCCATACAAGATTTAGACCGTGGAATTGTTATTGGCAGAAATACCTTCGGCAAAGGTTTGGTTCAAAATGTTATTCCCTTGGCTTACAGAAATCAAATGAAAGTAACCATCGCTAAGTATTACATACCATCAGGAAGATGCATTCAATTGCTGGACTACAGCAACAAAGGGGCAGATGGAAAAGCAATAGCAGTTGCAGACAGTTTGCGGAAAAAATTCAAAACCAGGAATGGCAGAACAGTGCTAGATGGTGGCGGCGTTAGACCAGATTTGATTGTTCAAACAAACAAAGCCAGCAATATGGTTACAGCCCTTGAAAGAAGCAATTTAATTTTTGAATTTGCCAACAAGTACCGCAACGAACACCAATCAATTGGACCAGTAGAATCATTTGTGGTAGATGATTTGCTTTTTAATGATTTTAAAACATTTTTAACTGGGAAAACATTTTCATACAAAAGCAGCACTGAGATTAGCATTGACAAACTAAAAACAAGCACCGTTGAAGACCATTTCAATGAGTCTCTTAAGCTTGAGATAGAGCAGATAGAAAGGTCTCTACAAAAAGCCAAAAATATTGAAATAGAATCCAATAAAGCGGAAATAAAAAAGATTCTAAAACAAGAAATTGCAAGTCGGTATTATTACGAAAAATCAAATATTTTAATAGGGTTTTATGAAGACCCTGACATTCTGAAAGCATTAGAAACATTCAACAATTCAAGTAATTACATGCAATTATTAAATAAAAAATAATGGATTTTTCAGAATACAATCTCTGGTTTTTTGCTCTCATTGTTTTATTGGGTTTTGCAGGAGGCTTTCTGGCAGGAATGCTTGGTGTTGGCGGTGGCTTGGTTTTTGTTCCCGTATTTCAAGAAATTGTCAAAAACCATGAAATAGCTGCTGACCGTGTACCCTATGTGCTGGCCAATAGTCTATTAATTGTTTTTGTTGTGGGAATCAGCGGAAGCATTAAACACATTAAAATTAAAAACACACATTTGCAAGCGGCACTTACAACAGGTTTAGCAGCTGTTTTTTCATCGCTATTGCTCTCATACATTTTAAGATACTTTCATATCAATGACCAAAAAATGTTCAATTATATATTTTGTGGAATATTGCTTTTAACTGGCATTAAGATGTGGTATGGCAAAGCCCCAAAAGGCAGTATTGAAAATGAAAAAGCGGTAATTCCACCGCTTAAAAACTTTATCCCAGCAGGGTTAATTGCAGGATTAATCACAGCTATTACTGGCTTGGGTGGTGGCGTTATTTTAATTCCATATTTTAACAAAGTTCTGAAGCTTCCCATTAAATTTTCAACTGGCTTATCATTAACCGTAATACCTATTATTGCGCTTCCATTATTGGTCTTTTATATGCTAAATAAACCTGAAATGGAGTTGTTTAAGGGTCTTCAAACTGGTCACATACTATGGCCAACTGTCTTTCCTATGATTCTTGCTGCTGCAATAGCTTCACCCTATGGAATAAAGACAGCACAGAAAATGAGCTCAAACACCTTGCTTATTATTTTCTTAATTTTTATAAGCGTTAATATGACCAAAATTCTATTCTTTTAAATCAATGAAACTACATACTTTTATAATTTTAAGTTTGGCTTTTCTAAGCTTTACTACTTTTGATCAAGATAAAATCAAAATTCAAATCATTAAACCGGTTGAAAAATGGGTGTACGAACCATTGGATACCATTTGGATTGAAGCTGATGTCCGCTCCAGTGAGCAACTGCACAATATTTCAATAGAAGTATTAAATCTAAATGACAATATTGTTTTATACAATAAAAACATTCATACACACGCAAATGCTGCCCACGTGAAAGAATTTTTTATCAATCCCTTATTGGAGAAAAAAGGCCTGACGCTTACCATCAAAACAAACGACCATGATGGTAATATTACAGCGAGTCAAAAGGTGAATTTTAGCACTGCGGCTCGAAAGAAGAAAACAAAATAGCGCTTATTTTTTCTTCTTTTTGGGTTTTTGGGGCTTTGGCGTTTCTTTTTTAATTTCAGAATAAGAAACGGTCCTTTTGTCTTTCCTACTAAGAAAATCCTCCACTAATGGTTGTTCATTCGTGCGCCATTTCATGCCAGCTAAAAACTTTTCTTCCGCTGGAAAGTCTTTAATTGGATACATTTTGCCATCTGGTTGAGAATAAAATTTAATGCTCTTCACTTTTGATGAATCAAATCCTATATTCATTTTCGCACAGCTAACCTTATTTACACCTGTATATTCAGCAGTATCAGTTTCATTGTTTCTAATGTAATAGATGCTTTCGGCATTGCCCTCAACCAAAACAGAGCTCAACTTATTGTCCGAAAATTGATTGACCATTTTTTTACCGGCAATTTGGTTAAACGCTTCTTCATTAATTTCAGAAGCTAAAAACGAATTTCCAAATACATTCAGTGTTTTTATCGAACCATTCCTAATATAGATGCGCACCGTATCGCCTGTTATCTGATTTTTACCGCTCCATAAAATAGGGGCATGGTACAAATGTATACTCGAGTCTTTGAAGTTATAAATCAATGAGTCGCAACGGCCTTTAAAGTCCTTTTGAGAGATTGATGTATGGTGAAAAGCCCTTAAATATCTATTGCTTGTATCGTTGCTAAAATAAAGTGAATCGGCCATTAGATAAAAGGTGTCCTCGGGGTCAGATTTAACGGCCAAAGGCATACCAGAAATAATACTCAATTTTAGTTTTTGAAAATACTGTCCATATTGGCCAAATACTTCAAATCTTTCGGTGCTATCGTATAAGTGAATGTTTCCAATGCCTACGCCTTTTCCAATCTTCTTGTCGTAAATTAAACTATCGGCAGAAATATAATTCGAATCATTAATTATTGTAGCCCCTTTGCTAAATTGAGCCTTCTCTGTTTTGGTGTTATACCAACCATACTTACACAAAATAGTATTCTCATTGCTAATAATTTTTGTAGGGCCAAAGAAATATGCAGTTTTAGATGTTGAATAATAGTCTAAAGTATCAGATTCCATAGTGTAATCAGGGCTTTTGAGCACAACATTGTCTTTAAAATTAAATGAATTGCTTCTCCTGTTGTAATGCCCTCTTTTGCTTTTCAGTCTCGTATTTTCATTTAAAATATCTGCGCCATTCATATAATATCCAACTTGATTTTGAATATTATAATTAATTGAAGTTGTAAGCAAAGTCATTTGCTGATCCTTTAAAATGACGCTCTTCCCTGTAACCTTAGCGATTTTACTTGCTTCGTCATAGTTGAGATAATCGCCTCCTGAAAGCGTAAAAGTATCGGCTTGATAGATAAAAATATTTCCAAAACCTTCAATTACACCATCATCTATTTTGCGAATGGCGCTATCACATTGAATGGTAACCCCATTGTGTCTAATAACGACACCTTTGACTATATATAGGTAATTTTTTACTTGGTTTCCATACATCCGTTCTCCGCCTAAAATTTCAACTTTAGTTTGGCTAAATAATGAAATTTGGGCTGAGAATACTATTAATATTAAAAGTTTATACTTTTTCAAAGTTTAAGCAATAATCGGAATAAAAATCTATTTCTTACCTTTGTCAAAATTAGTGCCATGCTTTCGGATTTTGAAAACTACATTCAAGAAAATCAACTCTTTTCAAAAGAAGACAAGCTTTTGCTCGCTATTAGCGGAGGCCAGGACAGTGTGTTTTTGTTCCATTTATTGTTAAAAAGTGGGTATACGTTTTCAGTGGCACATTGTAATTTCCAACTTAGAGGAACGGAAAGTGATTTAGATGAGCAGTTTATCAAGAATCTTTGTGAGCAGCATAAAATTGTTTGTCATATCAAGTTGTTTGACACAAAAGATGAAGCCAAAAAATTAAAACTAGGCACACAAGAAATAGCAAGAAAACTAAGGTATGATTGGTTTGATAAACTTAGAATTAGCGAAAATTATAGGTATGTGCTAACAGCCCACCATCTATCTGATAACACAGAAACCATGTTAATCAATATGATGCGCTCAACTGGTATTTCTGGCTTGCACGGCATCCAAAATAAAAATGGATACCTTGTTCGTCCTCTTCTTTACATCAGTAGATCTGAAATTCTTTCACGCATTCAAGCGCAAGAAATTGAATTTAGACACGACCAAAGCAATGACGGCGACAGCTATCTGAGAAATAAAATTAGACACCATATTCTACCCGAATTCGAGAAAATTGAGCCAAATATTGATGAAGTATTTTACAATGTTTCTAGCCATATCAATGAATTTGAAAAACTATCTGAAAACATATTAAATAATTTATGGGAATCTAATGTAACGGTCAGTAATGGTGCATTCTGCATTCCTGATTCCATATTTGAAAATATTATTCAACCCAATATCTTGCTTTACTATTGTTTGAAAAAATATGGATTCAATGCTGTAAGTTTAAAACCATTTGAGAAAATTGATTCTATCGTTTTGGGCTCAGTAATTTACTCAAATGATTGGCAAATTACCAGAGAACGAGGTGGTTTTGATCTTAGAAAAAAAGCGTATTTTGATTCCTATTCTCAAATAATTAACTCCTTTCAGGACAGCGCTAGCTTTCAAGAAATTGACATAAAATTCAAAAGTATACCAAAAAATGAGGTTGATTTTAGCCAGGAAAATACACTGTTTTTTGACTTAACGAAGTGTCAATTCCCCTTGCTGATAAGAACTTGGGAAGCTGCTGATAAAATGCAACCTCTTGGATTAAGTGGCCATAAAAAAATTAGTGATATTTTAACAGATAAAAAAATTAATACAAGCGAGAGGAAATCTCAATTGGTGTTATTAGACGCAAACAAATCTATTATAGCTCTATTGCCAAGCACCTGTAGCGAAGCACACAAAATTAGTCAGGAAACCACGCAGGCTTTGGCAATTTATTTAAAATACCATTAAATTTGTATTAAACTTAAACGCAATTATAATCCATACATGAAAAAAATCTTTTTACTATTTTCCATTATTGTACTTCATCTTGATCTCCTAAAATCTGAATGTGTTTTAGTCCCTCTTGGCCTTGAGGCTAGAATTAGTCCTTCTACATTAATTGTTGAAGCAAAAGTCAACGCAAAAGTTTCATATTGGAATGCAGACCGCAGTATGATTTTTACCTCCCATGAATTGCTTTTAAGCAGTGTTTTCAAAGGTTCGGAGCTTCTTAAAGCAAACAAGATTAACATCATAACTTTGGGTGGTCAAGTTGGAGATAAAGCGGTTAAGGTTGAACCAGAATTGGAATTAGAATTAGGAGACATAGGTATATTTCTATTGGTTCAAAAAGATGGAGAATGGGTGTCAGAAAGTGGGCCTCAAGGATATATTAAAATCGACAAGTATACAGGCACTGCAAGTGATATCTTTAATATCTACCCAGCTTTTTCAATTCAAAATAAAATCAAAACCATAACCAAACTGCCAAACCTTGATATTAATAGTCTTTTAACAAAAGTTACAATCAACAATAAAAGAGCAACGCCAAGTGTAAGTTCAATTTCTCCAAAAACTTTATCATCTGGAACCTCTACGGTTTTAACCATTAAAGGTTTAAATTTTAAACCAACAAAAGATACCAGCAGTGTGCAATTTAAAAATGCAGACGACGGCGGTGCCAGTTATATAAAAGCCCTAAAAAGAGATTTTATTTCTTGGTCTGATACGATGATTAAATTAATCGTTAGAACAAAAGCAGGTACAGGCAAAATAAGATTGGTAATTGCCGGCAATGGCATCACCACATCAACAGACACCTTAAAGGTCTCTTTCGCCCATTTAAACGTTGTAAGTGGGGATTCTATTGGCTATGAAACACAGCAAATTGGCATGAATAGCAGCAATGGTATCACATGGAAAATGAATCAAAGATTTTATGATTCTGCTGGCGCAAGGGGCGCATTTATAAGAAGTTTAGAAAGATGGCGCTGTGGTACTTTTATTAATTGGGACACATTAGGACATGTAAGCCATAGTGCAATTAAACCCGATGGTGTAAATATGTGTGCTTGGGATACCTTAAACAACATGCCGAATGGTGTTTTAGCGCAATGTTTTAGCTATTGGTCAGGCTGCTTTAATCCAGGACTTAAATGGTTCGTAAATGAATTGGATATTCGTTTTAGAATTAGACCTACAAATACCACCAACTGGACCTATGGCACAACCCAAGCCACAAGCAATCAATTTCACTTTGAATCGGTTGCTACCCACGAACTTGGCCATGGTCATCAAATGGGCCATGTTATTAACAGCGCTGTTGTCATGCACTATTCAATTGCAAATGGTCAAAATAAACCAAATTTAAGCACCGACGATATCAATGCAGGCAACTATGTGGTCAACAAAAGTGGCACGTCTGTATGCGGCAAAAGCATTCATAGCAAACTTAATTCTGGCAATTGTGCGATCGTGGCACCTAATGCCAACTTCAGATTGTCTAAAAACCCTATTTGCAAAAATGACCAAGTTACATTTACAGACTCTTCAGCAGGAAACATTTCGGCTTACGCATGGGACTTTGGCGCAAATGCAACACCAGCAACGGCTTCCGGAAAAGGACCTCACAATTGTGTTTATTCTGTGGGAGGAACAAAAACAATAAAATTAACCATAAGCACCATAACTGGTAACCTTGTAAAAAACAAAAACCTAACGGTACAAACTGACAGTAAGATGTATCCTAATTTCTCTTATTTGGCAGCGGAAAAAGGGAATATCACATTTACAAATACCTCCAATAACCCTGTCAGCTCTAAATGGTATTTTGGAGATGGTGATTCATCAACTAACAACAATCCATCACATACCTATTCTCAAGGTGGGACTTATAATGTTAAACTACTTAGCTCAAATACCTGCAATACGCGAGACACCACAATAAGCATTAAGTTATCTAAGTTAAATTATTATACCAATAAACTATCGGCTTGTATTAATGAGCCTGTTTATTATATCGACTCAAGCGATACGTATGCGGGTAATTGGGCATGGGTATTTCCGGGTGGTTTTCCTAGCACAGCAAATGGTAAAGGTCCACACAGTGTTATATATAATGCCCCAGGCAATAAGAATGCAACTCTAAGTATTTCATGCCCAGGAAACAATAATACCAATCAAATTTATACAAAAAATAATATTGTCAATATTGGAAATGACACTTTTACCGAAGCTTCATTTGGCTATAGTTATTATGCAAATAATAAAGTGGGTTTCATCAACCAATCTAGAGGCAGTAACATGAAATACAAATGGTATTTTGGAGATGGTGATAGCAGCATTGAAAAAAATCCAATACATCAATACACAAACGCCAATCTAAAAACAGTTAAGTTAATTGCTGACGGAAATTGCGGCAAAAAAGACACAACAATTACCCTTCGCAATTTTACTGCAGTCAATCAAAATAATGTTTATTACATGGATTTTTATCCCAATCCCAGCTCAGAATATATTCAAATTCAAAGCAATCTTGCTCAAAAAATCAATATAAAAATTACGGATGTAAGTGGCAAATTGGTCTTAGAAATCGATGTAAAAAATGGCGAAAAAATAGACTTAAATTCGATTTCTTCGGGAACATATTTGGTTAAAATGACTTGTGATGAGAAGCAAAAAAATCAAGTTTTGCAAATAAATCATTAAATATTTCAATTTATACAATTTTATATTACTGTAAATCAGTTTGTTATAAAATTAACAAAAAAAGTAAACAATAATTACTTAAAAAATATACTTTTGCAAAAATAGATTTTTAAAATGTATTGGACCTTAGAATTAGTATCTTATTTAGATGATGCGCCATGGCCTGCAACCAAAGATGAGTTGATAGACTATGCTATTCGTTCTGGAGCACCAATGGAAGTTGTAGAAAACTTACAGGAGCTTGAAGACGATGGAGAACCATACGAAAGTATTGAGGAAATATGGGGTGATTATCCCACAGATGATGACTACTTCTTTCACGAAGACGAGCATTAATCTATCCAAAAAATGCTTTTTGACGCTTGGTCTTAACTTCAATTAAGGGCTCAGTAGTCACAATTAGTTTCTCGATTGGTACAATTGGGTTGGATATTGATTGATTAAAGAAATCATCTAACTTTAAATTATTCTCCTTTAATTGTATATTCTGGAATTGGTATAAATACTGCTTTTTATTATTAAATGAAGTGTTTAGATATAAGCCTATTACACCTTCAATTTTGCTTAATTCCAAAACACCTGAATCCAATAAAATTGAGATGTTACTTTTTTGTTGAACCAAATCAGCGTGTTGACCTAATTCTGCAAAGTCTATAAATCCTTGCTTTTGAATTTGACTAATTATACTATTGTTCGCTAAACTTCCGCTGTCTATATTTAAATTGAAGTTGAAGTTTTTGCTAAAAAGAAAGTTAGAGACGATTTTTTGTTTTGAATTTAAACGTTTGAAGTTTATCTGCTCTGTATAATATCCTTTAAACTCCACATTCATAATTTCAATGTCTTTTTTAACACATGAAATTAAACCCTTTAAAGCTTTTATAGGATCTAAAGATTCTGAAGTCCAATTTTTAAAGAAGTAAGCTTCAATATTTAAATGTTGGAAAATATTGCCGTATTGTTTCCAAAGTTGGTAGTTTAAAAACAATATGATTTGGCGCTTGTTTGAAAAACTAAACTGGTTAAACGCATGCCAATCCAATATTGAATAAAAAAGTACTTCCAGAGAGTTATAGCCTTTAAAATCTTCAAGCCATTGATCAAATATTACTTTCAATTCATCTGGGCAAGAGGCTGATTCGGGAGCCTGATTGGTAAACAAATCAAAACTGTTTGATAATTCAAGTTCTTCATTAAATAAAATGCATTCGTAAATCGAAGAAGGGGTTTGAATTGTGTGTAAATGGAAATTTTCAATTGAACGGAAATATTGTTCTGTCTCCTTTTTTATAAGGATATTTCTACTCAGTTTTGTCTCCAAATATTCAGGAATCAACAATGCATCAATGTTTGTGTTCACCAAACACGCATAGTATGCAGACTTACTTTTAAAACTCTTCTCTAAAAAAGTTTTTTTACGCGTTTCGTTTAAGGGAATATTTTTATATAAACTTGAAATAGCCTCAAGTTCTTCGTTAACCAAATGTATTTCATTGGTAAACATTTTGTTTAGTTGCTCAAAAATTAGGTGATCCCTCATGGCGGTAATGGCACAAAATTCGTCTACTTGCACCTAATTTCATTTCTTTAATCTTAAGGTATGCCCTGTAAATTATTAACAAATTTGATGCCTATATTGTATAAATATAATTAAACCTACATATGCTTATATAATTAGGTGTACAATATATTAATCAACTTGAAAAGCTAGGGAATAACATTCTCATTTTTAGACATTCACGATAACACCAATTATGTCTTTAATATTTACAATTAATTATTAAATTTATTCGAGCTGTTGCCTTGCAATGATACAAATACTGTATTAAAGCCATGTATCTTCAATGGTATAGATAAAGCAAGTAAATGGCTAGCAAAACAAGTTTAAAATTTATTTAAAATAGTTCCACTATTTTTTGTTTGAATGCTAAAATATTGGTTTTGCTCGTTGCAGAGATAAAAACAACCGGCGCATGTTCTTTGCTAATCCAACTTCTTTCGAATTCAGTGAGAACGGTATCTTCGTTGTTTTCCAAATAGGCATCGATTTTATTAAATACCAATAAAGTAGGTTTATCTTTTGCGCCTATTTCAAACAATGTTTGTTTGACCAATGTCATTTGATTTTCAAATTCAGGATTTGAAATATCAATAACATGAATTAATACATCAGCTTCAATAACCTCAGCTAAAGTGCTTTTAAAGCTCTCAATTAATAATGTTGGCAGTTTTCTAATAAATCCAACTGTATCACTAAGTAGAATTGGAATATGCCTTCCTTCTGTTCTATGGTCTTCCAACACGATTTTTCTCACTGTTGAATCTAGGGTTGCAAAAAGTTTGTTTTCAGCCAAAATATCCGCATTGCTTAAAAGATTCATTATGGTGCTTTTCCCAACATTTGTATACCCAACAAGTGCAACCCGTTTTTTATCAAATCGATTTTGTCTTTGCACATAATTTTGTTTCTCTATCAATGCCAAGCGATCTTGCAACTTTGTAATATTGCTTCGAATAACCCTTCTGTCCGTTTCTATTTCAGTTTCACCTGGACCCTTCATTCCTATGCCACCCTTTTGTTTGGATAAGTGGGTCCACATCTTCGTCAAACGAGGCAACATGTATTGATTTTGAGCCAACTCTACCTGGGTTTTTGCTTGGGCAGTTTTTGCATTTTTTGAGAAAATATCCAGTATGAGCATGCTTCTATCCAGAATTTTAACCTCTTTAACGACGCGCTCAATATTTCTGATCTGTGAAGGACTTAATTCATCGTCAAAAATAACCATATCAGCCCCTTCTACTTTAACCATAGTTTCCAATTCACTCAATTTCCCTTCCCCTAAAAATGTTCTAGGATCTGGATACTCTAAATTTTGAGTAACTCTGCCCTTGGTAATTGCTCCCGCAGTGGTCGTTAATGCCTCTAATTCATCTAAATACTCCTTGAGGTGATTTTCTTTATCACCCTTGCGGTGCACGCCAACTAGAATTGCTTTCTCTGTCTTTACATCGTTATAAAAAAATGCTGGTTTCA
>Ga0209107_10001880_pt1 | contig 11709 bp, 13 predicted proteins | sample LakErihyJuly2011_2_FD_187460 | JGI IMG/M metagenome (GOLD analysis project Ga0209107, IMG submission 187460) | Freshwater microbial communities from dead zone in Lake Erie, Canada - CCB hypolimnion July 2011 (SPAdes) (version 2) | ecosystem: Environmental > Aquatic > Freshwater > Lentic >... | reverse complement strand
ACTCTTGATATAGATTATATTGATTCGTCAATCGTCTACACTCCTAGATATATGAATCCAGCGTTAATGACTTTAAAGTTTAAAGATGCTGTATATAATGACATACAAGCAACTTACAAGTTGATTAATGATGAGAATACAAAACGATTGTCTAACTTGGACAGTTATACACATTTAAAAGGTTGGGACAAAAATAATCGTGTTTTTAAAGATATCCAATCTGCGTTCAAAGCATTGCTTGATATAGAGAAATACGTTTTTAATCATCAGTGTAAAACAGATGAGTTTGACGCATTTTTAGTTTACATTCGAAAAACGGATAAAATTTGGCAACAGAATTTTAATGATCATATGAAAAAATATAAATTTATTAATGATAAAATACAAAGGGTAGAATAATGTTTACAGAGTCAAATAACATATACAAAAAAGGAACAGCAGTTCAAGAATCTATAGGTATGGTTCATGGGATATCGTTGTTTAACATTAATGGACTTGACATCCCGTTTTCAAATAAATGGAAGCGTGTTGCTGTAAATGTATCAGGTGGTGCTGACAGTGCGTGTTTAACTTACCTTCTTTGCAAAATAATTACTGATAATAACTTTGATTGTAAAATTGATTTTATATCTCATGTAAGGTGTTGGACAACTAGACCATGGCAAGGATCAATTGGTATAGGTGTTTATAACAAGTTAAAAGATATGTTTCCTAATATTATTAATGAAAGACACGAAAATTTCATAACACCAGAAATTGAGCACGGGGTATCAGGATACATTTATAAAGATCCAGTTTACAATGAAGATCATAGTGGTGATCAGTTACAGGTGTCTGGTTTTAATATGTATACTACCTTTAAATATAATTTTGATGCAGTATTTAATGGGACAAGTGCAAATCCCCCAGGTACTGATTTTCCTAAAAAAATGAAAGAAAGAGAAAAGCCAGCAAGTGACGGTGTGCTATTGGATTTAATTATCCACTCAGATGGAAAATTTCTTTGTCACCCGTTTAGGTTTGTTGATAAATCTTGGATTGTTGCTCAGTTCTATTACTTTGATATTGTTGATTTATTTAATTTAACTAGAAGTTGCGAGGGTGATGTAACGCATAAAAATATTAAAGATGTAATTTCTAATTACAAAGACTACACACCTGGAATAACTATTCCAGAATGTGGAACTTGTTTTTGGTGTTTAGAACGTAACTGGGCATTATCAAAGTTAGATGAAACTTTAGAAAAATTACAAAATGAGTAAAACTTTTTGTCCTATTCCTTGGAATTTTCAAGCCATACGTGCCAATGGAGATATACGTGTATGCTGTCAAGCCAACGTAACTAAAAATCAAGGGGTTATTAGAAAACTTGATGGCACTGCATTTAATGCTGGTAAGGACAGTTTGTCTGATGCTAGAAACACTGATATGATGAAAGCTATTCGCCTTAATATGCTTAATGGTGAATGGAGTGATGAATGTGGTCGTTGTAAAAATGAAGAAGCCAGTGGTCTTGTAAGTAGACGTACATATGAGAACGAGCATTGGCAAATGGACATTGACCATGTTAAATCTAAAACTAAAAATGATGGAAGTATTGACACTGGGGACTTTCCTGTAGTATACTATGACTTAAGGTTTGGCAATTTTTGTAATTTAAAATGTCGGATGTGTGGACCTACTGACAGCAGTGCTTGGTACGATGATTGGATTAAGCTGACAGGAACTAACAAATTTAAAGATACTAGTGGCATAATGGAAATTATTGATGACAAAGTTGCCGCATTTAATTGGCCAGAATATGAACCTTTTTGGGAACAATTAGAAGCAAATATACACAATATTGAACATGTATATTTTGCTGGCGGTGAGCCAATGCTTATTGAAAGACATTACGATTTTTTAGAAAGATGCGTTGACGCTGATGCTGCCAAACATATCATTGTTGAGTATAATACAAACATGAGTACGCTGCCTACTCGTGTTACAAATTTATGGAAAAGTTTTAAACAAGTGCGTGTTGGAGCAAGTGTTGACGGTATGGGCGCAGTTCAAGAGTATCAGCGTAGTCCAGCTAAATGGGATAAAACACTGGATAATCTACGTAAAGTGGATGCATTACCGTCAAATATTGTTTCTTGGCTAGCATTTACTGTTACTGCTTACAACGTAAATCACATGATTGATTTTATGAAATGGAAACTCAGTGAAAGTAATTTTAAACGGGTTAACAGTACAAATCGTAGACCAGTCATAACACACCACGTTGCACATCATCCAAAGCATTTAAATATTAGAGTATTACCAAATGCATACAAAAGCGATGTCACAAACAGATTCAATGAGTTTTTACAATGGGTTAAAGACAGCAATTATAATGAACATGTCATAAAACAAGCAGAGGACATTGTAAAAGGTGTAACTAGTTATATGAATAGTGAAAGTTATTATGACAGTCATTGGAATGAGTTTTTAAAATATACACGACAACTAGACTCAATTAGAAATGAAAATTTATTAGATGTAGAACCAAAGTTTAAGGATTATATTAATGGCTAGTTTTGATACAGTTGATTTGCTTGATGGCAATGTGTTCCAAGTTACTTGGGATACTGGGCGCCGTTGTAATTATGATTGCAGTTATTGCCCAGCACACAGGCATGATAATTTTAGCCCCCATGCCACATTAGATGACTTAATAAAAAATGCCGACTTTACTTTAGAATATATTAATCTATATATGACTTATAGAAACTATAAACGTGCCAGCATTAGTTTCACTGGTGGTGAACCAACAGTTAACCCAGCATTTATTCCTTTTGCAAAATATATTAAACAAGCATATAAAGACAAGTACAAAGACAAATATGAATGCAGTTTTGCGCTCACAAGTAACGGGGCAATGGGCGAAAAAATGGCCAATCAAGTAATGGAAAATTTTGATCATATTACTATAAGTTATCATGCAGAAGCAGACAAAATGTTAAAGCAACAGGTTAGAGATCGTATGGTACAGTTTGCCACAAAAGGATCAGACCATAAATGTACAATTAGTATTAATGTCATGTTTCATGCCGCATACTTTGACGAATGTATTGATTTATGTAAGTTTTTAGATAGTAAAGATATCAAATATGTTCCGCGTATTATAGGTGAAGAACCTGATAGTAAAAGTAATTTTGCACATATGTATACAGCAAAACAAACTCAATGGTTTAAAGATTATTGGGCAAATAATACAAAAAAGGTACAAATGGCATGAGTGAGCAAAATAAAGAATTAGCCCTTAAAATAGGAAGACCTTGTTGCGGTAGTAGAACAATGTGCCTTAGTAAGGGCAATGAAAGTCAAAAAAGTAAATTTGTTGACTTCAGAGAATTTAAAGGTTGGTACTGTAGTGTTAACTGGTTCTTCATGCATATTGAACAACAAACAGACAGTGTGTTCCACCATCAGACGTGTCAAGCGCAATTTGGTGGCACTCGTGGACCAATAGGCAAGTTAAGTGATGGTGATAAGATATTGGCTGAACTTAAAAAGCATTTAGAAAATGAAACAATGCCAACGGTAGTTTGCCCAAAACAAACTTGTGGCTGTGGACTATGCGCACCAAAAAGTATGCACAAGGATTCGTATCAAAAGGTTCTGTTTAATCATGTTGATAAAAAAGTGTTTTCTAATTCTATGACAGAGGACAACTCAAAGGTGTTACAAAATGCAAAGTAAAACATACTGTAAGCATCCATTTAGAGAGATTGCAATAAAAGAATATCGAGGAAATGAACTAAAAGCATTTTGGCCCTGTTGTATGATGGGAAATGATTTCCCTACATTGGAGCAAGCAAACGTTTTAAAAGTTAAAGATCCTCACACCCTAACTCCCCAAGAAATGTATGATCATCCTAGAATGCAATTACTAAGAGACAACTTATCCAATGATATTAGGGATCCTGCTTGTAAAACTTGTTGGAGTCAAGAAGACCGGGGGTTACAATCATTTAGACACTATTCAAATGAAAATTTTGGCTACGAGGAAGACGGGTTATCAGTGATAGATATTACTGCATCTAATATTTGTAATTTACGTTGTAGGATGTGTTCACCAACAGCTAGCCATCAACTGATGCAAGATCATCAGTATTTTAAGAAAAACAATTTATTATCCAAAGTTGAACGTGTTACAAACCGTTGGGTTGAATCGATTGCTATAGAAGCAACCAAATCAATTCAATGGGATTGGTTAATAGAAAATACTGATAAAATAAAAGTATTAAAGGCATCTGGTGGGGAGCCGTTTTATGATAATAAAGTTATTCAATTGCTACAGCATTATGTAAAAACTGGATCAGCTAAGAATACAATGCTAATTTTTCACACCAATGCAACACAGTTTAATGAAGAAAATGTTGCAATGCTTAATCAATTTAAAAGGAATAAGCATACGTTTAGTATTGACGGGGTTGGAAAAACATATGAATACATTAGATATCCAGCTGTATTCAGTGAAACTGAGGAAAGTGTAAAGCGTTATATTAAAGATGTAAAAAATTACGATCCTATTTTAAATTTTGTATTTGTAGTATCAGCACACAACATTTTAAATGTTGACGATTTTTTAACTTGGAGCAAACAATTGTATCCTGGAGTTTGCTGTCAGTTTTCGGAAGTGTACAGTCGTGACCGAGGAATATCTATTCAGCATTTATCAATTGATATCTTAACTGAAGCAAAGAAACAAGCACAAAATCATTTAATAAGAAGCAACGGTTTAGAAGATGGTGATGTGGCAAACTTAATTAGGATGATTGATGATGCAATCAATAATAATAAAGAAAATAAACAAATAGTTAAAGATGAATGTGAGTTGTTTGATATGTCAAGAAATCAATCTTATCGAGATTTTTTACATCCTATGATGGTTGAGTGGTTGGACAATGCCTAAATCATTTTGCCCTTTACCATTTAGTCATTTAGCAATACGGCCTAACGGTCGTGTGTATCCTTGCTGTGTATATAAGTGGGATAATGTTCCTGAAGATTTTAACATACAAGATCCAAATGTTTTTAATCATGAGTTTTTAGAAAATATTAGAGAACAAATGCGTAATAACATACCAGTAGATGGGTGTTCAAAATGTTACTCTAATGAAGAAGAAACTGGTACTAGCACACGCATGTACTTTTTAGATAGAGCTAAAGAGTTTGATATGCCAGTAGAGCCAGTTGATGATATTAAATTAACCTATTTAGATTTGGCTCTTAGTAACACTTGTAACAATAAATGTAGAATGTGTAATCCTGAGTTAAGTACAAGTTGGTATAGTGATTGGAGAGCATTGGGTAGAAAAATACCAAAAGGTATTCTTGAACAGAATACTGTTTTAGAAAATTATGACTTTAGCAATATGCGTTTCATCAAACTAATTGGTGGAGAGCCATTAATGGAACAAGCAAAGTTTATTGATGTGTTAAAGCGTTGTGATAGAAAAAAACTATCTTTGTTATTAACAACAAATGTAACACTTATACCTAATGATGAGTTGTTTTCATTATTAAAAGAATGTAAAAAATGTAGTATAAATCTTAGTATTGATTCATATGGCACATTAAATGATTTTTTAAGAAAAGGTAGTAAGTGGGAAAAGACTGTTGAAAATATGCGGTGGTTCTACAATCATTTCCCTAATGATTTAAATGTACACGCAGTTGCCAGCATTTATAATGTAAATGTCTTAGATAAATTGTATATGTTTTTAAAAACAGAATTTCCAAAAGCAGAATTAAATTACGTTATGATAGACGGTCCTGATTGGATGCACCCAAAACATTTACCAGAAAATGTTAAAGACGTACTCAAAAATAAAATAGAAATTTGGAAACAACAAACTAGTGATCCGTTTCTTAATACACTTTCTTTAGAATTGTCTAAACAAGGTGATTTTAGAGAATTTATGAAACAGGACAAAAAGTTAAATGATTTAAGATCAGAAAACTGGCACGAACACAATATTGAACTTTATGAAATGGTAAAAGGATTCTATGAGTAATTTAGCAAAATCAGCATACGATTTTACAGCAATTCCGTACAACGATATTGTACGTGTGGGCCAACGCACAATGTTATATCGAGACTTGTTTACAGTAAGCTGGTTGCTTGGAAGATTCTGTAATTATAAATGTAGTTACTGTTGGCCCTATGCCCGTAGTGATAAAAAGGATCATAGACCAACTGAACTGTGTTTACTTACAGTTGACGAAATTAAACGCCAAGCTCGTGAACGTGGATTTAACAGTTTCCATTTTAGCCTAAGTGGCGGCGAGCCAACATTTCATCCAGGGTATATTGATATATTAAACCATTTAAACAACGATGCTGGTAACACAAACTATACAAGTGTACACATGACTACTAATATGAGTAGAAGTTTACAATGGCACAAAGATGAATATTGTAAAGCAGCCAGCAAATTCCATAGAGCAAGTATCACAGCAAGTTTACATACTGAACACGTTGATACAAAAGAAAAGATGGCAGAGTTTGGTGACAAGCTAGACTTATGTCAACAACATGATGTACAAGTAACTATCAATATGGTCATGGTTCCAGAATGGTTTGATAGGGATTATGAAAATGCACTGTACTTCCATAATCGCGGAATCAATGTTACACTAAAACCACAAAGTGATCCTACAGCAAGTAAGGTAGTTGATGGATATACTCCTGAAATGCTTAAGGTACTACATAACGGAATGCCACAACGTGCATACACAGAAGCAAAAGCAACTGAAGCAAATTTAGTTGAGCGACCAAAGCCAACGTTTAAAAAAGAACCAGATCCAATTTACACACAAGACACAATTCCGCAACATTTCCAAGTTGAGTTTGTGGATAAAAATAAAAAAGTTTGGTATATGGATCAAGCAGAACGATTCAACGCATTTAACTTTAATAAATTTAAAGATTGGGAATGTAGTAGTGGGTACAGAAGTATTATTATACGTGAACCTGATGGATCAATAAAGCGTAGTTACAGCTGTCACGATGCACCTTTAGGAAACATTGAAACTGGATTTAAGTTATTTAATGGTCCAAAAACTTGTATTTCTCCAAGTTGTGTTAGTAGTGCTGACAGTAAAATACCCAAAAGAGCGCCAGGAACAAAGTTACCTCTGTGGCCCGGCGACAATACGTTTACTGTTTAATGTGGTTTGCCAGCATTGGAAACACGGCGGCAATAACAGATCCGCACTCGCGAGCAACCAACTGATGTTCTAGTTGTGTGCCATTTGCACTACGTAGTTCAATAAAGTGAATCCAACTACGTAGTGTTCCGTTCATATACAATCGACTTACAGTAAGACCTTCTGGTAATACAGCTCGGGCCTGTTCTTTAGCAATGCCGTTTTTAATGGCCCAAGCGTATTCTTGTTTAACACTGAACAATACACGTTTCTGAGCACGTTCCCATTCAATGGCTAACAACTTCTGTTCTTCATTCTCTGGATCAAATGCTATGCTGTTTTGCCTATTCTTTGTGTCTTGGAATCTTGCTTCACGCAATACAAATGCCTCATCAAGTTCAGCTGTGGGATCAGCATAACGTTGGCTAAATTCTTGAAAGCTAAAACTACGGTGACGTAATATCTGACGAGCAATATCACGTGTAGTAGTAATTTCTAAACAAGCACTGACCATCTCTAAAGGACTCCAGTGTTGATGTTTAATAAGATAGCCAATCAATTTTTCACTTGTTTCAGTGTTAAATTGATTTGCTGGATTGCTAACACGGGCACAATATGCAATTAGCTCTTGTGCGTCATCAATTCCGTTATTAACAAACTCTTCTGTTGCTTGGCTATATGATACTAATTTTACTTTCATCTTAACTTCTTTGTTTTTAAAAATTTTCTAGTACCTTTAACAATATCTGTCTTTATCTTTTCAGTGTCAAGTTTAAAATCTACATTATCAATTTCTTCTTGATAGTTAGTAAAGATCTCGTGGATATTCTTTTCAACAGAATCCCAGTCCATCTCTTTTGACTTTGATGCAATGTCAATGTTCCAAATTTTATTGTCTTTAAACGTTATCTGTATTGAATGCAGATATTTTAAAGGTACTACATTTAAAGTAACCTCGCCAAAAACTTCGGGCCAACGTTCAACAACATCTTTAGAAAGCTTCTTAGATGTCATTTTTTCTTTGTTGGTACTAATTCCTCTGCCTTACGACGCATGTCTGCGGCTTGCTTGGCTAATTTGTCTGCTTGGCTACGATAATGTTTTGCTTCTGCTTCTGCTGAATCAAATTTAGTTGGTTCAACATAAGTTTCGTTAACACTGGCTGATGTTGTTTTACCAAGATCATTAGTTTCAGCAGGCATGTTGCTTACACTACCTACTTCTTTAACTTGAACTTTAGCAGAGGATGATTTGATTGCTAAATCATCAACAGCAACATTATTTTGTTGAGCAATGAGTACATTGAGTTCAGCTAGATTAATTTTAACATTAAAATTTGGAAGCATCTCTACTTGGCTTGTTGGCACTTTGGTAAGTTTGCCCTGTGTATGCAATGCGGCCAGCATAATGCTACCATCAGGGAAATTGGCCCTTGCCAACACTTCTGCAAATTCACCAGATTCTTGACCAGAACCAGACTCAACCAAGTTAATTAGTGCGTTGTGTTGTTCATCTGGCAAGTTTTCTGTTTGGACAACAAGACAATGATCTGATTCACCAGGCAATGTCCTATATGCGACCAAACACTTTCTTCCGGTAGAAACAATTCTACCTACGTGTTTTAGATCAGCCATTTTGTTGTCCTTTTGCGGCCACTTGAGCCAAGAAGTTTGATAGCTTGTTATAAACTTTACCTACAGCTTCCATTTCAGCGGCTTTGAATGCACCACGTGAACTGGCAAGATCAATGATCTGCTTCATAGCATTTAGGTCATTAATGTTTAAATCGTTTTCAGCAGTTTCTGGTGCTGGGGGTTGTGCGGCTGTGCTAGCCACTTCTGGCACGGAGCCATTTGGTTGTTCTACTTTAGTTTCTTCAGTCATAACTGTCTCCTTAATGATGACATCATTATATAGTCGTATAATGTTTTAGGGGTTACAGATTTGAATAAGAAAGTAAAAAGAAACTGATCTCTTTTTCTTGTTCAAACCCAATTTTTGTAACATAGACAATAGTGTTATTACGATCAAGAGCAATGCCTTGCCCAACGTAATATCTACCGTTTAAGTTGGTATAGATCCAATCGTCAATTTTTTTAATTAACGTTGGATTATATTTTTCTAGAGTTGTAAAATGGAAATGGCGAGCTGGAAATTCAACCCGCCTTAGATCCAAAAAGTTTAAGGGATTTGGCTTCCCATTTTTAATGGCCATACATTACTTTTTATCTGAAAACTCGTAATATGCATGGGAACCAAATGGCGGAACAATTTTATCATTACCGTGAATGATAAACAGTGTATCACAGTAGTTGTCATCGCCCCATGAATCCCAAGGATATCCGTCTGTAAACATGATAAACTTTTTGGGAACAATGTCGTTATCTTTCATATATGCCCAATTACACATAAAGTCGGTACCACCACCGCCCATTATTTCGTAACTTAGAATATCTTCGCCACTGTATCCGTCAAAATCTTGTTCGTTATACACTTTGGTATCAAAACACCACAATTTAATATTGTAGTCTTTGTATTCATCCATAATACCTTTGAGTTCAGTAATAAAGTCCATACTCATCTCATCAGTAATTGATCCAGACATGTCTAAACTTACTGCAATGTCAATGGTTTCATCAAACTTCATACCAGGTAAAATTGCACCAGTATGCCATCCCTTGCGATTAGGACGACTAAAACTGTAATCAGTTTTAATTGTACTTTGAATTTGTTGACGTAACAGTTCACGCCAATTCATTTTGGGCTCAGTAAGCTCTTTGATCATACGAGCCACGTTTGCTGGAGTATTACCAGCACCCGCCGCATTTGCCGCTTGCATAGTAGCTTCACGGATCTCATCGCGGATTTGTTTTAATTCATCTTTTGAATATGCTGGACGTCCGTCACCGTCTTTTTCCCAATCAATATGATCGTCAAGCAATTGGCCCAATGCGGCCAATTGTTCTTGGTCATATTTTTCAAAAATCTCATCATAAACTTGTTCAGCACTTTTATTGTAGTGCTGTGGGTCGTGAAAGATTTTAATTTCTGGAGGTTGTTCACCAATATGATCACGGATCAATTGTCCGTTTACACAATAGTCTGCGGCAATATTAAAAATTTGACGATCTCTGCCTTCGTTACGTCCCATGTGGTCAAACACATTGTGCAGAATTTCATGTGCAACAACAAACTCAACTTGTTTAGTTGTGAGACCACTAAAAAATTCACGATTGTAAAACAAATGACGACCGTCAGTTGCGGCAGTCTTACACCATGCGCTGGCATCTTGAATTTTTAAACGGGTGGCCATGTTACCAAAAAATGGATGGCGTAGCAATAGTCCCACACGGGCTACAATAATCTTATCAACGACTTCGTCTAATGAATGTTGCATTTTTCTGCTCCTAATCTGTTACTATGTATATATTATAACACCTCCCAAAGGAGGTGTCAATAGCTAGATTTTACTTCTTTTCAGTTGCGGCAGAAATGTATTTGCCAAACTTAGCGTGGAACGCATCAAAACAGCTAATCTCATCTGGATCCAACGGCAATTGATATTGCGTCAATGCAAGTTTAGTACTCATAATGACCAATTCAGTTTCAAAATTGTCCATGATAAATTGGAAAAAGTTATTAACTTGACTATTCCAATTTTTAGCATTTTTGTCTGCGCTGTCTTTAAGTTCGTAGCACAGACTAACTGCCAAAGAATACATTGCTGAAATCTCTTTTGATTCCATTTTCTTAACAGAACCATTCAAAATGTCTGTGGGATTTGGCATTTTGCTAGCGACTTTACGGTGAGCCATGAATTTAATAGCAAGTCCTTCACCAACTGCACCTGAGATCAAATCGGTTAATGTGTCTGCATCAGTGTCGTCATCTTCCAACAACTCGCTAACAAAGGTCCAACTACGTGGTGTAGCAAAACTACGTGAGCTAGACTTTGGATCAAAATCATACAAGTCTTTCTTAGAGAAAGTCAAAAAGCCCACTACGTCTTTATGGATACGATTCTCAGTAGCCCAAAAGCTATAGTCATCCCAGTCAACACGCATCTCCAAGTGAATAAAACGATTAGCCAATGGAGCTGGCATGCGGAATGTTACACCCTTGTCAGCTTCACGGTTACCAGCGGCAATCATTAACACATTATCTGGCAATTTGTAAGTGCCCACACGACGATTTAAAATCAGCTGATAAGCCGCAGCCTGAACACTAGGAGCCGCACTATTCATTTCGTCCATAAACAAAATAATTTTTTTATGCTGTGACGCAAATGCTTCGTCTGGCAACTCGCTAGGAGGAGCCCAAACCATTTTGCTAGTGTTACTATCAAAATATGGAATACCCTTAATGTCAGTGGGTTCCCACAAACTTAAACGGATATCAATTACATGGGCATCAAGATCTTCGCCAAGTTGCTTGACGATGTCTGATTTACCAATCCCGGGAGGACCCCAAAGGAAGATTGGACGACGTTTAGAAAAACCTTTTTGGATTGCACGTTTGGCTTGCTTG
>Ga0209107_10001879_pt1 | contig 11710 bp, 8 predicted proteins | sample LakErihyJuly2011_2_FD_187460 | JGI IMG/M metagenome (GOLD analysis project Ga0209107, IMG submission 187460) | Freshwater microbial communities from dead zone in Lake Erie, Canada - CCB hypolimnion July 2011 (SPAdes) (version 2) | ecosystem: Environmental > Aquatic > Freshwater > Lentic >... | reverse complement strand
GGTGTGCCTGGGCCGGGGGTGGGCTTGAGAAGTTCGGTTTTGGGTAGGGCAGGGGCAGGTTTAGGGGGTTGTTGGGCGGGCTTGGCAGTGGAGGGGCTGAGGCGGGCCGAAGGGGGAGGGGAGGCAGGGTTGGGTGAAAACTGGGAATCGCGCATGGTTAAGGAGTCATCTTTCTTTCCATCTTGGCCTCCTAAAGTCGTGTCGGTCCCATTGACGACCTTGCTTGAGGCCGCGGTATTGCGATCGCTCTGGAGGGCAGTTCGCGGGTCGGGCTTATCGACCTCCTTGAGTCCAGAGGCATCGACAAACTGGCTTTGCATCGGGGGAGCCATCTGGGGGGGCTGAGCCAGCCGTTGAATTTTTAAATTTGTTCGCACGACATTCTCTGGGGCTTTTTTTTGTAGTGCGGTCAAAGTTTGGGAGGAGATCCAGAAGAAGCCAAAAAGTAAGAGGTAGAGAAAGGTAAAAAGAGACGCAATGACCATGTCCCGTTTGTCGCGCGCGTCTTCGTTCGCATAGGGCAAGGGAGAGACCCCCTCTGGAGGCATAGCCATGGTCATCCATTGAAAGTAGGAAACAAAAGGGTTTAGGACAAGGGTACTGGTGCGGCTTTTCGACCAGGAAGAAGACGATCGATGATGACGTAAAAAGCAGGAACGAGATACAAAGTCAAAAATGTGGAGGAGAGCATCCCACCGACAACGGCGACGCCTAGCGGGCGGCGACTTTCCGCCCCCGCTCCCAAGCCTAAGGCGATAGGCAAAATGCCGATAATTGTGGAAAGTGCCGTCATGAGGATGGGACGCAGTCGCACCGCTCCCGCCTGGCGCATGGCCTCGACAGCCGAAATTCCTAAGGCTCGTCTTTGGTTGGCAAACTCAACGAGGAGAATAGAATTCTTTGTGACTAGGCCCAAAAGGAGAACCAAGCCGATTAGGCTATAAAGATTGAGATTCATTGAAGGGATTTCGGGCAAAACTCCGAAAAGCCAAGCGAGAGGGGCCGGAAGAGCCCCGGGGGGAGCATACTGGGGGATGACGGCTAGCTGGTTGATGAAACCCAGCGAAAAAATAAAGAGAAGTGCACCAAAAACCGCCAAGGGAAGGGCGACCATAATGGTGAGGGGATGAACGAGGCTTTCAAACTGTGCGGCGAGCGCCATGTAAACGATGAGAAGAGCTAAAATGATGATTTGCCAGGCTTCGCCTCGACCAGAACGAAGCTCTCGGGCCTCTCCGTCAAACTCTAAGGTCACTTCAGGTGGAAGAATGCGCCGTGCGATCTCCTCCGTCTTTTCAATCGCCTGTCCCAAGGTGACACCTTGGGGTTGACCGGTAACAGAGGCGCTTCGTTGTCGCAAAAAGTGGAAAATCGAGTTGACTGAACCTTGCTCTGAAGTTGTGACAAGATTACGAATTGGCACCAGCTCACCACTTTGGGTGCGAACATAGAGCGCGTTGAGCTCATCGGGGACAAGGCGATCGGCTCGCTTGAGCTGAGCAATGACGTCGTACTGTTTGCCTTCATAATTGAAACGGGAGATATCAAGTCCGCCCAAGAGGATTTGCAGGGCTTCGGAGATATCGCGAACCGAGACTCCTAAGCTGGAAGCTCGTTCCCGATCGATCTTCAGACTGAGTTGAGGTTTCTCGTAATTAAAGTTTGTTCGCGGTTGGCTCAAAAATCCAGCCTCAGCGATTTCGTCCCGTAGTTGGCGGGCCGTTTTTTCAAGAAGTGCCAGATTGGAGGATTGTAGAATCACTTGGAAAGACTCCCCAAAACCGCGCCCGACGGCCTTTGGCAAAAAGGGGATAACCACAGCGCCTTGGATTTCGGAAATCATTCGGGTGAACATCGAGCCCCTGGCTCCCGGACGTGCGAGGACAAGAGCGGAGCGATCGCGGTCTTTTTTCAGGCGTATGAACATAATTCCAAGGTTTGCCTGGCCAGGTGCCCCACGAGACAAAGCAACCGCGCTGAAGTAGCTCAGGACTTCCGGATATTCGGAGGCGATCTTTTCTGCCTGGCGAAGATAGCGGTCGGTGGACTCTGGGGTGGAACCCTCTGGCGTAACAATTACGGCGATGATCGTGCCCTTATCCTCGTCTGGAAGAAACTCTTGGGGAATCGCTCGGTAGAGGAGGATGGTGAGGGCCAGAATACCCACCCCGAGTCCAAGAAGGATTCGAGGAGAGCGAAGGGCAGCGGCGAGGCTTTTGGCGTAGGCGGAGGAGAGACGATAAAGAATTCGTTCAACCCAGCGGGAAAAAGCGGTCGTGTGATCGGTTTTTGGTTTGAGAAAGTGAGCCCCCAAAGCTGGGCTGAGGGTCAAAGCGACAAAAGCGGAAATGGCAACTGAGCCAGCTAAAGTGATGGCAAATTCGCGAAATAAGATTCCAGTCGTCCCGCTTTGAAAAGCGATGGGTAGAAAGACGACAATCAGACTGGCGGTAATGGCGAGGACGGCGCCGGTAATTTCCTTCATCGAAAGAATGCTGGCCTCAAAAGGGGACATGCCTTCTTCGATATGGCGCATGATATTTTCAAGGACGACGATCGCGTCGTCCACCACGATTCCGATGGCTAGGACCAGAGCGAGGAGGGTGAGGATATTAACGCTGTAGCCGAGAAAGTAGAGGAGCCCGAAAGTGGCGAGGATGGATAGAGGAATCGCAGCCGATGGAATAAGTGTGGCACGCGCGTTGTGCAGGAAGAAGTAGATGAGGAGCACAACGAGGACAAAGGAGATGCCCAGGGTGACTCCCACCTCATCAATCGCGGCCTCGACGTAAAGGGACGAGTCGTAAGGAATATCGATGCAGACATCAGGGGGGAGAGTCGGCTTGATCTTTTCCAACTCACGGCGAACCCCGCGGGCGACATCCACCGCATTTGCATCCGACTGTTTGACAACCCCGAGACCGACGGCGGGTTGGCCGCTAAAACGGGCGATGGTATCTTCAACTTCCGGACCAATCTCGATCGTGGCGACGTCTCGAAGACGCACGGGGGAACCATCGCTCTCCCGAACGATCAGGTCGGCGTACTGCTCGGGTTGGTCCATTCGGCCGCGGGCAAGGATGCTCAGGGAGCGGCTTTGGCCCTCGATTTTACCGGAGGGAAGCTCCACATTTTCTCTTTGCAGAAGATTGCGAATATCGGCGGCGGTGACTTGGCGTGAGGACATTTTCGCCGTGTCGAGCCAGATTCGCATCGATGGACGCTTCTCGCCTCCAAAGTTGATTCCACCCACTCCAGGTAGAATCTGCAGGCGGTCCTTAATTTGCCGCTCGGCCAGATTGGAAAGTTCCAAAGTGGATCGGGAGGGGCTGGAGAGGGCCACCCACATGACCTCTTGGGCATCGGCATCCTGCTTGGCGACGATGGGCTCCTTAATATCTTGGGGAAGTTTGTCTCGAACACGGCTGATTCGGTCTCGGATGTCTTGCGCGCCGATATCCACGTTACGATTGAGTTCAAATTCAATGGTGATGGCACTGACCTGCTCGCGGGACTCGCTCCGGAGAATTTTGATTCCGGGAATGTTGTTTATCTCCTGCTCCATGGGCTCGGTGACGTCTGCTTCGACGAGTTCGGCATTGGCCCCCGGGTAGATGGTGGTGACCGAGACAACAGGTGGATCGATATCGGGCAGCTCACGAACGGGGAGTCGGGAAAGGCCAACGATGCCGATGACCGCCAACGCCAGATTCAGCATGATGGCGGCGATCGGGCGCCGAATACAGAATTCGGGCAGATTCATCCGCGGGGGGCTTCGGTTTGCAGGATCAGTTTTCTGCCTGGAGCCAGGCGCAGATTCCCAGAGCGCGCCACCTGATCACCCGGTCGAAGGCCCTCCAGAATTTCAATTCGGCCAGGAATTCGAAGGCCTACTTTGACCGGCACGAGCTCGGCAAGGCCATCGGTCGCGCGGTACACGGCAAAGCCGCCATTGTGGGGAAAGAGGCAATCCTCCGGAATGGTGAGGGCGTTGGGTTTTGTCCCGATGGCAAGGGTGAGGTTTGCGAACATGCCGGGTTTCAGTCGGTGATCGGAGTTCGGAATGAAGGCGCGAACGGGAACAGTCCGCGTGGCGATATCGATCTGGGGCTCGATGAGGTAAATCTCGCCAGAAAATTTTTCCTCGGGATAAGCAGCAACCCGCACGGCGAGAGTTTGCCCAGGATGAACGGTTGCGCTGCAACGTTCGGGGACGGTGAAGGTGAGCTTCATTCGATCCATGGCATAGATGCTCACGAGGGTGGTCTGGGGATTAACGTACTGGCCAATGCTGACGTTGCGATGACCGAGAACTCCGTCGAACGGGGCGGTGAGGGTGTATTCCCGCATCCGCTTTTTTGCCAGGTTGAGAGTGGCCACACCCCGTTGGTAGGCAGCGCGGGTTTGGTCGTGTTCTTGTTGAGAAATCGTCCCGTCCTGAAGGAGGGTATCGGATCGTTTCAGGGTTTCCTGGCTGTAGTTGTAGTCGGCTTCGGCCTCAGCGACGGCGGCGGCTTGTTTCGACTCATCGATTTGAAAGAGTAGATCTCCTTTTTTGACAGCATCCCCCTCCGTCATCTGGATCGAAGTAATCTCGCCGTCTACTTCGGGACGCAGGTTGACGTACTCATCTGCTTCGAGGGTGCCGATTGCTTCGAGGGTTTCACGCAAGGGACCTACCTCCACGGTGACGAGCTCAGCTGGGACAGGGGGATCCTTGGGGGGTCCGCCGCCTTTCATGCAGCCCCCAAGGGCAAGAAGAAGACATGGGATGAAATAATGTTTCATACTATGAATGGTTAATAATGTGAAGTATCTAGCCTACCGGGTCAAGCCGGTAGGGATTTCCGAACGGCGTCGAGAAGGGCAGGTAGGCCCTCTCCGCTTTTCGTGGAAATAGGAAAAATGGCGCGTCGGGCAGCTGCGCGAAGAGCCGCCATGTGTTCTGCAGATTCGGGAAGGTCGCTTTTATTAGCGGCGACAAGAAAGGGGCGTTTACCAAGAGCGACATCGTGTAATCGTAGCTCTTTTCGCAGGAGTCGATAGTCCTCGACGGGATTTCTTCCATCCACCCCTGCGGTATCGATGACGATAAGCAGTACGGAGCAACGTTCGATGTGGCGCAGGAAGTCGTGTCCCAGTCCCTTGCCCTCATTTGCGCCCTCAATCAGCCCCGGTATGTCCGCTAAGGTAAAACGGGTTTCTTCGGGCGAGCCAACGACTCCGATGTAGGGGGCAAGAGTGGTGAAAGGGTAGGATGCGATTTTGGGCCGTGCAGCGGAGAAAGCGGCCAAGAGGCTCGATTTTCCTGCGTTAGGAAGCCCAACCAGACCGACTTGCGCGATCGACTTAAGGATAAGAATGAACTCACCGGCTTCGCCCGGACGGCCATCTTCTGCGTGCCGAGGGGTTTGCCGAGTCGAGGTAGCAAAGCGGGAATTTCCGCGACCCCCGCGCCCCCCTTTGCACAGGACAAACTTTTCTCCTGGGTTGGTTAAGTCGACGAGCGGGTCTCCCACCTCACCAGGGGGTAAGGGATAGACGACAGTTCCTGGGGGAACTTTGAGAAGACAATCTTTGCCGTTGCGACCTGTGCACTGTTTGCCACCTCCGCTTCCCCCGTGTCCGGCGCGAGCGTGAGGGCGGTAGCGGAGATCGATCAGGTTATTGAGCTGGGGGTCGACGATGAGGACGACGTCGCCACCTTCGCCTCCATCGCCGCCGTCAGGCCCGCCTTTGGGTACAAATTTTTCCCGCAGGAAACTGACGGCTCCACGCCCTCCATTTCCCGAATTGGCATGAAGGCGGACTCGATCAACGAACATGAGAGGATTCCATCCATTGGTAGAGACGTGGGGTGACGAGGGTGGTGAGCATGACACCTAGGGCCAAGGGAAAGGCGCCAGCGTAACCTTCTGTTTTTGCCGCGATCCAGCCCGCGCCCATGACGAGGCCGGCAAGGGCGATGGCTTCACCCAAGCAAACTCCGCCCCGTTTTCCGGAAGAAAAGCCAAGAGCTGAGGCAAGAAAAAGAGCTAAGAAAATGGTCCAGGAAGGAGGATGCAGCACGGGGGCAGGGCCGCGGGTTAATCCGGTCCAGGTTCGCACTACCGCTTCGGCAAGAGAGCGGCGACCGATGGGAGAGTCAATAATGGGATCTACCTCGGCTAAGCCACCCGCGAGGATGGCGGGTCGTTTTGAAATTCCTTTCAGATCGTAGTAAGGGCGAACACCGATTCGCTCCTGTTCCGCCGCGAGGACAACTCCCCGAATCTCCATTTTTTCTGGGAGCTGATCGGGTCGGCTCCAATCGATCGGCACGGAGCCACGGCGATCCAAGGGAATCGCCTGCAGTTCAAAATCATTTTTGTCGCGCAAAATGAGGCGGCGACCGGCGAGAGTGGAGTGGGCGAGGTCGGCTCCCAAGGCTTGTGCATAGAGAGAGAGAAGCCAAGAAGGGGTGACGGCGTTTTCATGCCGAAAGACAAGCGGCAGGCGGCAGAGAAGCCCGTCTGATTCAGGGGTGACTTTCCAAGCGGCGGTTTGCGCGGCGCGTTGAATACTTTTTTCAGGAGCAAAAAAAGAGTCAGCGGCGCGCAGGGAGGTGATCGAGCCGGTGTGAGGAATTTTGGGGAGAGAGAGAGTATCGGCTTGGGTGGGGAGGGAGAATGCGGTGGCGGAGAGCGCGGGGGAGAAATAGGCAGCGAGGGCACGGGCGAGCTGGTCATCTTGAGCGGGTTCAAAGGTATCGGGAGCGTCGAGCGGAAGAAGAAGGCCAACAGGCTCGGGTCGGTAAGGGGACATCGCGCGTAGGGCGAGGGTCAGGTCGAGTCGAGGCCAAGGCCAAGATTCACCAGCAAGATCTTCGATCGAGATGAGGACGGGGGCGGGGGGGGCTTTTGCGGGTGCGGAAAGGTGCGGAAGAAAAGCTTGGGAGAAGGGCACGAGGCTGACAGCGGCGAGAAGGCCCAGGGCTACCGCGGCAAGAAAAGCAAGGATACGGGAAACGAACATAACTCTTTGTAGCGGGAATTGGTCCTAAGGCGATGCGGGAAGCAGATTGAAAAAAGCGCTGGAGGAAGTAAGCTCAAGTGATGCGCGCAGGGATGATTGAGGCACCAGTTGAATCTCCGACTCAAGAGAACGATTTTTCAGAAGCTTTTGCCAAAGGATGGCAGGTATTGGTATGGAACGACCCGGTGAATTTAATGAGTTACGTCGTATTCGTATTTCAAAAAGTTTTAGGCTTCGATGAGGCGAAAGCAAAAAAACATATGTTGGAGGTGCATGAACTAGGAAAAAGTGTGGTGGCGTTGGAGACTCGTGAAAAAGCAGAGATGTACTGTCACCGATTGCAGGAGTTCGGATTGCAATCGACGCTCGAGGCTCGTCCCGTTTGAGAATCGAAAAAAAAAGTTCTGGAAACCGCCATTTTGAGTTGGCGGCTCCGGAGGCGGCGCTTTTACGACAAGCTTTGGAGAGTACGGTCGCGGCCTATCGGACACCGCCGGCAGAATTAGATCCTATGGTGGGGAATGTTTGGTATCGGCAGGCGGGTTTACGAGAAGCGGGAATTCGTGGGGAAGACGCTTTCCATTGGGTGGAGGGACTGCACGAAGTTCGTCTAGGGCGTGAAAAGATGGCTCAGGGTTGGATGAAAGGTCTTCCGCCGATTGGGCGAGCTGGCGGGTGGGTTTTAGATGGAGATGAGGTGGAATCCTTCGTGGCGACATTAAATGATCATCGTTTACGTCGGGCGGCGGAGTTTGATCTTGGGGAAGGGGACCTCGAGGTGCGTGCTATGGAAAAATCTAAAGGGGATAAAAGGGTCGCTTTGGTGGAAATTCACTTCTTAGCCTGGATGATCGAACTCATTCTCCAAGAGTAGTTTAGCATAGGGCACGGCTCCTTTTACTTGGTGTTCTGAGAATCGGTGCTAGGGATGAAGGGGCAATTTTGATGACAACAAACACAGATATCGTGGTGGTAGGAGCAGGGCCTGCGGGTTGTGCGGTGGCGCGGGCGTATGCGCTGGCGGGCCAGCGAGTGGTTTTATTGGAGGCTGAGGAGCAGGGGAAAAGTAGAAAACGTTTTGCGGGAGAGTGGCTCCATCCGCAAGGGGTCGACGCGCTTAAGAAGTTGGGATTTGATGCGATCACGGCGATGCAGGGAAGGCCCCAAGGTCGTGGTTTCGTGGTGTATCCCGGGCATGGGGAGTCGCCGGTAAAATTGGATTACGTGGAAGGGCAGAGGGGTTTGGCATTTCATCACGGAGATTTGGTCGATGAAATGCGGCAAGTCGTTGCGCAGACCGAAGGGGTAACATTTCGGCAGGGGGTGCGGGTTGCGACGGTGGATGACGCTGGCGTGACTTTAGAGAGCGGGGAAAGAGTTGAAGCCAGCCGAGTGATTGGTGCGGATGGGCGGTCGAGCGTGGTGCGGAGAAGTTTGCGTGGCTCTGGATCCCACAAGGCGATGTCTGCCATGACGGGAATCCTTCTGGAAGGAGTAAAAGCTCCGTATCCGGAATATGGCCATGTTTTTTTAGGGAAGCCGAGTTTTCTCTTGGGCTACGAAATTGCCCCTTCCGTTGTCCGCATCTGCGTCGATGTTCCCTTGAAATATAAAACGGAGATGAAAGATCCGGAATGGCTCATCGCAGCTACTCGGGATACGCTGCCGCCCGTTTGGAGGAAACCGTGTGAGGAGCAGATTCGGGGTGGTCATCTGCGTTGGCAGGCCAATCACTTCTTGGCACGGGCGGACTACGGCAACGGGCATCGGGTTTTGATTGGGGATGCCGCGGGACATACGCATCCGTTGACGGCGACTGGGATCACCAATGGGCTGGTGGATGCGATGGAGCTTGTGGAGAAAAAAGATTTCCGAGAATTTGCACGGAGTCGGCGTAGGGCTTGTCGCGTGCCTGAGCTACTTTCCCGTGCTTTATATGACTGCTTCTCGAAAGAAGATGCTTTTTCCCAATCGCTTCGCCGGGCGGTTGTTTCACTTTGGCGCAATGACCAAAAAGAGAGAGACCGGACGATGGGCTTGTTGATGGGGAATGGTCGTTCATTCCTCACCTTCGCAGGGCCATTCTTGAAGGCATTGATTGGTGCGTGGAGGGGTCGGGATAACACGACTACGATGGGCGCCGATCTGGCCTCAATCGCAAGTTGGATACGTCTGCCGATGGCCTACGCCATGGCCGGTTGGGTTCGCACGAAATCGTAATCTCTTCTACTCCCAAAATCTTCCTCAGATAGAAATCTGAGTGGATCAATCTAGGGCGACTCACTTCTCAAGTAGGAAGCGAAGGCTTTAAGGGGAAAGGCGCGCTTATAGTGGTCGTAACGAATTAGGGTGGTTCGATAAAAAAGCCCAGGAATCGGTTGAGGCGGAAAATCCCCATCCTCTTGCTGATTTTTGATGAGGAACTCTAATCCTCTTTGAATGGATGGGTCTTCTTTGGGGCCGCTGGCAAGGAGCGCGATGATCGCCAAGGCGGTGGGTTCAACCAGACCTCGTGCCGTCGGTATCGGCCGACGTTCCAGACAGGACTCGGGTTTCTCACCCCAGCCACCATCCGCCAGCTGCTGGGAGAGAAGAAAATTCCGCCCGCGGACGATTCGAGGATCATCGATAGGCAAACCTGCAGCGCGTAGGCCAGGAATTGCGAACGAAGTTCCATAGTTAAAACAGATGCCCCAAACCGCTTCCCATGATCCGTCAGGACGTTGTGTCTCACTTAAGTAGCGGACGCCCTCCTGAATCGCACGATCCACACCGCCACGTTCCATCTCCGCATCATGCTGGCGAATCAGTGCCAGTGCTGAAAGTACCGAGCCGGTGCATTCGGCAAAGGAGTGGTCGACCATGATATCGGCAAAAACATGCGATGCGTTGAAGGTTTCAATCCAAAGGGGCCCGACGACACGATCGCAACTTCCCCAGCCTCCATCCCTGTTTTGATAGCTCAAAACAAAGCGGACTCCATCTTGGAGGACACTCTTGGCGGTCGGTGCATTGAGAAAAGGTCGAGCCGCAACCAGAGCCAGCAAGCTTTCTGCTGTGCAGTCAGCAATCGACCACCCGTTTCTCCGCTCACTGAAGGGCCAACCCCCTTTTCGAGGGAGGCGGTGGTATCGCCGGGGGTTGGGAAGCTCGTCGATCACCTGATTTTCCACTAAGTACCGACATCCCTCTTGGATCGATTTTTTGGGGGCAAGGTTTAATTCCAGATGGGTCATACCCTGCAATGTGAAAGCAGTGTCCCAGACTTTGGATGAAGTGAAGCCTTGGCACGCGATGTGGTCGGTATGATTCCAGAGGTATCGGGGCAGCTCCTGCCAACTGCGGTGCAGTCGATCGGTTTGACCTTCGACAAAATGTGCCAGCGTATTGTAGCAGGCGTTCACCGGTGCTTGGCGGATGTATTCGGACTGCTCATCCTCATAGCAGATATGCTCGTAGGTTAGACGGAGAGCTTTACGGCGAAGAAAGGCAGGAATGAACTTTTCAAGCTGGCGCACAAGAGGCATGGCAATCCGAACGAAGAGACTTTCCGGCACAATATGGTCGGTGGGAGCCAGATCTGCGCGGTGCTTGGGCCAATCGATCTGATCGAATCCCTGTGGGAAAAGTTCACTGCGTAGCTCCTTGAGAAGGGGATCAAGGGGGGCCTGCCAGCGCCTTCCGTAAAAGTAGGCCATGGGGAGATAAACGATTCGGACATAACCCGAGATGTTGATCGGCTGGACCGGAACCCATTTCGGCAAAAGATACAGTTCAGGAGGGACAGGGGTGACACCCGACCAGTCGTAGAGATTGAGAATCGAAAGAATAAATTTTCCCCAAGCGGCTGCTTTCACAGGGGTACCAGATGCGTGAATCCAGTCACGAAGGCGAGTCAGCTCCGGTCGTTTTGCTTTTTCTCCAAGGATGCGAAGGGCGACGTAAGAGATGGCGCTGGTAAAGACAGCACCGCGAACCGACTCCTCATGGAGACCGATCGATCCGTCTGCGAGTTGGGGCCGAAGAAGACCAGCGACGAAGCGGGGTCGCTCCTCATCCGAGATAGAGTGGTGAGTGAGGTAGGTAGTGATGACATAGAGCGGAAGAAGAAAGTTCGGCCCAGTATACGGGACGGACCAGCTGCCGTCTGGAAGCTGAGTGCGTTGTAGAAAGCCGAGGAGACGTTGGGTCGCCTCCGTCACCGAGGAGTGCAGCTTCTTCATTGCTTTGCCGAAAGGGCTTCAAGGCGAGCGAGCGTTTGTTTACGGAAGAGATCGAGAGTGGGGGCAAGAAAATCGGTGGGAGAACTTTTTGTTTTAAGAAGTGGGCGAAGATCGAGTGCCAGAACAATTTCCTCATCGGAATCGGGCTGAGTTGGGTTGCCAAAGGTGGCTTGCGCATGGCGCCTCCCCAACGCGGCACGATCATACCGCTTGCCGCCCTCGATCTGGGATTGAAAACAGTTGAGAAGAGAACTGCCCAGGGCTGCCGGGGCGTGGCAGGGCAGTCGCACGATGTGGGAGGCAGGGACCCAGTCGAGATCTCCCCAAACTTCGCACCCGTAGATCTCTTTGGGGTGAGCCGCAGCAGAAACTTTATGAAGAGCTTCCAGACAAGCCAGGAGGACGGCGAGGTGAGTTTCGTGGCGATCTGCCGGGTTGTGAAGATAGAGGACATGGGGGCGAGTCGATTCGAG
>Ga0209107_10001878_pt1 | contig 11713 bp, 5 predicted proteins | sample LakErihyJuly2011_2_FD_187460 | JGI IMG/M metagenome (GOLD analysis project Ga0209107, IMG submission 187460) | Freshwater microbial communities from dead zone in Lake Erie, Canada - CCB hypolimnion July 2011 (SPAdes) (version 2) | ecosystem: Environmental > Aquatic > Freshwater > Lentic >... | reverse complement strand
AGTAGAGCATTGAGGACATATCCGATCTTGAGCGGAGTTACTGCATAGACATAATTGTCTTCGCCACGAACGGCGCAGGCATTGGTAGCCTCCGTGATGACTTCCATGGTGGGTCGACCGGCAAAAAACCGGGATGTGAGAACCCCTAGCCAATTGGCGTTGGCCTCTGTCTTTTTAAGCTCCGCAAGTAATCTAGCTCCATAGCGGAGCTTGACCCTGAAATTGTCAACACAGCTCGGGCTCTGCGATTGTTTCGACTCAAGGCTGCACTTTAACCAGTCCATTAACAAAAAATCGTTTTGGATCACTTGTGCGATGTTGTCGTCTGCCAGAGATGCCAGGACTCTGGCAACTGAATTGTCGTACTTCGCAGAAAGAACTAGTAATTTGGCCTGTTTTTTGGTTCCTTTGAGATTGGTCTTCTTGCGCTCCGGGCAAGCATGTCTGCCGTAGTGTTTTTCTGACACCCAAGCAAAACAGTGTAGACAAGGCAGGTAGTCTCCTACCTTTATATTTGCAGCATTTGCGGGACATCTTAGTACAATCAGTTCTCCACTCCCTTTGGTACACACTTGTAGGTTATGCTTGTGATTCCCTTCGTTCTTCATGAGTCGGAATAAGGAATTCTGCTTCTCCTCGTTCTCTTCCATCTCCCACACTCTTACTCGCGGGTTCAATTTATGAGTTCCCAAGTGCTTGTCTAGGCGGCAGTATAAACTGTCGCAGAGGAAACAGAATGCCCCTAAAAGCAAAAAATTCTTTTCAGACAATAAAAAAAACTCATCTTAACAGTGGATGCGGATCATTGTTGTGGATCCGAAATTATTTTTCCGGATCCGACTTATCAGTAAGGAGGAAATTTTTTTATGCTTACGAATTTTGGATCGGCCAGGCCTTATTTTTAAAACTACTAATCTGAAAAAGTTGTCTATACCGTAGGTATTCTATGAAAATTTCAGATCGATAGCTTACAAATTGAGATCAGGACGTGCTCGTCGGATCCTGATCCGAAATTAATAATTACGGATCCTGAAAACAATTTCTGATCCGACCTGATCCGAATCTACAACACTGATGCGGATCCCGATTCTTTTGGTTGGATCCAGAAAATTTTCACCAGATCCAAATCCTATCAGTTCTTTGGCTATTTTAAGTTACATAAAAATGGAAAAAATATTTAAAATAGAGCTTAGACAAATTTTTAGGTGAATTGTTGCCATTTTTCAGGTAGGTACAAAATCATCATTCAAATATCAGAAGAAATCTGATTGATTTGGAAAAATATAAATAATTGAATAGATTGTTTGTGAGTGCCAGTTGGATCCTGATCCAATTCCAGTTTTAACATTCTGATTTGCTAGATCCTGATCCAGCCGAAAATGGACCGGATCCGTAGATCGGGATACCAGTACCTGTTAAAGGGAGTGTCTCACGAGTTCTAAGGTGGGTATTGCTATATATCAATCAAAAGCTCTCTTTAAGGCCTACAATCGCCTCGAATAAAATTTTAAAATTATTTGCAAGCTATCGACCTGAAATTTGCACAGATTGTAGCCTTCTATAAGACCTACAATCTGTAGAATTTTCAGCTCGATACCTTTAAAATTAAGGCCTGACCGATCAAAAATGCGAAAGCATAAAAAAAATTCATGTTATCCAGAGGGGCTGTTGCGAATTTTAATATTGCGCAAACCATATATACCTCCGCTTTCAATATTGTCTGGACAAAACCATATCATAGTACAAGGCTGCGCCTGCCTGTTTTATGTAAATTGTGAACTGACCCTTTAAAAAAGTTAAAATTTTATGCGAGGCGATGATAGGCCTTGAAAAGAGCTTTTGAATGATATATAGCAACACCCACCTTAGAACTCGTGAGACACTCCCTTTAAGTACAACTTGTATTGCTGTTCCATTTTTGTGGACATCTTACCTTTGTCTTGAATGACCCCTTTGTCATTTCTTTTTGGTTTCATGATGGTTATCTTTGATCCTGAAAGAAAAATTGATACCTAATAGACAAAAAGAAAATGTTTTCAGGAAAAGTGTTTTAGTTACCTACCATGGTACACTCATTGACAGTAGTAAGGTACGGTACATACCTACCCGGATCCTACCCTGGCTCTGTAAAGGGGTATGGCACCGGTAGCGTAGCGTAGGAAGGTACCTACCCTACCTACCTACCTACCTATAAACAGGTAGGCACAAATTTTAAAAATGAAACTTTTTTTTTACAAATTTTCAGGACATTTTTCAGGTTAACAAATAAAAAAATTATTTGAAGAAAGCGTAGGTACCGTATCCTAAAAATTTTTTTCTTTCGGATCTGTATTAGGAGCCCAATTTTCAGGAAATTTCAGATCGAACAAATCAGAATTTTAAACATTGGGTCTGTATCCTGCATACTTGCACTCACCACAGCACCCTTGTATTTTTAAAAGAAAAAATTAAAATTCAATTTGAATTTAAAAATTAATTTAGCCCTTTTATGTGAAAGATCAAATACCAATCGAAGTTTACATTTTTCTGACTATATAGAGCCAAAAAAAGGCAAAACGGTATGGTACCGCACTTATTTATGAATATTAAAAAAACTAAACCTATCAAAAATGATATTTTAAAAAGGTAGGTAGGTATTTTTCTTCAGGATTTTTACTACTGGTACCCAGCACCTATTACTGGTACCGGGTACATACCGGGAGAGGACTAGGAGCAGCAGCGAACTTAACAAAATAATAAATTTTTCGTCAGATCGTAGGTACCTACCCTTTTTACGGTACGGTACCTGGTATCGGTACCCGGTGCGTGTCCGGGACACCGGTTATCTGTGCCTAGGTACCAACTATCTGGTGTCCGGGACACCGGATATTATGTAGAGGCTACCCGGTGTCCCGGACACATGGTTTCGGTCGGTACATAGTCGAAGAAATTGGACTGGACTGGGACACCGGTAATCTGTGACTAACCCAAAACATTTCGTGAAAAATTTTCAAATTTTTAAACGCCCACACCATCTTTAAAAATTAAAACCGAATATATTTTCAAAAATCAACTGTGGTATTTGTACAAACCTTTGTTTATGAATTCAAGCCAAAAATATTGGGTCATCAAAGGACCAATTAAGCAATTTCCTGGTACGGTACCTATCTTTTTCCTGAAGTTGAAAATATGTTCATGAATATCTCGGTGGGAAAAAATATTTCGATTGACGAAAAAACCAGTTTAAAAATATCATGCTATCCCTTACCGCCGTTGGTGGTGTTAGGAACAGCGTGGTTCTCGTCAGTGAGTGGCTCATGGTTCTCATCAGCGAGTGGCGCATCCTAATTAAATTATACGGTACATAAATTAAATCAAGTATGTAGGTACGGTACGGTATCTACCGTACCTACTTATATTGCCTACAGTACCCCGGGTAAGTAGGTACCTACCGGTACCTACCACCGTATTTTCCTACATTTAATTTTTTGGTTTCAGGGGACAACGGCTAAAAATCTACCGGTATTTGTCAATAGGTACTCATTTGTCTAATAAATAATTCATGCAAACTAAAATTGCAAATGATTTAAAATTCCATTGAGGTTAAAAATATAAATTTTTGTTTAAATTTTAAAGCTCAATTTCACTTGCTATATTAGGATCCGCAGCACTGGAAAGTAAATATGTACGGTACCGTACCTACCCGGTACCAGCACTTTAAGATTCATGAAGCAGGTAAGTAGGAACCGGCACCGGCGCCGTGCAAGTACCGTAGCTGCCCACCTGTGGTTCCAGCATTATCATGGAGAGGAAGTGTAGCAGTTTGGTAAAGTACGGTACCAGCCAGTCCTGACCCTGAACAATTGAAAAGGAAAACTATACAAAAAAGTTCTCAAATTATTGCAGTGATGAATTAAAGCACTGTACCTATGCACAGGGAAAATTGTACGGTACCGTACCTAGGTATGATTCCGTACTGGTACGGCACATGCAATGCAACTAAGTTAAGGTACCGGTAATGAGTAACGGAACGGGACTTAGGTACATACATTCGAACGGTAACGTGCGGGTAACGTAGGTACCGTACCGGTACACGCGGTACCTGCCGTTCGGCCGGGGTTGTGGAGTCGGCTCTTTTTGGCCCAACTGAAGCTGCAGCCATGAAATTGATACGGCTCCATACGAAGTTTATAAAATACGGTAAGGTACAAGCTTCTTACATAACTGTTATGAGAAGGTACCGTACCTACCTACCTATGTAAAAAGTATTAAAACATTTACGGTAGGTACCGTACTGTACCGTACCTGGTACCTACCATATTTCTTACCTAAGGAGACCCCATCTGACCCACGGAAGTAAATTATGGTTATCATTAGGAGTCGGAACTGCGACAAAATAGAGGGCTAGTAGTAGGTGCCAATACGGGAAGTAGGTACCGGTACCGTACATACCAAGCACCTGCCGTACTAGCACAGTGTACCTGCACCATACAGTGAGTAGGTTTTTCATTTTGCAACCGATGCCTTCCTTCCGATACCGATACCTCCCTTACCTCATTAGATGTAAGCTCGGTCGGGGCAGGTTTGCAATTTAGTAAGTTCGGGGGCCCTGATTTCTTCCTTGGTATCACAGCAGAGACAATGTTTTGGCTTCACCATGAGTTCCTTAAATAAGAAAATATGATTACTGGTACGGTATGAAGGTGGTACCTTAATCGTCCGGATTTCGGACACCTTTACAGATTCACACAGTTTTATCAGCATCAACAAATTTTTATACAAACTTCTTTATTTAAGCAAATACCGTAGTCTCGGGAGGGTTAGTACTAGGGACCCAAACTACCAAAATGATGGTTTTTTGGGTCCCTAGTAGGTAGGTACCTTTTTTTTTTTTAAAAAAAGGTCGGTGTCCGAAATCCAGACCGTCTGACCGGACTTCGGACACACCACATATTTTGTGATCGGACGAGAACTGGTGTTTTCAACCTGGTATGAAATTTGAAATTTACATTTTGTGATATGAACTCGAATTCTGGACATATGAACCGGATTTCGGACACTTAGGAGGTTTTCAAAAAGAAATGGATGAAAAACTGACGTTTTAAATACAAAAATTCGTCAAAATTATGTACATAAGAACAGTGGATAGGTGCCTACCTACATACCTGCAGTACAGTACGGTAGTAACAGATTTTTTGGTAAAAGTTATGGTACCTATCCAACTAGAATAGGTGTAGAAGTGTTTTAAAATGAAGAAGTAAAGGTAGGTGGAGGTTTTAAAAAAATGGTTGAAAAACTGATGTATTTTATACAAAAATTCATAAAAATTATGCACAAAGGTACAGTAGGTAGGTACGGTAGGAAGGTACGGTAGGTACCTACCGTAGGTACCGGTGCATAACTACAGTACAGTAGTAACAGATATTTTGGTAAAAATTATGGTATCCAACTAGACTAGGTGTAAACGTGCTTTAATATGAAAAAATAAAGGTAGGTAGGTACCTACCAAGTACCGTACAAGACTTCATACTAGGGTTTAAAGGGACTTTAGCATGAGATTTTCGAACTCTGGTTTTTTGCATGAATCAATAGAACCTGGGCCCTAGAGCAATATCCAAAAAATATTTTTCAACATTATTTTAGGATGTTGATATGGGGCCTAGGTACCCTAGACCCATTTTTTAAAGGCCGTTGAGAAATGCGGGATGGTGCCTCTGAACCCCCAGAAAGTTCTGGAGAGAATTCCCAGTGTTGAGACTTGAGATCTCCCAGCAGATTGCTAGGGACCTCAACAACGTCCTCCTCAAGACGATGAAGGCCAACAGGTTTGGAGATGGAAAGAAGAAGCAGGGAAGAGGGAAACAAATACCAGCCGGCAAGTCTTACACTGCAGTGACCAGCATCAGTGAGGATGATGTGGAAAGCGAGTTTTAGGAAAGTGGAAAGTTTTAGAAAATAAAGTTCAAAATTCTTGAAAAACTTTTCTATTCCTTTCTTTTAAAGGGGTCAAAATATCAAATTGTTGTAAAAACAACTGAAACACATAAAATTATCCTTAAATTCAATTAAAATGCAAAATTGTTTGAAAATCTCTTATTTTGCTGCTTTTTTAAAATTCTTAAGTCAACTATTGCAAAAGGTAACTTTTCTTCATTTTCATTTTTAACTTCAATGATTTTTTTGACCCCTTTAAAATCATCTGAGAAGCCTTTGTGAGGTGTCTATCACCTCATACAGGCATCAAGTTTTTTTTAATGTAAATTTTTTTATCTTTTCTCTGTGTTGTGCTATTTATTGGTCGGTCTTAGGGCATGGATCGACAACTCAAGATCGACAACTCAAGAAAAAATCATTTTTTTGTCAATTTTGTCATGTAAAAGGTGGACCAAAGGGGTGAGAGGAAATTACCCAAAAGTGGGGTAATTTCCTCTTTTTGTCAATTTAAAGGTGAATGTAAAGTGAGTGATGAAATTACCCAACAGTGAAGTGAAGCCCTGTGTGAGTGGGGGGAGGGGGGGGGGGAAGGGTAGGCAAACACACACAGGGCTTTGGATAACTTAAATACAGAGAGCATTGCAATTTATTTTACTTATTAGACCTACTACTAATTTACGTAAAATAAATATAAAAATGCAAACAATATTACCCCGCACTGGAAGACAAATTCTAGTATACAGTATTATAAGACCCCCCTGAATCCCATGCTGCACCCCCCCCCCAGATCTGTTATCATTTATTTTTTTATTTTTTTTATTGTTGGCTCAAAAAAGTTCAACTCTCAGCACTAACAGAAATACTTATAAACAACTGGGAGTGATAAATTATCCACCAGTGGGGTAATGAAATTACCACTTTGTTGGGTAATTTCATCACTCCCTTTAATTCCACCTTTGTAATGACAAAAGGACAAAACTACCCCACTGTTGGGTAATTTAGTCACACCTTTTCCTTCCACCTTTTATACGAAAAAAATTACCCCACTGATGGATAATTTTATCACTTTCTGTTGTTTTAAAGTAAAACTGTAGTGCTGGGGTTAAAATATTTTTTTTAAATCAACATTTTCTATCAAAAAATGTTTACATTGATGACAGATCTGTTCGACAATGATGACTGGTCTGTTTACAGCTACTTCTGTCAACCCTGTCCCAATATTATGCAATATATTTTGATATAAAATATACAACAGATCTTGTCTCTAGCACTTGCATGTTATCTGGTGGCCAGTGTTTCGGATCTGGATCCAGGTGGATCCGGATTCAAATTGCCAGTCTGGATCCGGATTCGGAATCCAGATCCTGCAATTAAAATTGAGCTTTTTTAAAACTGTGGAAGGCTGTACCAATAGGGTAGGTACCACCAGTAAACACCAGAGCTGGGCGCATCGCTAATTTAAATCGCTAATTCGCTAATCGCTAATTAGCGAACTAATATTTTTCTAGCGAATTAGCGATTTAGGAAAATTAGCGATTTAGAGGTAGCGAACATGGAAAAGCCAATTTTTAGCGGTTTGCTAATTAGCGAACAAAGGGTCGCCCAGGCCTCAATTTTGATGCTTTAAATCTGTAATTTTTACAGATTGTAGGCCATAAAGAAGTTTAGAACATATAAAAATTTCAGATCAATAGCTTAAAAATTGAGGTCAGCCAGAGTCTTTTTATTCCGCAAAAAAATCTTATGCATTTTTGATCGCTTAGGCCTCAATTTCAATGCTATTAATCTGTAATTTTCACAGATTGTAGGCCATAAAGCTGTTTACAACATATAAAACTTTCAGATCAATAGCTTAAAAATTTAGGTCAGCGGGAGTCTTTTTATTCAGCAAAAAATCGTACACATTTTGGATCGGCTAGGCCTCAATTTTCATGCTATCAATCTGAAATTTTTACAGAATGTAGCAGGGTTGCGGATCCGTGGCATTTTTGTGCGGATCCGGATCCGGATCCTGCAAATCAGAATTTTAAAAACAGATCCGGATCCGGATCCCGGATCCGGATCCCGGATCCGGATCCTACTTATAAAAAAAGCCCACATTTTTCCTGTTCCGCATATTTTTTTGCTTGTTTTATGACAAAAAAATTTAAAAATGTCACCTGAAGTGTCCACATTAAGAAACTTTTGTAGTTGGGAAGTGTTCTGTCATGGTAGGTAGGTACCCTATTTTGTTTAAAAAGTTGATTTTTTTACCTAGAAAGAAAATAAAAAATTAAAATTTGAAAAAGCTCAATTTACAAATAATGGTGTTATAGGTACAACTTTATACACGGTAGCAAGGGAAGGATCCGGATCCGGGATCCGGATCCGTTGGGAAACATTCGGATCCGGATCCTGCAAAAAGGTGCGGATCCGAGCGGATCCGGATCCGCAACACTGGAATGTAGGCTATGAAGCTGTATACAACATATGAAAATTTCAGATCCATAGCTTACAAACTGAGGCAGCACGAATATTTTTAGCGATTTAGCGTTTTAGCGAACTTAACGATAGCGATCCACTGTTTTTTTATTAGCGATTTAGCGATTAGCGAACCTTGAAAACCCAAAAAGTAGTGTTTTAGCGATAGCGATCCATGGGTGACAAATAGCAATATAGCGATTAGCGAACCTGGAAAAAATTAGCGAGTGCCCACCTCTGGTAAACACTCATTTGCTGGGGGGGGGGGGGGGGGTTGTTAGGTCTTTGTATTTGTCTGTCTGTCTTTCTGTCAGCCTATCAGTTACCTGTTATGTGCATTTTAATCATACATGTGGAAGATTGGCAGCCATTCTGCAGTGCAAATTCAAATATACAGGTAAATAAGTAGGTACCGTCCTGGCAGGAACCCCCAATTTTTTAAAAATTGTCTTTCAAAATGTTTTTTCTTTACCTGGATCCGGAACCGGATTGAGAAAAAAACCCTGGATCCGGATCCGTAAAAAAAGAATCCCGATCCCAAACACTGCTGGTGGCAGCACTTATCTTTTCTTATCACTCCCTCTACTTTCACATTTAAAATGAAGAAATTACCTAACTGTTGGGCAATTTCATCACTCCCTTTTATTCCACCTTTGTAATGTTAAAAGAATGAAATTACCCCACTGTTAGGTACCGGTACCGTAATTTCCTTGCACCATTTTGTTCCACCTTTTATATGACAAAAGTAGGTACAACTCCATTGCTCTTGATTCAGCTCACCGTCTGGGTGCACTCAATGATCTTGCAGCAGATCATTTTGACCCACCTCACTGCAGTACCACCGCCTCTGTAAGTGCCCCTGCACCATCGAGCGCAGGACCAACTTCAGCACAATCCCTGTCTTATGGTAGGCCAGGGTCTTAACACACCGGTACCTAATTCTTTCATGGCATGAATATAGTTGTACAGGCATGAATTTCTGTCCGTACCATAGCTACAGGCTGGAGCAGCTGTTTTTTCAATGGCCAGTTGACGACAGCAAAAAACATTTTATCAATGGTAGGGAAGGTATCGAACTACCTACCCTATAAACTTGGGATAGGTAAGGTCCTCAACACCTTGGGGATCCGGAAGCACGCACTGATCTGAATAATGGGAAGTGTATACCTTGCTCAGCTGTTTCGGCATAAAGTCGTGGAGCTTAAGGCTGTCTGTGAGACCAGATCCTTGATAAACTTCTGAAAATAGATGAATAAGTAGTGTAGGGTTTGGTAGGAACGGTGGTACAGGTATAACAATAGGAACCAGTATCCGAAATAATTTTTTTCTTGTCTGTCTATTGATCCAGATATAGGTACCGGAAAGTATTAGACTGGGATCCTGCATAGGTACCTACAGTATATTTTTTAAGCCAATTATTTCCATACAGGGAATATGCTAGGTTACTTTGATCCTAACTGTAACGCAAGTTATACATTAAAGGTACTGTTCAACAACAGGTAACAGGGGTCGAAAGTTGTATCAATCGATAGATAATTTTAAAATGTCTGGTCGGCCATTTTCATTTCTTCATTTTAAAGGGACACCATCACGAGAGAGCATAAAACCATCCTCAGCGTCTTCACAACAATTGAATTAGCATCGACTGATCGAGTAGGCCTTTTAGGATCATCTGTGTCCACATACAAACTATTATAAAATCAGATACCTACCGGAGTCAATTTTGTCATCATTTGCCTTTAGTACCGCTGTACGGTGCCACGTCGGCACCGTAAAGCTACGGCACGGTGCCAGGTCAGCACCGGACAGCCATTGTACAATCCCGTACCTGTACCATACAGAGGCCTGTACACTGATGTTTGTCACCATCGATAGGCGCCAACCAGCAAAGGAGACTCCCTCCCTTCAAGGAGGAAAACCCCGTCGCCTGGTTCAAACAGGCAGAGGCATACTTCATGATCCACAGCAAAACGGACCGTGAGCTGTGGTTCTTCTACGTTCAGTGGGCCCTAACAACGCTGCAAGAGAAGTTGGTGCAGGACATCATCTCCACCGACTACACCCCGCCCAACGCATATAGGCTGCTGAAGGAGAGGCTCCTTCAGCTTTACGAGAAGGGCGAGCGGGCCTGCTGGAATTTGCGAAAAGGGCCGCCGGATGCACCCACTTCTCCGAAATAGATCTGAAGAAGGGCTACCACCCAGCAGACATTCCCAAAACGGCGATAACAACGCCCTTCGGTCTGTTTGAGTTCACCCGCACGACCTTCAGGATGAGGAACGCGGGCAATAGGGTGAAATGATTTTGAAATCTGGTGTACCCAGACCCTTTGATGGATAATTTGGGGTCCATACTGTAAGTAGATTATAATTATAAATTTTTTTTTTATGTATTGGCTGCCGCATATGCAAATAACCATCATTATAAATTCGCGACAAAAAATACGGTGTTTTTAAATGTCGTCGTTTATTTTAACATATTTTTGCTAAGTTTTCTGCTTTTATTTGGCAAAAAAAGCGTTTTTGCACAAACTATTAATAGATTCGGAATCAGCATAAAATTCTGCGTTTTTTGATACCTATCTTGATATAAAGCAAACAAAAAAATTTTAAAGTTTTTATCAACACTTTTTTAAAAATCACCCAACCTCTTTAGTTACTAATAATCATCAAATAGATTGGCTTATATTTGTTAATAGGTACTTAAAAAAAAAATTATTTAAACATATATGGAATCAGTGTAAAATTTTGCGTTTTTTGATACCTATTTTGACTTTGTCAAAAAGTTTTTTTTTAAAGTCATATTTGTACTTTTTGCAAAGTTTTAAGCCAAACTCCATCAAAACATCCAAAAATTTTGGTTTAAAAAAATCAGAAAAGGTACCTATCAAAAAACGCAGAATTTCATGCTGATTTCAGAAATGTTGAAAAAAATGAAGAAAAAAAATTTAAAAAAAAAGTTATTAACAAATATGTGACGGAAAAAAGCACTTTTTGTACTGTTGGCAAGTACCCCCCAAAAAATATTTTTGAAAAAATCAAAAAAGGTATGTAAAAATGCAGAATTTCATGCTGATTTCAGAAATGTTGAAAGATTTGTTCAGAAATGTACCAAAAAAAAGTTATAAACTAAAATGTGTCAGAAATTTTCCATTTTTCAACTTTTACTGAAAATCCAAAAACTTTTTTTGCTTATAACTTTAGGAAGGGGCATTGTTTTGAATTTTTTTCAACAGATTTGGAATCAGTGTGAAATTCTGCGTTTTTTGATACCTATTTCGATTTTTTCAAAAAAAAAAATTTTTAGGTCATATTAGCACTTTTTGCAAACTTTGAAGCCA
>Ga0209107_10001877_pt1 | contig 11717 bp, 18 predicted proteins | sample LakErihyJuly2011_2_FD_187460 | JGI IMG/M metagenome (GOLD analysis project Ga0209107, IMG submission 187460) | Freshwater microbial communities from dead zone in Lake Erie, Canada - CCB hypolimnion July 2011 (SPAdes) (version 2) | ecosystem: Environmental > Aquatic > Freshwater > Lentic >... | reverse complement strand
TAAGACCTAGCACTAGCATACAACGAATTAGTAAGAAGTGCTAGCTCCATCGCTGAAGTTAGGATTAGTACGCATTGTTGCAGATTTAAAAATTCGACCATTAGCTTGAGTAAAGCCAGCCTCAGGAGAGGTTTGCTTCATGTAGTTGGAGGTAATCCGGTACTGAGCTCCCTGACGGTCTGAGTTAGACGCTGGTACGTTACTACGAATACCCATAGGCTGTGCGTACGGATCGCCAGCTGCTGTGTTCTTCTTTGGTATAAGTGTGCCAGCTTTTGGTGACGCGGATGGAGAAGTAAACTTAATTCCATCTCTGTTCATAGGCTTACGTGGTGCGCCAGTCTTTGCCATTCCGGCTAAAGATTCCTCTGGGCTAGGATTTGATGATTTGGCCATATCTACTTCCTTTAAGGTTGAGTTGAGATCTCAGAAACTAGTTTACGCTAATTGTAAAAACTATGGCGCTAATCTGCCCGTCTCTTGAATCTACCGTAGTAAATCCTGGGCGGCAAGTTAGGTCAAGTCCTCTAGGAGCAACGTAACCCCTGGCAATAGCCATTGCTTTAACAGCTTGGTTTACTGCAGAAGCCCCAACAGCACGTAATTTTACGGTTGGATTTTCATACAGGGCGTGGGCTATAGCTGACCCCACAGATTGGGCATTAGACCCTGCGCTTACACGCAAGAACTTTTCTTCTTCGTTTTGGTCTGTCACAAGTAGTGTTCCTTTGGTATCGATTAGTAATCGCCCTCAGGAACAAGTATTAAGGCTTTTCTCTATATTTGGGGTCTAAAACGTTTTTTATTATCTGCTTTTCATAGGCTAAGTCAGCTTCCCCAGCAGCTAGTCTAGCTAGGGAGTAAGAGTCTGCAGCATTGTCATCCATGAACTCAACCCCCCATTTCTTGTACACATTTAAAAGAATCTGGTTTTTTTGTACCCCGGTACCTTTTCCAGTAACGTACTTCTTTAATACTGATGGGGGAATAATTAAGGGGTATTTAGCGTCGTCTACATTATAGAACCAGCACTTCAACTCTAACTTGACCATACCGCCAAGTTCTCCCGCCATATGGGCCATCTGAGCTCCGTAGGAGTATCCCTCCATGGCCGCACCCTTTACATTAATAACCCGATCTCCCAGGAAATCACCAACGAAAGCCTGTATTGAGGATAGGCGTTCTACGCCACGTCCCTGTCCCTGGAACACCTCGGTGTAATAAGCTCCGTCTTTTGAATAAGCGGTTATAGCGAATCCACTATATGACTGATCTATACCTATGTACTTATCGCACGGATGGTCTAATGGTAACCCACCGTCGATTATCTTAGGATTCTGTTTTGGCACGACGCTCGCGCTCATCTATAACCATCTGCACTGTGCCAAAGTATCCGGCACCATCTACAAGGTTATCTCGCTTAGGTAAATAAGATTCCCTAGCTAACTTTACTCCGACCATACAGAGTCCGACTTGTTCAGGGGTGACTTCTCGCCCCAGTACAACAGACCAGATAGCAGCAATGCGGCTGAAATTATCCAAAGGGTGGTCGTAGCTAGAGTTACGATCACTAGTGATGAGGCGTTGGGCTTCTTCAAGGATAGTTTCACGTGGTGAATTTTCTAGCACGAGATCTAAAGCCTCCTCCATCTGAAGTGCGTCGTGTAAGTTCTCTTGATACAACTTGCGAATCTCTTTCAACATTTTCCGCCCTCGTCTCTAGTAACTTTCTAAATGCGTACTTAATATCTAAATCATGTTTAAGCTCTTCAACTTCTGGGCTAATAGTAATGGTTGCTTTAGCAACAGCAACTCTGTCATTTTTTCCGCCTTGCCAATTATCAATCATGCACCTAGCTTCAACAGAGTCTACCGCCCTCTCAGCCTCTCGCTCATTTATTACTGCTATTGCTCTAGCTCCAGATAAATGATCATTCCATTGAGTAAACTGAACAAAAAGATCCATAAGACCTTCGTCATCTAACTCTGTTATATCCCTCGGTAAATTTGGTATTTCAAAATCTGGCTTTGCTGAAAGTGTTATGCCTAATTCAGATAACGACTCTAATACTTTTCTACTGATGCTCATTTATCCCCCTTAAATGGCTCACAACGTTTGCAGCCCTTTGTTGCGTCAATACTACACACAGGCGGCCTATTATTGTCTACCGCCCACACTACGTCAAGTGCGTTGTCAAAGATCTCTTTTACGAACTCAGGGTTGTAGGCAACAGAAAACTCTTTATAGTCTTGGTTTGACTTTAACTCGTAGATAAAAACTATTTCTTCTGGCGCAGACTCTAGAGTGCCCTCTTCAACCATAAGGTGGGCTAGGTGTAGGTATACCTGTCCTTGGAGTATATGTGATCTAAATGGTTGCCTAATATTTTTCCAAGCAGCGTCTAGATCAGCACCGCCGTTAAATAGGGCTGGCATCTCCATACGAATTGTTCCAGGACCTACTGACTTAATCTCTATTAGAAAGTCTTCCCCGAGTCCCTTTACCCAACCATCAGAATGGCCTGAGATTCTGTGCTTTGGGCTAGATAAAGGGACTTCTCGATACTCATAAATACTTGTGCCAAGGTTAACCTCGTCAGAGACACCCCAGACATACTTATTGTCTGTATCGCAATACCATTTGCCATAAAGGACGCCCATATCGTTTAACCAGCCCTGCCACTTGGCGTGAACAGAATGGCCAACACTAAATATAGAACTAAGTCTGAGAGTAGGCTTCTCTCTAACCTCAACATAATTTCCATTTAATGCGTGATAGGCTGCAAGAGCGCACCACTCAGGTTTAATTATGTCAGAGGGGTGGAGCACGTCCTGCGAACGCTCATCAAAAGGTTGAGCAAGCATATGACGTTCCATATACCCCAATAAACGAGTCTCTCGCTTATTAGCATCTAAGAAAGCTTTAAGCTTCTTACTAGAGACTGTTTGAGATTTTGCCACTTATTTTTCCTTTTCTAACCATTCATCCAGGGTAAGGCCTTGTTTTTCATACTTACGTTTCATAGCATTACGTTCTCTGTGGGACATGCCCCCAAAAATTCCATGAAGTTCGTCGTTATTTACAGCTTCACTTAAACATTGCTTGCGAACAGGGCAGGCAGACTTACCGTCTTTGCCCCAACATATCGCCTTAGCTTTGTCTGCAATTGGCTTGTATAGTGCTTTGTCTCTTGGTGGAAAAAAGATTTCAGTGTCTTCGCCACGACACTTTGCATCATATCTCCAAGCCCAGGGAGGGTTTTCCCTGTTATCCAATTATTCTCCTTGTAGTGAGTTTCGAAGTTCAAAAAAATCCTCCTCTCCAAGTATTACGTAGTTCTCCCCGTCAAGGTGTATACCAAGAATAGGTATACGTCCATCAAGAATAGCCTCCGTAGTAATCTTTTTAAGAACATCTGATTTAACCGTGACCTGCTTTTTACCAGTCCACTTGTGCTCAATCAATAGTTCTTTGTTTCTCACGTCACCTTTTCTAGACCAAAAAGCTCCAGAAGCAGCGGACACAGATCCACCAATTACTTTTGCAAGCCTATTCTCATGCTTGCGCGACTGCTTTTGACCTTCAGTCTTCATTGCCGACCATTACAACCGGTTGAGATTTTAAAGTATCAAGAACAGCCCTGCTTAGCTCTTCACTAAGATCTATCTCTTCACGAAGCGAATCAATCATAGCTTGAGCTCCTTGCCACTTTCGATCACCGTAGTACATCCACCCTCCACGACGATCAATAATCCCGTTAAGGATTCCTAAAGCAACAATTTCCTTGCCCCTATCATACTCCCCCCCAGGGATAGCTCCCCCACCTGAGAAGTAAAAATCCAGGTAGGCGGTCTGTTGAGGTGGGAAAGTCTTATTCTTAATAGTTCTTACTCGAATAGTTTGGCCTACTCGTTTCTTTTCTTGGCCAGTACCTACTTCTAGCCACTCATCGCGCTTTACTTCACAACGAATGCTGTATGCGTAGTCTTTACCCAGTCCTCCAGGGGTAGTGCGTGGATCTCCATGCATAACCCCAATCTTCATACGGTACTGATTAATCATTAATCCGAGTACTGGTCGTTCTTCTTCGATGAGGTCTCGTCTGGTAGCTGACGCCACTTTTCTAAAGAACTTATTGGTAATAAGTGCGCCACGACCCACAGTGAATTCTTCCATAGCCTTTTCATCTTCTGCACTAGGAACCAAGGCAGGTAGAGAGTCGATAACGACCATGTCCACAGATTTACTTTCCATAAATTTAATAACCGCTTCAAAAGCATCCTCCATACTGTTAGTTTCTACTAATAAAACTCGTTCGTTGTCTACCCCGCACATTTCAGCATATTGAGAATCAAAAGCTTCTGCAGCAATCCATACGGTAGTAAATTCTGGGTTTAGTTTTTGATTTGCAGCAATAGTTTTAAGTGCAAGAGCAGTCTTGCCATGTGAAGCCTCACCAACTACCTCCACCCAATGATTCATAGGCCAACCCCCACCTAGTACTACATCAAGGGTTAAAGACCCGGTAGTAATTCGCTTAGGTAGTTGAACTTTACTTGCTAGCACTACAGTGCTGTCTCCGTGCTTCTTGTTAATTAAAGCCGCAATTTTTAAAACATCTGAATTTAGTGCCATTATTGAATCCTATCTACTATGACGTTTGGTTTAAAGCCTGATCCTTGATTAGGTTGTTTAGCTGGTATTGCTGCACCGCCGCTAGAACTAGTAGAGATTACTCCGCTTCCAGCCTGTACCAAAGGATACCCACAATCATAGCAACGCATCAAATTGGTTCCTGGAGGCGACATATAATTTCCTGAGTTACACCCCGGACAACGGTTGCTTTGACGAGAACTTTGAGCTTTACTCATAGTTTGGTCGTTAGTTTGGTCGTACGTAACCTGTACATTTGGGTTTCCAGGTTGATGAGTATAGGGCAGGTTAACGGGGGGACTAGTTCGTGGAGTAGCGCTAGTGTTAGGTTGGGTGCTTAATTTCTTAGACCACCAATCGTTATTCGTCATTGTTTGATACCACCTTTGTTTCTAGTAAACCGAGATTCATTAAAGTTGAAATGCAAGATACTGAAGATGACATAGAGACTAATTTAAATAACCTAGTTAATTCTTCTAACGCCTCTTCGCTACCTGGGACAGAACTATTAACAAGATCTGCCTCTATAGAGTATGCTGCACAAGCAATTTGTGCGGCTATGTCAGCATGAGAGTCTATAAAAGGAAGTAGTGCGGAGAACTGTGAGATTCGTTCTTCACTTGCCCGTATTTCCATCTCTGAGACTTCATCAGATATTGGTTCTAGCCCCATCATTGTTGAGATCTTATCTGCAGAGTCAAAGATTGAATCATAAATTACCTGGCGTATAAGTATTGGCATAGATACGTTAACTACATGATCTATGATGTCATACTTTTCTTTACGTCTTTTAAATGGCCACATCTATTTTGCCTCTCCCCAACGAGACACTATCTTAACATCTGCCAGCATAGGTATGCTGAGAGCGCGTATCTCTTCCATAGCTAAGCGGATCTGCTCCGCAGTCTCCTCAGCTAAGTAATCTGGAGTAACGGTAACAAGCTCATCATGAACAGTCAAAATTAAACTTGCTTCATCAGGAATCATTGCGCTAGCTCGCACCATAGCTACTTTAATTAGATCAGCTGCGGATCCCTGAATAACAGTGTTAAAGGCCTGTCGTTCAGCTCTAGAGCGTTTCCACTGCTCTTTTGCACGAAGGTCAGGTAAGTAGCGTCTACGCTTAAGCAGAGTGCTTACAAAAGGTATGGGAGCCCTTCTCCGACTATCAGCAATAACCTGTCGCTTATAACGGTTTACGGCGGGAAACTTTGCAGAGAAAGAATCTAATAACTCACGTGCTTCGGTAAGGCTACACCCAATTTCTGTAGCAATCTTATCTGGCCCAACACCGTAAGCTAAAGAAAGAACTAATACTTTTCCTGCTTTACGATCTACGCCCATAGTGTTTCCAATAGTGGTGTAAATATCTTCTTTATTTTGATACGCTTGTATCATAGTACGATCATGACTAAAAGACGCTATGATTCTAGGTTCTATTTGACTGTAATCAGCAACAATTAATTTATGTCCTTCTGGAGCAACAAAAAGATTGCGAATTGCCTTACCATTAGCAGTATGCGGAGCCGGCACATTCTGCAAATTCGGATTGCGACTCGAGAATCGGCCGGTCTCCGCACCATATTGAACAAAGTCTGTGTGAATACGCCCACGGTATAGAAGGCTTTCTTTTGCTACGAGCTTTTCTTTGCCTAACAAAGTTCTTGCTACGTCACCACCAAGGTACGGCACTACATATGTAGTAAGAAGTTTATTCAATTCAGAATACTTAAGTAAGTTACCTACTAGGGCATCTTTCTCTCTAAACATATCTATAGCAGGCTCGGCTACTGAGTAGTCATTTACTGTAGGGGTTAAGCCGCTGTCTATTCTCTTTTGTCCTGCCGGGGTTGTTACCTTAGGCTTTAAGCCTCTACCCCCATCTTTTTTAGGCGTAAAAAGTAATTGCTGCCGCTCTGGCACAGAGTTAATATTAAAAGCTCTGCCAGCTAAACCAAAGATAGATGCTTTTGTTTTCTCTAACTGCTCGTCTAGATCATCTTTTAAAAGCGCTAGTTGCTCTACATCTACATCTGCTCCGTGCAGTTCCATGTCGCAGATAACCTTTAGAACATCCATCTCTAGACTAAATATTCCCCATAGACCATCTGCTTTTAGGCGCTCTTCATACCGCTTGTAGAGTTTCCAAGTCCATTCAGCGTCTAATCCAGCGTAGGTAGCCACCTCATCAAAGGAGTGGTCTTCAATCTTTTTACCCACGCCCTTGACCATATCAAAATCAAATTCTCTTTTTAAACAATCATCTAACCCAAGATCAGTCCTGTCTTGGCTGTTTATTACAAAGGCTGCATTTAGCGTACAAAAGAAAGTTGGCTCGGGCCTTCCACCCATATACTTGGCCACACTTTGTAAGTCAAATTTTAAGTTGTGCCCAACCTTTACCTTATCGCTCTTAAGTAAAGGCTTAAGAGCTTTAAATACCTCTCCTCGAGTTAATTGCTCAGGAGGCTCAGAAAATATTTTTGTAGCTTTTCGTCCGTCTTTACTGTAATCGTAGTCTGGGCGTAGCTCTAATCCTTGCTCCATACGAGCTAAGGCGGAAGGTAAGAGTGGGTAATCGGTACGAATGTATTGACCATTTGGATGGCCCATAGGAATAACATCTACTCGATCGTTGGTTGCAAGAGCAATCCAAACCACATCGTTCTGTCTTGGATCTCCTCTATGAGGGCCCATTGTTTCTACGTCGTATACAAATGCATCAACTTTTTCGTACGCACTTACGACTTCGTCAAGTTGTTCTTTAGTTAATACAATTCTCATTATTGCTCCTTGTTAAAGCTAAGGGGCCTAGAAAAGAGGGTTTGCTCGGAAAGGCATTAACGAGCAAATCTAGGCCCCTTAACATGGTTGAGAGATTACGAACCTTGAATAATTTCTTTAGCAATTTCTTCAAGCTCCGCTGTCGTAGACATACGAAGTGCGTCAGGCCCAAGTGGCTTCATTTTTGAAGTCAAGTCAGCCGCAACTGCGGGATCGATCTCCCAATCTTCAACAAGATCACGCTCTTTTACGGGCATGATTGAATATGAAGTTTTAGTTCCTTGACCGGACTTACTTACCGCCCAGTAAATATCTGGACGATCTAGTGGGCCGGTTTTCTTGTCAGAGTTTAGTTTCTCTAATTGACCGCACAAACGAATACCACAAGTCATCATTTGAATTTGTGGTTCTTCATCTGAGAGGTTTACAACTGTGAAAGCAAACTTGCGTTCAGGCTTGTTGCCAACACGGGATAGTGGGTCGTTTTCCCAGCCAATAAAAGACTTCTTGCCTGGACGTTGAACCCAGTGCTGCAAAAAGCTCATAGGCTCAGCAGATAGGAACTTGATTAGTTGTACATCTTCGTCAAACTTAAAATCAGCAGTATATGATTTATTTGCTTCAGACGCTGCACGCTTTGCAGCAGCCCATCCAGTTTGAATTACAGATGAACGATCAGGTACTTCATTCTCTGAGTCTTCTTCGAAGAGTTCTACAGAAGTATCTACTTCTGCAGTTGAGATATCGTTAACATAAGAGTCAACATTTGGGGCATCTTTTTTAATACGTAGTGCATTTGTTTGAACTGACATTTGAGTGTTAGTTCCTTTCTTAGCCATAGCCATAGGTAGAGTCAAGAAACGGTTGTTTCTTGAGTGTGAATCCTAGTCCAATTCTCCAATAATTCAATTGGTAGATCTGGCCAACGATTCCAATCAATCCGTGGAGAATCTAAAAGATTCCTGGATTGAAAACTGTGTAGTGCAGACTCTATCATAGCCCGGCTGTACATACGAGAACCAGGCAACTTCTTTCCGTCTACAACTATTGATTTAAGTCTATAAGGCGCTCTCGGTATATAGCCTTTTCTTTCCCATAACCGAACAGTAACTACTGGTCGTCCTAGTGCAAGACATAAAGATCCTACACTAAACAACTCAACAGTTTTTCCTCCAGGCAAAGCTTTTACTTTACCCTGAGATTCCCACCCCTCTTTTACTTCCCTCTTTTTTGGTTCAGGAAAGGCTACAGATTTACGTTTACGTTTAGATCCAGGATAGTACTGGTCTATGTCTTTAAACATTGAATCAATAGCATCAGACATGATTAGCCCTTAGAAGGAATAAAAGCCCAAGTGATCTTTTTTGGAAACATCGCATCTACTTCTGTTTCAGTTAACTTACCTTCGTAAAGACAAGACATAATCTCATCCTCGTCAACTGTGGGAACAGAGCGGATGCAACGATCTGCAAGACCGCGCTTTGTTAAAGTTAAAATTGCAGTGTCCATATCTAAAGACTGAGACACTCTACGTTGACGTTGCATAGAAACATAGCCGTCAACTTCTTCTGGAAGAGTTACCCAAACATGACCTTTATCGTCAACTTCGCCGTGCTCTTCTACATAGTCGTTTAATTCAGCTTTAATCTCATTTTGCTTTTTAGTAAACTCGTCTACTCTTTTTTTATAAGAAATAAACTCTCGAAACTTTGCAACCAAAGGATTTACATTGACCTCAGGCTTGCGTGTTGGTTCAGCAATTTTTGCCATTTACTTACCCTCCTTGATAGGTGTTTGTACCCTACATTACATTTTTTCTTCTTGCAAGTAGGCTTTTAATGCCTGGATTATGACATCGGTCACAGTCCTGTTTTCTGAGGCTGCCTTGGCCTTTACCGCAGACCAAAGGTCCTCAGGAACTCTTATGGTACGGGTAGGCGTCTTTGGTGAATTTGGCACGGTCTTCTCCTAAACTATAGCGGACTGTAAAAATGCCCTCAAACTTCCAGCGTTAAGGTTTACCCCACCACGGTCGTTTATGCCTTCACCATCCACAACAGCATTAGCTACAGCGCTCTTTTGCTCTAGAAGGGCGTGTTGCCGTTCTTCGATAGAACCTTGCATCAGGATGTCCTGAATAACTATGCTCTTCCAGGTGCTTGAGGCACGCATTATTCTACCGTTTCTTTGTACTGCTAACCCCGCATTCCAGGGTAAATCATAATTTATTAAAAGATTGGCTTGGGGTAGGTCTACACCGTATCCTCCGGCGTCAGAGCTAACTAGTACTCTAACATCAGGATCTGTTTGAAAACTAATCTTTGACTCTTCTTTTTCTTTAGCGTTCATTTGCCCTGTGTATGGGGTACTGCCCCACTCCGTTAAAGAGTCCCTAATTATGTCTACCATTTTTACATAGCTGGTAAATATAACAACTTTATTACCAGGATAGGCAGACAAAAAGTCATCAACATACTCTTTTAACACAGCAAGCTTTGGTGCTTTTTTAATTGAATCTAATAGCCCTGAATCTTTTAATTCTGCTGCGTATTTAGATCCTTCGCCACGCATAGGATTGTATATATCAGCAGAGTGTCGAACTAAATCTGGGTGGTCGCACAACATTCGTAATGAAGTTAACTTTGACATTATTCTACCCCGTAGTTCGTCCATAGGCCCGCCTTGATCGCTTTGATGGCCATAGTGGGCAAAGATGTCAAAGGATCCGCCAAAAGAGTTTAAAGCGTCATCTAGGTCTGTTAATAGCTCAGTAACTATGGCGTTGTAAAGGTTCCTAGTAGCTGCGTCAAAGAGTACAAATATTGGCTCAGCCATAAGTGACTCAGGTAAATATGGGGCTACATCAGGGTCAGATTGACGTTTTCGTACACACGCCTTGCTTAAAGTCTTATGTAGTACTGGCAAATTACGGTAACGATCTACTCCCCCAAATTGATTACGAACTATAAAAGTTGAATCAAAAAGATCAAATCTTCCCAAAACTTTAGGGTCTACAAACTGCATTATTGAGTAAAGCTCTTCAGGTTTACCGTTTTCTATTGGAGTACCGGTTAAAGCAAATTTATAGGGGCTTTCTAATTTTTTTACGTATTTAGATCTTTTGGATCTGAAACTTTTAATTGCGGTAGCTTCGTCAATGACAATGAATCCTGTTGGGAGTTTCTCAATGTACTCCCAGTCGTTAACAACCTGCTCATAGTTAACAATGACATAATTGACGAGCGAATGCCCCCAGTCGATGGCTTCAGCATACTGCGCTGCTCGTTGCTTCGGTGTTCCATCCACGACCAGAGTTGTAGAAGATCCATCAGTAAATTTCTCAATCTGTGAGGCCCATTGATATTTAAGGGAAGAGAGACAAATTATAAGGCCTGGCTCGGTAATCTTACCCTCATCCATCAAGTTTTCTAATGCCGCTATAGTCAAAACGGTCTTACCCAACCCAAGGTCGTAGGCAACAAGCATCTTTTTTCTAACCATCATTCGCTCTACAGCCACAGGTTGATAAGGCAAAAGAGTACCCTTAAAGGTCATGCGTCACGTCTCCAATGAACAAAAGACTTAATATACACAATTGCGTAGGCTATTGCTGAAAAGATAAAACCGTACTGTTCAGTGATTAAAGCGTAGGCAATCCAAAGTATCTCGTTAAAGCACAGGACTACCCAACCCCAAATAGTTTTACGGCCTACAAAATAAATTCCGGTTACGCCGATAGCAGCTAAAACCCAGGACCACATCATATAGCCGCCTCCCCAAGTACGCAGTGTCGAGCATTGTCAATTCCCCAGTGTATCTGATCTAAGGACATATCACCAATGTCCTTTACTTGAAAGTCACCATAGTTAAAAAACCAGCACTCTAACCCGCCTTTTCTAAAAGCAGAGAGTAATTGACTACTGGCTTTTTTACCTGGCTCATCGTTATCCAGCGCTATCACTAAGGTTTTAGCCCTACGCATAATGTCTATCTGATCATCGCTTACTATGGCCCCATAAGTAGCCACACCGCCTTGTATGCCCACAGAGCTTAACTTCACCGCATCTAGAGGGGACTCTACAACAATCATTTGATCCCCACCCCAACAGTCTAGACCAAATAAAGTCTTTGACTTTGGGACACCTGGAGGACGGTTAAAGAATCTTCTTGAAAGCTGACCCTTTTCTTGCCAGCCAAGCAGTTTGTTGTGGTCAAGCGTCCTTATAGGTAGGATCCAAGAAGAATCGTTTGCTTGCCAGCGGACCCCATACTTATTGCA